>OUNM010597802.1_pt1 | contig 15293 bp, 9 predicted proteins | sample 1769961 | NCBI WGS metagenome assembly OUNM01 (sample SAMEA3914820, study PRJEB12502) | metagenome | biome: forest; material: soil | place: USA | collected 2012-03-12 | depth 0.3 m | reverse complement strand
CATCTTGCCCGGGTGTGCTTTCTGCACAGCCTCGGCGAACCGCTTGGCATCCTCCAGGTTCGGGTGGCTTGTTTCCCACCACAAGAGATCGGCGTGCTCCGCAAAGGCGATACCGCGCTTGATGCAATGATCGACGCCGGCGCCGTCCTTCAGGCGGAAAAAGCCCTCGGCAGTTCGCTCGCCTGTCAGCCACTCATGGTCGCGCTCGTCGACGTCCGAGGTGATGAGCTTCGCGCTTTCTGCATCAGTGCGGGCGACCAGCACGGTCGGAACACCGCAGACGTCGGCTGCGAGCCGAGCAGCCTGCAGATTGCGGATATGCGCCTGCGTCGGGATCAGCACCTTGCCGCCGAGATGGCCGCACTTCTTCTCGGACGCGAGCTGGTCCTCGAAGTGCACGCCGGCCGCACCCGCCTCGATATAGGCCTTCATGATCTCGAAGCAGTTGAGCGGCCCGCCGAATCCGGCCTCGGCATCGGCGACGATCGGCGCGAACCAGTCGCGCTTGGCGCCACCCTCCGAATGCTCGATCTGGTCGGCGCGCTGGAGCGTACGGTTGATCTTCCGGCAGAGCTCCGGCCCGGCATTGGCGGGATAGAGCGACTGATCAGGATACATCGCACCGGCTGTGTTGGCGTCCGCGGCGACCTGCCAGCCCGACAGGTAGATCGCCTTCAGCCCGGCGCGGACCATCTGCATCGCTTGGTTGCCGGAAAGCGCGCCCAGTGCATTGATATAGGGTTCGCTCTTCAGCAGTTCCCAGAGCTTCTCGGCGCCTTTGCGGGCCAGCGTGTGCTCGATCGCCACCGAGCCGCGCAGGCGCTCGACAGCGGCCGGCGCATAGTTGCGGCTGATGCCATCGAAGCGGCCATGGGGCGCGGGAACCAGGGTAGCGAAATCGGTCACAGCCCAATCCTCCAAGCGGTGTTGAGAACCGGGATGGGCCGTTTCGCGACGCACTAGAAGGACGATGAGTGACGTTTGGTCAGGTCATGACTTGTTCATTCTGTCATACTATGACAGTTTCTCAGGATGTCGACCACCGCCGACCGCAAGCTTTATCTGGGCCCGCGCCTCCGAGTGCTACGCCGCGAACTGGGGCTGAACCAGACGCGGATGGCGGAGGAGTTGGGCGTGTCGCCGAGCTATCTCAACCATCTCGAACGCAACCAGCGGCCTCTGACGGCGCAGATGCTGCTCCGTCTCGCCAGCACCTATGACATTGACATGCGCGATTTCGTCGCCGGTGCGAACGAGGCGGCGGCGAGCGACCTGCATGAGATCTTCGCAGACAACCTGGTCCGCGACATCGGCATTCCCCGTCACGAGGTAATGGAAGTCGCGGAAAACTACCCCAGCGTCGCCGAGGCGGTAACGCGGCTCTACCGCGCGCTGACCGATTTGCGGCGCATGCCGGAGCGGATGGAGCAACTGGGGGCGGCACCGTCGACAATGGCGTCCCCGCTCGACTGGTTGCGCGAATATCTCGATGCCCGGCACAACCACTTCGCCGAGGTCGACGCCCAGGCAGAACTCCTGTCGCAGGAACTCGGGCAGGGGCCTGAGGCGCTTCGCGAAGGGATGCTGCGGCGCCTCGAGCGGGACTTCGGGATTTCCGTCCGCGTGGTGCCCGAGGATGTGCTGTCGGGAACATTGCGCCATTATGACTTCCACCGCCGCCGGCTGATGCTGTCCGAGCGGTTGCCTACGCCCAGCCGACTGTTTGGCATCGCCTATCAACTCGCGCTGCACGGCATGGGCGAGATGATCGCCGAAGCGGTGGCGCGCGCGGCGCCGCCCGATGCGGAGGCGGCGGCGCTCGCCAAGGTCGCCATTGCCAACTATGCGGCGGCGGCGATCGTGATGCCCTATGTCCGCTTCGCTGAGGCGGCAGAGGCCAGCCGGCACGACCTCGATCTGCTCGCCGCGCGTTTCGGCGTCTCCTACGAGCAGGCGGCGCACCGGTTGACCACGCTCGGCCGGCAGGGCTTGCGGGGCGTGCCCTTCTTCCTGCTCAAGCTCGATCCGGCGGGCAATGTCTCCAAGCGCTTCGCGGGCGAGGCTATGCCGATCGCGCGCTTCGGTGGCGGTTGCCCGCGCTGGGGCATCCAGCGCGCCTTCCGGTTGCCGGGCGAGACGATCGCCGCGCTGGTCGAGGCGCCTGGCGAGACGCGCTATGTCACCTTTGCCCGCGCCATGCCCCGGGTGGGCGGGGAGGGCTTGGTGGTGATCGTGCTCGGCTGCGAGGCGAAACATGCGGCACGGATCGGCTATGCTAACCTTTTCGGCGACGCGGCGATCCCGATCGGACCGGCCTGCCACCTGTGCGAGCGCCCCGATTGCCCCGAACGCGCCCTGCCGCCCGTGACCCGCGCGCTCGATCTCAACCAGTATCAGCGGCCTGTCGCGCCCTATCCGTTCCGGGCGACCTGAAGCTCACCCCGGCCGCGGCTCCTCAGACCACGCGCAGGCTCGCAACGAAGGTCTGGGTCGCGGCCTGAAGAGTCCGGGCGTGATGGAGAAGGGCGCTCGCTGCGCCTTGCACCTCGCCCGACAGCCGCTCGGCGGCGGCGGCGGCAGTGGAGACGCCCGCGACCTGTCGGGCCATCTCGTTCATGCCGGTGGCGGCGTCGTCCGCGCTACGCTCGATGTGGCGCGCTGCAAGGCGCTGCTCGTCGACTGCACTGCGGATCGCGACAGCCGCCTCCGTCAGCTCGGTGATCGCAGCCGAGACGTGCTGGAAGCCCTGTTCGGCCTCGCCCGCGCCGGCATTGATGCCCGAAATGAGCGCGGTGATCTCGTTTGTGGCGTGCGCGGCTTGGCTGGCGAGGGCCTTCACCTCCTGCGCGACGATCGCGAAGCCGCGACCCGCGTCGCCCGCCCGTGCCGCCTCGATCGTCGCGTTGAGCGCGAGCAGGTTGGTCTGCGAGGCGATCGTTGAAATCAGATGCGTGAACTCGCCGACGTTGATCGTGTGACTGGCGAGCGCGCGCACTGCCTCATCGCCGAGCGCCGAGCGCGTGTGGGCAAGGTCGGTAAGCTCGACCTGCTGCGTGACGTTGACCGCGATGCTGCCGATCGAACGGGATAGGGTGCTGACCCCGCCGGCCACCGATCGCGCCGCGTCCGACGCCTCGACCGCCGCCGTCGCCACGTCGGTGGCCCGCCGTTCGGTATCCCGCGCGAGCTCGTTGAGCGAGCGTGCCGAGCCCTCCAGCGAGGACGCGGCGGTGCTGACCGCGTTGGCAACGCCCGCCACCGAGCGCTCGAACTCGGTGGCGAGGCGGAGCAGTTCGGTGCGGCGTCGATCAGCGGCCTCGACCTCGGCGGCCTTGCGGCGATCGCGTTCGCTGGCTGCGCGACGCTCCAGATGCTCGCTCGAAATCAACGCCTCTTCGGCGCGCGTCTGGGCGGCGTGCGCGGCCGCGGCGAGCTCCTCGCTGCGGGCGCGGGCGAAGCCTTGTTCGAGGATCGTCCGGCGTAGGCATATGGCGACATAGCTGAGGGTGACCGACTCGAGGATGACTCCGACGGCAAAGATCAGTTCGCGTCCGATCCCGCCCGCGGTCGCCCAGGCGTGCGCGAGCAGACTCACGGCCAGATGACCACCAACCATCGCCAGCGACGCGATCACCAGGGAGCGCCAGTCGCACAGGAGAGTCAGCGTCGCGAGGCAGACGAAGAAATACATCTGGATGTCGAGCTGCCATGCCGCGCCGCGCATGACGAACAGCAGCAGCACGGGCTGTATCGCCATCATGAGCGCTACGGCCGCGCGGGCGCCGAGATCGTATCGCTGCTGGAGCGCGCGGCGGGTCGGAACGACATTGGCCGCGCAACTGAGCGCAAGCGCGATCAGGTCCCGCTGCCCCGCGAAGGGCGGCGGGAGAACCAGCACCGCTAGGCTGCATAGCCAGCCGGCCACGGCGATGAGCTGTACGCCGTTCTGGCGCAACTCGTTCAGTTCGTCGACAATCAGGCCGCCATGTCGGCGGTCTGCCTGCGGCCGGCCGGTCGAGCGCCGCGATGTCGAGACGACAAGCGCACCGATGCCCCGCGCCAGGAAGGTTGCCGGGGACCGATAGCGGTCATGATCCGAGCCGAACTTCATACTCTGTCGTTTCGGGTCATGTCCTTAGCAAGACTTTAACCCGAACGGCTCGCTGGCTGGAGTGCGACTAAAGACTAATTCACCTGCTCTCCGAGCTGTCCGGCCTTGCGGTAGGACAGCGTGAGCATCGCCGTAAACAGCAGCGCACCGCCGATCATCGCGATCGTCTCGAAACTGTCCCCCGCCACTGCGAGTGGTGTCGGGTTGAGCGTGATGGAGATCGGGATAGCGAGAGCCACGCCGAATAGGCTCTCGCCGACGATCAGGCCCGACGCCATAAGCACGCCGATCCGCTGGGCTGCGGGGGAGGGATTCCGCTTCTCCCACCAATGGCCGATGAAGGCGCCGATGATGACCGGCAGCGTCGCCGACATCGGCAGGTAGATGCCGATGCCGACACCCAGAGGCGGGAGGCGGAGCCGCCCGGTCCGCTCCATCAGGCCGTCGAGCGCGATCAGTGCCAGGCCGATCAGCGCGCCGATGCCGATCAGGCTCCAGTCGAGGTCGTGTGCCAGCACCCCCTTGGCGAGCGCACTGATGAGCACCGCCTGTGGTGCAGGCAGCGGCTCGGGATGGGCGGGGGTGATGTCGCCGAAGCCATAAGCCTTGGCCAGCAGGTTGAGCACCGGCGGGATGGTCAGTGCGCCGGCGACGACGCCCACCATCAGCGCCACCTGCTGCTTCCAGGGCGTCGCGCCGACCAACTGGCCGGTCTTCAGATCCTGGAGGTTGTCATTGGCGATGGTCGCCGCCGAGAAGATGATCGCCGTCGCGAACAGCGCGAAGCCGACCATGTGGTTGGCGGCGCCTGCCGCCGCGAACGGGGCGACGCCGACGGCCATCAGGATCGCCGCGCCAAGGATGGCGAGGATGCCCACTCCCGACAGCGGGCTATTGGAGGCGCCAATCAGACCGGCCATGTAGCCGCACACCGACGCCACAATCACGGTCGCGAAATAGACGTAGAGCGTGCCACCCACCGCCAGCGGCCATGCGAGCGGAGCCAGCGGGCCGCTGCCGGCGAAGTGCGCCAGCAGTCCGATGGTCGGCACCAGCAACGCGCCGGTGATGGCGCCAACGATCGGCACGGGCATGTCGCGCTCCTCGACCGGGAGCGCGGCGCTCCCGTTGGCCTTGCGGGCGCGGGACGATGCCGCAGCCTCGCGCAGCCCGCGCAGGATCGGCACGATCAGCCGTCCCAGCGTCCACAACGCGGCGATGCCGATCACGCCCGCGCCGATGAAGCGCACCTCGTGGCTCCAGACTGCCTGCGCGGCGTCCGCCGCCGAACCTTGCGTGGCGTGGAGCCAGGTGAGGAAGGGTGTCGCCACGCCGAAGCCAATCACCAGGCCCAGCATCATCGCCGCACCCACCGAGAGGCCGACGAGATGGCCGACCCCCATGAGCGCGAATGACAGGCCATAGTCGATGCCCGTTGCCGCAGGGCCTAGGCGGAACCACGCGACCGCTTCCGCGCCCGCCAGCCGCATGGCGGTGAGCAGAGCGTACAGCGTCGAGACCGTGCTGCCGTAGAGGAGGGCGACCAGTCCGGCGCGGCTTTCCTCGACGCTGCCTTCTTTGCTGTGCTCGCTGCCGACCTTGAGCACCTCCGCGGCCGCGCAGCCTTCGGGGAAGGGCAGGTCCGATCCCGTCACCAGCGCGCGGCGCAGCGGGATCGAGAACATCACGCCGAGCAGGCCGCCGGTCGTGCAGATCAGGAAGCTTTGCCAGAAGGGGAAAGTCGTCCACCAGCCGATCATCACCAGGCCAGGCAGCACGAAGATGATCGATCCGAGCGTGCCGGCGGCCGACGCCACCGTCTGGACGATGTTGTTCTGGAGAATGCCGGATCGGCCGAGCGCTTTCAGCACCGCCATCGAGATGACCGCGGCCGGGATAGAAGTGGCGAAGGTGAGGCCTACGCGGAGACCGAGGAACACATTGGCGGCGGTGAAGATCAGCGTCAGCAGCGAGCCCAGCACCAGCGCACCGACGGTGAGCTCATTCTCGGTACCCGTGTGCCTCATGTCCGCCCCTTGTCTGTTTGCGGCTCTTGTCGGCGAGCAGGGGCGTATCGGCAATGCTTTTCGCGGTACCGGTGGTGTCGGGCGGCTTCCTCGCGCTCAGGAGGGCAGATGGCGGGGGACGATGTTGCCGAGCGGACGCCAGCGCCGTTCCTCGGAGGGGGCCGACGGCTCGCTGCGATCTTCGGCGGAGGGCTGGGCGTCGCGGATCAGCGGGTTGGGCCGACGCTCCTCGGGGATCAGAAACAGGCCCCGCGCGGCACAGGCCCGGCCAAGCGAAGCGCGCGAGGTCCACGCCACGAGCAGAGGCGCCGCGAGTAGGCCGGCGAAGATCGGCGTCATCCAGATCGCCGCCTGCATGCCGAACAGCGCGGCGAGCGCCATCACTCCGCCGACGATCAGGTGCCAGCGATAATGACGGGCCGCATCCGACGCGGCGATGCCGTCCGAGGTGCGATTCTGCGCGTCCCAGCCGCTCTTGCGGCCGCGCAGGATGTCGATCACTGCGAGCGTCTGGGTGAGCATCATCATCGGCGCGACGAGGATACCTAGCGGGATGTCGAGTGCGACGCTCTTCACCAACGCCCGCCCGCCGCCGAACCCGCCGCGCCGCATCGGATCGGCGAGCATCCAGCCGAGCGCCATCAGCTTCGGCCCGAACAGCAGCACCAACGTCAGCGCCAGCAGCCAGCCCGACGGGGCAATGATCTGGATCTCGCCTTCGGAATGCGCGGCGACGATGGCGCTGACGCCAAGCAGAAGCAGCCAGAGCGGCGAGGTGAGGTAGGCTGAAGCGCCCATCAGCAGTTGGAGTCGGCTCACCCAGTGGAAGCCGGCGGTATCGAGTATGCGCAGGTGCTGGAGGTTGCCCTGGCACCAGCGCCGATCGCGCGCGGCATGCTCGACGAACGTGGGCGGATACTCCTCGTAGGTGCCGTCCTGCATCGCGACCATGTGGCAGGCCCAGCCGCGCCGCCTAAGCAGCCCCGCCTCGACCATGTCGTGGCTCATGATATGACCGCCGAACGGCTCGGGGCCCGAGAGCTTCGGCAGGCCGCACGCCTCGGCGAAGGCTTGCGTGCGCAGGATCGCATTGTGACCCCAGAAGCTCGCTTCCGCGCCCGACCACCAGAGCAGGCCGGCCGAGAAGACCGGGCCGTACAGGCGCGCGGCGAACTGTTGCCAGCGCGCGAACAGCGTTTCGCCGCCGATCACCATTGGAATGGTCTGGAGCAGGCCGACGCGCGGATGCCGGTCCATTGCGGCGGCGAGCCGCATCACGGCGGCGCCGCTCATCAGGCTGTCGGCGTCGAGCACCAGCATATATTCATAGCCGCCGCCATGATGGCGTACCCAGTCGGCGATGTTGCCCGGCTTGCGCCCTTCGTTGACAAGGCGACGGCGATACCAGATTGGCAGCGGGCTGAGCTTTCGCAGGCGCCGGAAGGCGCGATGTTCGGCGGCCTCGCGCTCGGGTCGGCTGTCGCTCAGGATGAAGATATCGAAGAAGGGGGTGCCGCCCGCCGCCGCGATCGAGCGCGTCATGGCGCGCAGTCGGGCGAAGACCGCTTCCACTTCCTCGTTGTGGATCGGCAGCAGGATGGCGGTTCGCCCGGTCGGGAGCGCAGATGGCGAGGCGGCGGGCGTCGGCACCGAGCGGCCCGAAAGCAGCAGCAGGAAACCCGCGAACGCGTTGAGGAAGCCGAAGGCGATCCACGCAAATAGCGCAAAGAACAACAGCATCAGCACGACGTCGGTGAAGGAGATGCCGTCGCCGGACAGGCTACGGGTGATCTCGCCGGCGCCGAACGTGCCGATGATGAGCGTGCCCAGCACGAGCAGCAGACGCCGCTCCAACATTCCCTGCGGCGAGGTGCGCGGCGGGGGAACCGGTTCGGGCGCATGATGCAGCGCCTGGGTCGGCATTGTCGCGCGCGTCTCGGCAGGCATGTCGGACAATGCGTGCGATGAGCCCCAGGGGCCGGGAACGGCCCAGCCGTCCGGTCCGCGTCTGTCGTCGGTCAACCCTCGAACCTCATCATGGATGGAGAAGCCACGCCAAGCAGCCACAACTCTCCGTCGCGTCCCATTCTGCGACAGTGAAGTCGGATCGACAACCCGGTGGCGGCGGGGTGGTTCCCGGCGGCGACAGGTGCCGGTCGATCATCGACCCGTGATCTGCGTCAGACAGACCTCGGTGAGCGGTGTGCCGCCCTGACGCAGGGCAGCGCGAACGTCGGCGGGTTCGTGACCGCTAGGCGCGACGTCGGCCATCAGCCGCCAGCGATCGGACCGACCCACGACCGGATAGGCGGCGATGCCATCGGCCTTGCCGCGCACCACACTTAGATCGGCCGTCACGCCACTCGATCGGCCCAGACCTTTGAGCGCGGGGCCTGCGAAGTCGATCACGAGCTTGGTGGCGCCGGCCACCACAGTCTGGCCGGGGCGTCCGGCCGCGCCCCGCCAATAGTCGACCACGCGCGCCGGGCCATCGGGCAAGGGCTCGTCCGCGATCCAGCGCAGGCGATAGGCGAGATCGTAATGCATGCCCGCCCTGGCCGGCCGGGCGGACATCCAGAAGGCGACGATATTGTCGTTGGTCTCGTCCGCCGTGGGCAGTTCGACCAGCGTCACCGCACCCGCGCCCCAGTCGCCCTTGGGCTCGACCCAGAGCGAAGGTCGCTTCTCGTAGAACACGCCGTCGTCTTGATAATGGTCGTGATTGCGGTCGCGTTGGAGCAGGCCGAAACCCTTGGGGCCATTGTCGGCAAAGCTGTTGACGGTGGCGCCGTCCGGGTTGGAGAGTGGCCGCCACAACCGCTCGCCCCTGCCGTTCAGGATCAGCAGGCCGTCGGAGTCGTGGATCTCGGGACGCCAGTCGGTCGCCCTGGCGCGGTTGGCCTGGTCGTACCAGAACATGCTGGTCAACGGTGCAATCCCGAGCCGGGTGACGTCCTTGCGAAGATAGAGCGAGGCCTCGACATCCTGCACCACGCCGGCGTCGGTCTTGCGGTTGATGAAGCGGTAGGCGCCGACCACGCTCGGTCCTTCAAGCAGGGCATCCACCAGCAGCGCGCCGTCCGGGCTGCGTCCCAGCCAGAAACGGGTGAAAGACGGGAATTCCTCCGCCATCGGTCCGCCGCTGTTGATCGCCAAACCGCGCGCCGACAGCCCATATTGGTCGAGCGCGCCAGACGAGCGGAAATAGGAAGCGCCGGCGAAGGCAAGCCAGTCGCTCGATCCGGTAGCGTTCATGGCGCGGAAGCCCGAGAAGCCGCCGTTCATGCCCAACGCTGCAAGCGGGCTGTCGGTGGGCATGTCGAACAGCGCTGGATTATAGTGGAAGGGCCGGGCGACGTTGCCTTCCACCAGATAGATCGAGACGGGCGTCGGCTGGAAATGGTTGATGGGGAAGTAGCGCAGGCCCCCGCCACCTCCCGGAGCGCGAAGCTGGGTCGCCGAAGCCTTGTACTGAATCGCGTTCAGCGCGTCATAGTCGACGCGGCCGACGCCGGTCGGTGGCGGTGGCGGTGGTGTCCATGGCTGGTGGACAAGAGCGGCGGCCTCGGCCTTCAGCCGATCCCAGGAGAAAGGCCGAGCTTCCCCCTTGGTGGCGGCAGCGAGCAGGCGGCCGGGGGGCAGGGCTGCGACAGCACCCAGCGCGGCGAGGAGGTCACGTCGCGTCGTCTTTGTCATGACGGAGGAGATACGAGGCAGAGGCACGCCTTTTCAAGGGGCGGACCCGAAACGCCCGATCACACCTTGTCGGCGTAGATCATCCGGCCCTGGCCGAGGCTCGTCAGCACATCCTCTAGATCGGTCGCGGAAAGCGCAAAGCAGCCCTCCGAACGGCCGAGCTTGCCGTGCTGCGCGATCATGTTCGACCCGACATACCAAGCGGAATGGATGACAATCGCCCGCGGCTCGACGTTGCTGTTGGTCGAATCGAGGCCGGAGAGCCGTCGCGAACGGCCGTGTTGGCCGAAATAGACGTCGCCGGTGACATAGGCACCCTCGGAGGAGGCCGCCGAACCGACCTCGTTCGAGAAGCGCGTGAGCCAGCCGGTATGCTGCGGATCCGATCCGCGGCCGTGCGCGACCAGCAGGCTGCGGCTGCGGCCGGAGCCCAGATCGACGATATGGAAGCGCGGTTGCGACGACGGCAGGTCGAAATCGACGAGTGCGATCCGGTCCCGCTTCTCGACGCGATCGCCATGACGCTGCAGCGCCGCGAGCGCGCGGCGAAACAGGTCTGGCCGGATCGTCATCGGCGTCGCGGGCATCGCGGTCGCCATCGGACGACCGACGCCGGACATTCCGCCATTGATCTGGGCGAGCGCAGGTCCGGCAATGACGCCTGCCGCCACTGCCGTGCCAATGCGAAGAAGTTCACGGCGCGAAAATTCAGTCCCCCGCACAGAGTCCACTCATGAAATCCTTGTCGTTACGCCCAAATCCGGAACTCCTTATATCAGAAGTGAGTCGGCTGCTCCGCTAACAGGTAGGTCAGGTTCCGTTGATTTCCTACCCGCTTGCCTTGGTTAACGCACCACTCGGCGCGAAAGGCCCTGCGCCTGTCAAGATGTGCGCGCCGAAGTTGTTCGCGAGGCGCTCCGATTATGGTCCAGGGCCGCGACCAGCGCATCGTCCTGATCATAGGGATCGTCATAGGTCGTGACCTTGCCCACTGGATCGGGCGCGGCGGTGAAATAGACGATATAGACCGGGATGCTCTTCTGCATTTGCAGCGTCCGGGTGGTGTAGGTCGTCATCGCCCGGTCGATATCATCTGTGCCGACGAGCCGATCAGCGAGCTCGGCAATGTCCTTCACCCGGATGCAGCCATGACTGAGCGCCCGCTCCTGCTTTTCGAAAAGGGATTTGGCGGGCGTGTCGTGCAAATAGATCGCATAGGCGTTGGGCATGTCGATCTTGAGCCGGCCGAGCGAGTTGGTCGGCCCGGGTCGCTGGCGGATCCGCGGCCGGCCGTTGCCCGCATAGCCGAACACATAGCCTTTGCTGCGCGCGCCGGGGCCGGGGCGGACCTTCCCTTCACCCATCACGGTGGGCGGCAGCGTCCACCACGGGTTGACGATGATCGAGCCGACATGCGCCGAAATCAGCGGCGTCGGCGTGTCGGGGGCTCCCACCACGACGTCGTGGGTAGTCACCGCCGTCTCGCCCTCGTAGAGCGAGAGCCGATAGGTCGGGACGTTCACCCAGATATAGTCGCTGCCAAGCGTGCGCGGCATCCAACGCCAGCGTTCCATCGAGGCGCGGATATGGTCGACGCGCTCTTCCTCGTCCGCGGGCGTGTCGCGCAGCGCGTCGCGGAGTGCTGCATAGCGAGGATCCCGCGGCAGTAGACCCGCCAGAAAGGCCGGCAGCGTGTTGCCGTTCACCGCGTTCGCCAGATCGCGGTCGAGGGTCGCAACTGCGGTCCGTGGATGATCGATATGCCAGCCGAACCGCTCGCGATGAATGATGCGGCCGTCTGCATAGTCATGCGCCAGCGCGCGCGCCGATTCGGTGGCCAGCGTCTCGACCGCGGGCCCGGTACGGCCGGCATTCAGGGCGTCGGTCAGCTCGTCGTGTCGATAGTCCTCCGGACGCAACCCTTCGTCGCGGGAGGCCTCGACGGCGGCGAGAAGCTGCCGCAGCGTCATCGCCGACCAATGCGGTTGCGGCGGCGGAATCGGCGTCGCCGCGATCGAGGGTGCCGTGTCGTCGTCGAGGTGGGCCCGGACGGCAGCTGACCCTGTCATCAGCAACAGGGCGGAAGAGGCTGCAAAAGTCACATACGGCGCGCGCGGCATCGGCATGCGAACCTCTTCGGGGCTCCCCCGTCAGACTGGCACGCGGCGGAGCGACGCCGTGTGCACGATCCACATCTTAGCTAGGTCAGAGGCAATGTCGACGTGCGCTTTTGCGTCTCGTCGCATGCGCTTGCCGATCCTTTTGGCGCGACGGGGCGGCGGCCTTACAGCCGGCCATGGACCCGGCCGCGCCGGTGGTGGTGAACACGGCTGCGCGGTGGGCGAGCACCGTCATCCGATGCACCCTGCTCGACGGGCGGTTCGACACGGAGCGCGGGATGGGCGAGCATCGGCAGCACCGAGGCAACTGTCACTGCCTGTCCGAGCACGCGCCGGTCGAGCACCGAGAACCCTGCTTCGAGCAGGGCGGCCGCATCGCGGTTGCGCTCGGCCAGGCTCGGCTCGCCCAGTACCACCGCGATCAGCCGCCGGTCGCCACGCAGCGCCGAGGCGGCCAGGGTGAACCCGGCATCGACCGTGTAGCCCGTCTTGATGCCGTCGAGGCCGGCCATCTTGCCGAGCAGATGGTTGTGGTTGATCAGCGTCGAGCGCTGCCAGACGAAGTTACGCTCGCCGAAATAGCGGTAGAACCGCGGATGATCGTGCACCAGTGCCAGCGACAGGATGGCTAGGTCGCGCGCGGTTGTGACGTTCGTCGGATCGGTGAGGCCGCAGGCGTTGGCGAAGTGGGTGTTGCGCATTCCCAGCAGCCGCGCCTTCGCATTCATCATGTCGACGAAGGCTGGCTCGGTACCGCCGAGCTTCTCGGCCAGCGCGACCGCGATGTCGTTGGCGGATTTCACCGCCACCACCGAGATCGCATTGTCGACACTGATGCTCTGGCCAACCGCGAGGCCCAGCCGCGATGGCGCCATCGAAGCCGCGTGGCGCGACACTGTCACCGGATCGGTTATCCGGAGTCGACCGGCCTCCAGCGCGTCGAAGGTCAGGTAGAGCGTCATCATCTTGGTGAGCGACGCGGGATGGCGCAGCTCGTCCGGCGCGTTGGTGTAGAGCACCTCGCGCGTATTCGCGTCGACCATGAAGGCAGCGTATCGAGGAGCCGCGGCCCATGCCGGGCCGGCGAGCGCCATCAGGGCCGGCAGCAGCAGCACCGTGACCCACGTCTGCACATGCCGGAGAATGGACCGGGACGATGGAGTCGAGTTGGTCACCGCGCACCTTCCCGTGCGCGGCGTGAGAAGAGGATCCGCAAGCATCCAGCCCTGAAAAGCGAGGCAGAACGCCTCCAAGCGGATGATAGGCCGCATGACCGAAATCGCCAACCGTTCCCATCACGGGCGACCGTCCACACTCAACGGGCTGGCGCAGCACGGGCGGCAGGAAGCAGTGCGGCTGATCGTGCGATTCGCACGTTCCCCCGCTCTCCGCTGGCGGCGCTAAAAGCTCGGCCCTTTACCAAAGGCCTCGGGAACTCCGCGAGAATCCCGTGCTTTGTGACAGCGCTCGAAGGGCTGTCACAGTGCCGTAACAGGGCGTTCCTAGGGACGAGGGGCCGGAGGGGAGTGCCGGCGTTCGGAGACATACTTATGTTCAAGACTTTCGTCGCGGCTGCCGGCGCTGCCGCGCTTTTCGCATCCGCCGCGCCCGCCGCCGACATCTCCGGCGCTGGCGCCACCTTCCCGGCCCCGGTCTATGCCAAGTGGGCCGAAACCTACAAGGCCCAGACCGGCGTCGGCCTGAACTATCAGGCGATCGGTTCCGGCGGCGGCATCAAGCAGATCAAGGCGAAGACCGTCGATTTCGGCGCATCGGACAAGCCGCTGAAGCCGGAAGACCTCAACGCGGCGGGCCTTTACCAGTTTCCGACCGTGGTGGGCGGCGTCGTTCCCGTCGTGAACATCCCGGGGATCAGCGCTGGCCAGATCAAGCTCTCCGGCCCGGTGCTGGCGGCGATCTTCTACGGCCAGATCAACAAGTGGGACGATCCCGTCATCGCCAAGCTCAATCCGGGCGTGAAACTGCCGTCGATGCCTATCACGGTCGTGCACCGTTCGGACGGTTCGGGCACCTCGTTCCTGTTCACGTCCTACCTCTCGATGAAGAGCAAGGGCTGGGCCGACAAGGTTGGCGCGAGCGACTCGGTCAACTGGCCGGTGGGTCTCGGCGGCAAGGGTAACGACGGCGTCGCCGCCTTCGTGAAGCAGACCCAGGGCTCGATCGGCTACGTCGAATATGCCTATGCCAAGCAGAACCACGCCGCCTATGTTCTGATCGAGAACAAGGCCGGCAAATATCCGCAGCCGACCGCCGAGGACTTTGCGGCCGCCGCTGCCGGTGCTCGCTGGGCGACCGCTCCGGGCAACTATCTGCTCCTGCTCGACCAGCCTGGCGCGAACGCATGGCCGATCACGGGTGCGACCTTCATCCTGGCCTACAAGGATCAGTCGAACCCAGAGACCGGCGCGCAGGTGCTGAAGTTCTTCGACTGGGCCTACAAGAATGGTGATGCGGCCGCCGCCGCGCTGGACTATGTGCCCCTTCCGCTGGCGGTGAAGAACCTGATCCGCAAGCAGTGGGTGACCAACGTGACGTCGGGCGGCAAGCCGGTCTACGTGGCCAAGTGATAACGGCGCGGGTGGCCTCGACGCGAGGCCACCCGTTCCCGCTATCGCATCGAATGCACTAGGTGTGGCAAGACGGGGGTACCTTCCGGTACTCCCGTTCCGGCGTGAGTGGGAAATGGACGGCGCAACGATCGAAACCGCGGTGGCCAGTCAGCCGGTCCGCTCGCAGAATCCGGCGGCGGAGACGATCTTCCGAGCGCTCTGCTTTTCGGCCGCGACGCTGTTGCTGGCGTCTCTCGCCGGAGTGGTCGTCAGCCTCGCCATCGGCGGCTGGCCCGCCTTCCGTCAGTTCGGCTTCGGCTTCCTGACCTCGAGCGAGTGGAACCCGGTCACCGAGGTCTATGGCGCGGCGGGTCCGATTGTCGGCACGATCATCACCTCGATTCTGGCGCTCGGGTTCGCACTGCCCCTGGCGCTCGGTATCTCGATTTTCCTCGTCGAATTCTGTCCGCATCGTATCTCGCGGCCGATCGCGGTCGCGGTCGAACTGCTCGCGGGCATCCCCTCCATCGTCTACGGCATGTGGGGCCTGTTCGTGCTGGCGCCCTGGTTCGCGACGCACATCCAGATGCCGATCATGATGGAGACTGATCCCAATTCCATCTGGGGCAAGCTGTTCTATGGCATCCCCAACGGTGCCAACATCTTCACAGCCTCGCTGATCCTCGCGATCATGATCCTGCCCTACATGGCGGCGGTGTTCCGCGAGCTGCTGCTCACCATTCCGGCGCAGGTGCGCGAGGCGGCCTAT
>OUNM010407424.1_pt1 | contig 15294 bp, 14 predicted proteins | sample 1769961 | NCBI WGS metagenome assembly OUNM01 (sample SAMEA3914820, study PRJEB12502) | metagenome | biome: forest; material: soil | place: USA | collected 2012-03-12 | depth 0.3 m | reverse complement strand
CGACGAAATCCAAGCCTACGCCAAAGGGGCGGAGCTTTTCCATGCACGAAACGTACAACCTGGAGTCTTCCGGCGTTAGGCCCAGAACCTCCCGTTCTTGGTTTTCAATTTTCGTCGCGATGCGCTGAGCGTGCAACCGGGCTTTTTTTAAGTCGACGAACGACTTTCGCATCCGTTTTCCGTCTTCGTACCATGCCACCGTGAATTCCGGGTGTGCTTTTGATTTCGCCTCGTAAATGGGAATCGAAACGTTCCCCACCTTTTCCACGATTGGTTTACGCCCGGGAATTTGTGCAACCTTCACGACAGAGCTGTCAGAAATCTGTCAGAAATTTCAACATTGAACTTTTTGCTCACGACCTGTGACTCGGTTCAAACGCGCCCTTTCTCGAATGAGAAAGGGGAGAGCGGGTGACGCGACTCGAACGCGCGACATCTTCCTTGGCAAGGAAGTGCTCTACCAACTGAGCTACACCCGCGTTGAAGAGGAGCGCAAGTTAGCGGGAACGCAGCGGGTTGCAAGGGCTTTTTTCAGATTTTTTAAAAATTCGCATTTTGATGGCTTCGAGACCCGAAAAACCCGGGCTTTTGCAGGGGAACGGATCTGAAAATCGCCTGGATTTGTGAGCCTTGCACGAAGCCTACGCGAAGAAGCCACCCTACAAATCAGTGGGTGGCTTCATGCGCTAGTGTGCGTGATCTCCGTGCTCTCGCGATCAGGAAACCTGAGCGCCAAACTCGGCGGCGACTGCGAGCACGAGGTTCATTTCTTCAGGCGTCCAGTCGTGCGCCTCGGCCTTTGCGATTCCAAGGACTCCGCGCAATTCTTCGCCCACCAGCATGGGGACCGCCAGCGAACCTTCCATCCCGGTCGTCTTTGCCGCCGGGCGCGCCTGGCCGGAGGTATCCGTCTGCAGATTGCAGATATTGACCGGAGCGCGGCGTTCGGCTGCGAGTCCGGCGATTCCTTTGCCAATCGGAACGGTTTCGACGATCTGGGCAATGTGCGGCGGAATCCCTGCGGAAGCAGTCAGGCGCAATACGCCGTCGCGCAGCACATGGACAGTACCGGCCTGGCATCCGAAATGGCGGAGCGTGGCGGTCAGGGCATCGGGAATGGATCCGGTTTGAAGCGCGGTACGGATTTCGGCGGGAACGGAAAACGTGGACATGGTGCGTCAGCTTATGACGCGGAATACGCGGGTGGCAATCGCTAGACTGGCAGGCTCCAGACAGGAAAATCCCGCAAACGTCGATCGGGATTTTTCGAAGGAGGAGGCTAAGCTGCTGGCCGTGAAGCGATTGAATGGAACGCCGGCATCGTGTGGAACAGATGTTCTACGATTGGAGCCTCGTGCAAGAAACCGTTGCGCGGCTCGAATCGCGCCCCTAGAATCCGGGCCATGTCGTCAACCGTCGAGGTTCCGCGCCAACGGGCGGGGCAGATCGAAACCCGAGAGATGCAGCCCGAAATCCGAGAGATTTACGTGCAGGCTTACCGCCGCATGCTTCTGTCCCGCACCCTCGAAGAAAAGATCGCCAGCCTTTATCGCGGAGGAAAGATCATCGGTGGCGTCTTCCTCGGCCGCGGGCAGGAAGCGTTGAGCGTCTCGGTGGGCGGCGCCCTCCAGAAAGGAGATGTCTTTGCGCCGCTCATTCGCGATCAGGCCGGTCGCATCGCGTTCGGCGAATCGCTCATCGACTGCACACGCACCTACATGGGCTCGCCCCTCGGACCAATGCGTGGACGCGATGGGAACGTGCACCGGGGCCGCCCGAAGGAAGGCATCCTGCCGATGATCAGCCATCTCGGCTCCATGATCTCGGTGGTGAACGGAATTCTCATGGCGCGCCGTTTCAAGGGAGTGGAAGGCACGGTCGGCGCGACCTGCCTGGGCGATGGCGCAACTTCCACCGGAGCTTTTCACGAAGGATTCAATCAGGCCGCCGTCGAGCGGCTGCCGCTCGTGGTCGTGGTGGCAAATAATCAATACGCTTACTCGACGCCGACATGCCGGCAGTTCGCCTGCCACGATCTGGTGGACAAGGCAGTTGGCTACGGTGTGCATGGCGAGACGGTGGACGGAACCGACCTGGCGCAATGTCTGCAGGTGGTCGGCGATGCCGTGAAACGTGCGCGCCGCGGCGAAGGCCCGCAGTTGATCGTCGCCTCGCTACTGCGACTTACTGGTCACGGAGAGCACGACGACGGGCATTACATCGATCCCGATCTCCGAGTTTCTCCACTTGGCCGCGATTGTCTCGCCGTCGCCGAAGAATATCTTCTCTCCAAGGGCTGGGCAGCGCCGGATGAGCCGGGGAAATGGCAGGAACAGGCGGTACAACAGGTGGACGAAGCCATTGCCACGACGCTTCGTGAAGGAGCGCCCGATCCGAACAAGGAAAACTGGTGTGCTATTTCCACTCGCCACCTGGCAGAAGGAGCGGAGCACGCATGAGGCAATTGCGGGGCGGGAATCGCGGGGCGCGCAACCAGACAGCAGGCGCTTGATTCCGAGGCGAACCGCAGACGTTTCTTTTTTCGATTTTTCGAATGATCACTTATCTCGAAGCCATCCGCGAAGCGCAGGCCTATGCATTGCGCACCGATCCGCGGGTTTACATTTACGGCCAGGACGTCGGCGAATTTGGCGGGGCATTCAAAGCGACAAAGAATCTCGCGCAGGAATTTCCGGGGCGCGTCCTCGATGCGCCGATCAGCGAAGATGCGATCATCGGATCAGCGGTCGGTGCCGCCATCGAAGGGATGCGGCCCATCGTCGAGATGCAGTTCGCCGATTTCTCCACGGTCGGCTTCAATCAGATCGTCAATCAGGCCGCCACGCTCTACTGGCGCTCGGATGTCTCCTGCCCGATCGTCGTTCGCCTTCCCTCCGGCGGCACGGCAGGCAGCGGCCCATTCCACAGCCAGAGCATGGAAGGGCTCTATGCACAATATCCCGGGCTGGTGGTGATGACGCCCGCTACGGTCGAGGATGCTTACTCGATGCTGCTCGAGGCGGTGGCCATCGATGATCCGGTCGTCTTCTGCGAGCACAAGTATCTCTACTATCACCTGAAAGCAGAGGCGTTGCCGACCGAGGCTCTGCCAACCGGCAAAGCGCGCATTGCCCGCACCGGCCGCGACGCGACGATCGTGACTTACAGCGCGATGGTTCATGAATCGCTGGCCTGCGCAAAGGAGCTCCAGGCCGAGGGCTGGGAAATCGAAGTCATCGACCTGCGCTCGATCAAGCCGCTCGATACGGACACCGTGCTCGCTTCCGTGGCCCGCACCGGCCGGCTCCTGGCCGTCGGTGAAGCGTGGCCCTGGGGCGGAGTGACCGCGGAAGTCGTCGCACGCGTTGCCAGCGAAGGCTTTGGTCTGCTCGATGCGCCGCCGATGCGTCTCAACGCAAAGGATACGCCAGTTCCCTATCATCCCAACCTCTGGGGGACGCATCGTCCCACGGCGCGAACCATCAGCGCCGCCATGCGCAATCTGCTGCGCCTCTGAGTTGATCAGCCGTCACCGTTTTTCCGTCCCATGCCCCGAATTCCGATCATCATGCCGCAGCTCGGCGAATCCATCGCCGAGGCCACGATCGTTACCCTGCCTTTCAAAGTCGGCGACCCGGTCGAGAGCGATCAGGACGTCATCGAAGTCGAAACCAACAAAGCCACAATGGGTGTCACCACGCCCTGCCGGGGCGTCGTCGCCGAATGGCTGGTCGAACTGCAGCAAAGTTATGCGGTAGGTGCGATCCTTGGATTTCTGGAAGTGGATGCGGAGGAAGCGCAACGGCTCGGCCTCGATACAACGCATTCACAGCCCTGCGCCAGCGCGCATTCCGAGAGCAACGGGACGACACACGCCGCTCCCGAGAAAAAAATCACTCATCGCGCAGTCGAGCCGACGGTTCGCGGATTGCCCGTGCCCGTGCATGCCGCCGGCGCCAGCTATATCTCGCCGCGGATGAAGGCACGCATGGCCGAGCTTGGAATTCACGCCGCCGACCTGGCCGGCATTGCTGGTAGTGGCGCCGCGGGCCGCGTGACCATCGACGATTTCGAGAAGTTCATCGCATCGCTCGAAGAGCACAAGATCTCGCCTGCGTCCTCGATGCGCGTGGCCGTGGCCGATGCCATGCGCCGCAGCTCAACGCGGCCGCTGGCCACCGTCGGGATGTCGGTGAATATCGATCCCCTGCTCAATCATCGCCGGACCAGCACATTGAAGCCCGGACCGGCCTTGTACGCCTTGCGCGCCTTCGCCATGGCCCTCGGGGAGAATAGCGCACCGGCTGGCCGACTCATCGGCGATAAGATCGTGCATCCGCGCGCGATCGACGTCGGATTTGCCGTCGAAGCCGAAGACGGCGTGCTCGTGCCGGTACTGCGCAACGTGGACAAGACTCCGCTCGCAGAGCTGGTAGGGCGTTACAACGAATTGGTGGAACAGGCTCGCCAGCGACGGCTGCCGCCGACCGCAACCGGAGGCTCCATTGCCACCGTGACGAATTTCGGAACCTTCGGCCTCGAATGGGCGACGCCGATTCCGCTTCCCGAACAAACGCTCGTGCTCGGCATGGGCGCCGGTCGTGTCATGCCTAATTGGGACAAGGCGAAGCAGCAATTCGTACCGGTGACCGAAGCGCAGTTCACGCTCTCCTTTGACCATCGCGTGCTCGATGGCGGAGCGGCGGGCCGCCTGCTGAGCCGCATCGCTGCGCTGCTGCAGGCGCCGGAGACATTGTAAGTTCGGCGGTTTAATCACCGCAGGCCAGGCCACGTCATTTCAATTAAGGCATAGCCGCTAAGAGCGGCCAGAGGGATGCTGCGCTCCCTAACTTGGATGGATCACACAGGCGCGACATAGAATGTCGCGCCTAATTCCAAGGCGGCTATAACATAGAAGGAAATGCCTTAGCGTGAATAGACGGCGAAAATCTCAGCCCTCGTCGTCGTCATCGTCGACCGGAATGAGCCGTAAATGGAGCGCCTTCAGGCCCCGGCCATGGTGCCCGGCAAACTTCGCCGGATACGGCACGCCTGGCTTCGAATAAGCCCAGAGCATCCGATTGAGCGAATTCTCATTGATCAGATCGGGCTTTGAGAAATCCATCCGCTCGCTCGCAGTCGCGGCCTTGGTGCCGGCAGCGTTCACTTCATCGAAGGGCACCTCATTCTTCACCACCGTGTAGGGCTCGAGATTGAGAGTATCGGCAAAGCAGGCGTCCATCGTCGGAGCCATCGCATCCATCTGATTCATCTCGGGGACTCCCAGGATGCGCTCCATCGTATGCAGCACCGAGCCTTGGTTATAGAACTGATGAACCACCGCGTTCCGCTTGTTATATGCGCTTACGACGAGACAGGTGGAGCGCTGACCATCAACGTGATCGTATCCAGCCTGCGGATCGTCCTCATTCACAAAGATACAGGTATCTTTCCAAAAGCGACTGTGTGAAATGGCATCGATCATTCGCCCGAGCGCATAGTCATTGTCGGCGACGCAGGCATTCGGCGTGGGCGCTTTTGCCGCCAGCCCATGAGTATGATCCTGCGGGAGATACACGATCATGAAATTTGGCCACTGCCCCGTCTTCTCGGCATCGGCAAATTCTTTGAGGAACTCGTCCATCCGGATCTGATCAGAGATATTCAGATTCCAGCCCGGATAAGCCATATCCGTATAGCGCTTCAGCGGCTCCAGATCGAGATTCTGGACAATCTTCACCGTTCCGCCGGCAGCAGTGTGATCATCGCTGACTTCCTTCCACGTGCTCCGTTTGGGTTCGAGATCGGTGAAGACGGGCTCTCCGTAGTTACGGAAGGAAAGGCCTCGGAGCAGCACTTTGTCCCAGATGAAACCCGAGGAAGCGAAAGCCAGCGCATCGGTCCCGAAATCATAGGCACGGGTAAAGCCTCCGAATTGTTTCTCGAGATAGTCCGTCGCCATGCCCTGGATGGCCCACGCGTGGCCATCGGCGGAAAGCACTCCGTTGCAGTAATAGTTATCGAGCAGTCCAAACTCCGCCGCGAGCGCGTGCTGGTTCGGTGTCACCTTGCTTCCAAACGTGCACAGTTTCGGATCGCCGTTCCCCTGCTTCATATCACCGAAGACCTGATCGTAAGTGCGGTTCTCTTTGATGACGTAGATGACGTGATTGAAGACCGAAGCCTCGCCCGAACGCGCCGGAACCGGCACGGCCTTGGTCCCTGCGCGCGCCCTCTCCTGTGCCATGAGGATCTGCGGCACACGGGCATCCGTACGGACCTGCGCAGTATAGGTTTTCAGCTGCTCGACATCAGGAACAGGCACGGCATTCACGCTGCCGTGCGCTTGGGTAGACCTGTATTTCTCCGCAACTTCCTGCTGCCCTTCGCCTCGGACATTGGCCACATAGAGTTGATGGCCATCCGTGGCCACGGCGGTTGGGAACCAACCGGCAGGGATATAACCTTGAACGGCCGATTTCCCTGACGCCGCCAGCGAAATGACGGCAACGGCGTTGTTGCCACCGTTGGCGACGTAGAGCGTCCGCTCATCCGGCGAGAGCGCGAGCGCGTTGGGAAGGCTTCCAAATGGCAGGCTCGCATCCGGACGGACCGCAATATTTTCAATCGTTGCGCCACTGGCCGGATCGACCACGGAGACCGTGTCGGAATTTGAATTCGCCACAAAAAGCCGCGTGCCCTGGCGATTCATCGCGAGGGCGCAAGGATGCAGTCCCACCGGGAATTCCTTGAGCACCTTGCAGGACTGGAGATCGATCTTGGAAAGCGTGCCGCTATTGGCGATCCCACGCGCATCGACCAGCACCTCGCTTCCAGCGGAATGAGATTTGCCCTCTCCGTGTTCGGTTCCAAGCGAACCAGCCGTCTTCTCTCCAGCTTTGGGGCGGCGTCCGCCCCAGTTGGTAACATAGGCGAACTTGCCATCCGGCGAGAGCGCGATGGCAAAAGGCGCGACACCCACGGGGATCTGCGCCGTGCATTTTCCTGCCGCCAGATCGATTACGCTGACCGCATTCCAATTGGCCAGGCAGACGTAGAGCGTCTTGCCATCAGAGGAGAGCGCCATTCCGGTGGAATGCACGCTATCGGGAGCCTTGAAGGACTTGTCGCGAAACGCGTTGTCCGACAGAAGGATCGACCGGCTCCACTTGGCCTTTCCGTCCGCATCGATCTCCGCTTCCCAAAGGTTCCTTTGCGCGGAGGTGAGATAAATGTGCAGCCCATCCGGCGCGACCAGAATCCCGTGCATCGAGCCACCCTCCTTTTGATCGAAATGGAGCTTCTGTCGAACGGTCCAGGTCGCGACATCGATCACCACGAGACCGCCGCTGTCCTTAGAGTAAAGTGTCTTGCCGTCCGGCGACAGCGCCAGATCGACGGGGCGCCCGCCCCAATACACGGCTTTCCCTGCCGGATGCAGCGCCTGGCCGGTCGCAATCAATTCCCCTCCGCCCGGCTGCCGACCGGCCTTTTCCTCCGCGGGGACGGGCGCTGGAGCTGAATTCGGCGCAGCGATCGCCGCGCCACCCGGGAAAGCAGCGATGAACCCGGCGATGCCGCCGCAGAGCAGGCGTGAAGCAGAAAGGGGAGATTTCATGGCACAGCGAACTATCCGCATACCGCGCCGGTCCTAGCAACGGCTTATGTCACACAGTGTCATAGCCGGGGCGACACACCGCGCGTCCCCGATCGCAATTCCCCTTTACTGGGATGTGGACGCGAGGCAGCCTTCCGCGCGCACCATGAATCCGCGACCGTTCTCCGTCACGTTCATTTCGTGGTGGGTCATCTCGTCAAATGTCATCGTGCTTCTGGGCGGAATCCCGATGTTCCTGATGCAGGAAAACGCGCCGAAAAATCCGCTCGGGGTTGCAGGCCATATCGCCGCCCTCGCCATATCCGCAGTCCTCAGGATTCTCTGCTGCGCATTCATGCTGCGCGGGGCCAATTGGTCGCGATACGTTTACGTGATCACCACCTTCCTGATGTACGGATACGGCGTCTTTGTGGTTCAAACGAGCGCGATCACGATCACCGGACTCGTCCTCCATGTTTTCATCGCCCGGCTGCTGCTGAACCCGAACGCCGACCTCTATTTCCGAAGGGAAAAGCCCCGCCTCGTCCGGCAAGCCTACCGCATCGATGCCTCGGCCGAGGTCTGAGGCGGCATTCCGCGCGCGGTGGTCAGACGGCCCGTTTCCCGGCTGGAACTCCCCGGGAGATGCAGTAAGGTGCGCAGTTCCATGCCTCGCGTTCGCCTCGTTTCGTTCATCCTTGCCTGGACCTCGGCTTCGGCCCTGGCCCAGCAGCCGGCGGAGCCCGTTTCCCCCAACACGCCTCCCGCAGCGCCCGCTGCCGCCGCGACCATTGCCAGCAATGGGCCCGGAGGACCAACCGCGCCACGCGCAGCCACGGCGCCGGCTGATACGGGCTTCACGCCCACTTGGGAAACGCAGAAGCATGCGCGCACCTACCTCCTCGGCATTCCCGCGCCGCGCGGCCAGATCGTGGATCGCAATGGTGAGCCGCTCGCACATACGCGCGTCAGCTATAATCTCGGGATCGCCTTCCCGACGCCGCTGGTCTTTTCGGATGAGGAAGTGCTCCGTTTTGCGCAGAACGAAGTGCTCAAGGCGCGCGCCATCACCGGGCGGCCGATCTCACTTTCACGCGAGCAGGTGCTCGAGCACTACAAGAACCGCGGCGTCGTACCGCTGGTCATTGACCAGGACCTGAAGCCCAACGAACTCGAAGCGTATCAGCGCGAGACGCAGCAAAACCTCACGCTGCAGCCGGTATACCAGCGCTTTTATCCGAATGGTTCGCTCGCGGCCCACATCCTCGGCTACGCCATTCGCCCGACCCGCATGGCACGTGGACCGATCGAAAATAACGAGCTGCTCTGGCCGAATGCCGAAGGCAAGGAAGGCTTGGAAAAGACTTTCGATCAGCAGCTCCAGGGAAAGATCGGGCAGTACAACATTTCCTTCGACGCCAGCGGAAAGAAGGTCTCCGAGCAGATCTCAATCCCGCCGCAGCCCGGCTACAATGTCGTCACCACGCTCGACATGAATATCCAGCGCCTCTGCGAACAGACCCTGGAAAAGGGTCTGAAACGCGGTGCCATGGTCATTCTCGATCCGAACAACGGCGACATCCTGGCAATGGCCTCGTGGCCGGAGTTCAACCCGAACACCTTCGTCGAGAACTACAAGGCGCTGAATGAGGACCCGGACATTCCGCTCTATCCTCGCGCCTATCGCGCCGCGTATCCGCCCGGGTCCACGTTCAAGGTCATCGTGGGCCTCGCAGCGCTCCAGACAGGGAAAATCGATCCGAGCGAAGAGTTCCCGTGCCCGCCCGCCATGGAGATCGGCAACATCACGTTCCATAACTGGAAGCACACCGACTCCGGTTCGCTGAACTTTGCCGAAGCGCTCACGCAATCGTGCGATACTTGGTTCTATCAGGTCGGCATGAAGATCGGACCGCGGCCCATCATCGACTACGCGCAGCTGCTGGGACTCGGAAAGAAGACGGGCATCCCGCTGGCTGCGGAAGAGGATGGCCTGATTCCTACGGATGAAGTGATGATGAAGGCGCACCATCGCCGGCTGCAAGGCGGCGACGTGGCGAACCTCTCGATCGGTCAGGGTGACACCCTGGTCACTCCGCTGCAGCTCGCTCAGGCCATGGGCGTGGTCGCGATGGGTGGCACATTTCATCAGACCCGCCTCGTCCAACAGGTCCAGAGCATCGATGGCCAGATCGTCTCGGCTTACGACGTGCGGATCAAAGGCCAGGTAGAGATCGACAAGGAAGTCATGTCGACGATCCGCAAAGGCATGGTGCAGGTCGTCTCCGGGCGCGGTGGTACAGCCCACCAGGCCGAGGTTCCAAATGTCGAGATCGCCGGAAAGACCGGAACGGCCCAGTGGGGCCCGAAGAATAAGGAACGTACCGCGGCATGGTTCGCCGGCTTTGCCCCTGCCGAAAAACCGCGTTATGCATTCGCCGTCGTCTATGAAGGCGATGCGGGGCTTTCGGACGTCCATGGCGGAACGGTGGCTGCGCCGCTCGTCGGAAAAGTCATGCGCGAACTCTTCAAAGGCGAGAAGCCCGAGAAAAAGAAGCGCCACAGCGACGACGACAGCGACAATAGCAACACCGACGACAATAGCGACTCTGCGCCTGTTCGCCGTCCGCCGCCTCCACCGCAGCCGAGGAAGCCCGCCCCTGCTCCGCAGGCAGTGCCTTTCTGGAAGCGCTGGTTTAGTTAAGTAGCGGCCACCTTCGGCGCTCAATGCCAGGAGGGCGATAATCGTTCCGGATTCCGCCTCGGTGTGAGGATATGCAACCGAAACAAATCGCGGTCGCAATAAAGCTGCTTATCTGCGGAGCGATTCTGGGACTGCTTCCGCTCGGTGGCATTCCCATCGCGCTGCATTGCCTGGAAAGAAGCGCCCTTTCGTTAAGACAGTTCGTGGTGGTACTGGATATCTGTCTCGTAATGGACATCATCGCACTCGGAACAGTCTTGGCCGGATTGGGATGCCTCGTCGCAATCTACCTACGCAAGAAACCCGGCGAACGTATTTGAAGAAACAAATGTCCCATGCCCTTCAGCACGTTGCGCGCGACTTATGAATGGGCACCCATCCGGGATTGCCCAGGGCGCTTTATTCTGCGCGGGGTTCCGGATCATCTGACCATCTCGGATTTACTTGGCGGCAACGCTCAGGTTCACAAGTTCGCTTCCGCTGCAGCAAGGGACACGGTGCTCGTGGCGCAACTGGATGAGGGCGGCGTCATTTCGTACGAACATGCTGATGGCACTTACCTTCACACGCTGAACACGCCGGACGGTTTCGCGCGCAAACTCCAGCAGTTGGGAATCAGATTGAATCACGGGTGAATTCCAGCGAATGGTTTCGGCCCCTCTCCATGAGATCCCCGACGCTTCCGAATCCCTCTCACGCTCTACATCTCTTTTTGATCGCCGCGAGCCTCCCGCTATTCTCGACGCTCGCCGCCGATTCGCCGAAACCTGCGCCGCTTTCGCGAGATCAGGTCATCGCCGACACTATGGTCCCGTACAAAGGACCGACCGCGAAGGGCGTGGACCGCTCGACACTGAATGGCAAGATCATGTGCGGATACCAAGGTTGGTTCGCTGCCGAGGGCGATGGCTGCGGGCGTGGCTGGTATCACTGGCACGGCCCGGATGGCTTCAAACCGGGAAGCTGCAAGATCGATCTCTGGCCGGACGTCAGCGAACTTGATCCGGACGAACGCTACGCCACGTCTTTCACGACCGCCGACGGCAAAACGGCAGAAGTGTATAGCGCGTACAACGCGAAAACGGTCCTGCGTCACTTCAAGTGGATGCAGGATTACGGCCTGGATGGCGTCTTCGTGCAGCGATTCGTCGGCGAAGTCGCGTCGACGCCAGGTCTGCGACAGTTCAATACTGTGCTGGCTCATTGCCGCGAGGGAGCGAACCGTTATGGCCGCACTTACGCCGTGATGTACGACTTATCCGGCCTCGGCGCAGGGCAGATGAACAAGGTCATCGATGACTGGCGGCTGCTGGTTGAAAAGATGAAGATCACCGAAGATCCGGCATATCTTCATCACAACCGCAAGCCGGTGGTCGCGGTATGGGGCACGGGATTCAGCGACGGCCGCAAATACACGCTCGATGAGTGCATGGAGCTCGTCTCTTTCCTGAAATCCGTACCCGCCGGCGGATGCACCGTCATGCTTGGAGTGCCCACTTACTGGCGCACGCTTGACCATGACTGCATCAACGATCCGAAGGTACACGAACTCATCCAGAAAGCCGATATCGTCAGCCCCTGGACAGTAGGCCGCTACAATAGCCCGGCAGGCGCCGAGAATTACGCCCGAAAGACGATCACGCCGGATCTGGCCTGGTGCAAGGAGCATGGAAAGGACTATCTCCCCGTCGTATTTCCCGGATTCAGCTGGCATAACATGCGGTCCGCCTCGCAGCAGAATGCCATCCCGCGCCTCGGCGGGAAGTTCCTCTGGTCGCAATACGCCGCGGCCAAACAAGCCGGAGCCAATATGATGTATCAGGCGATGTTCGACGAAGTGGACGAAGGAACGGCCATCTTCAAGTGCACCAACAATCCACCGGTCGGCGCTTCGACATTTGTTACTTACGAAGGGCTGCCGAGCGACTTCTACCTGAAGTTAGTCGGGAAAGCCGGAAAGATGCTGCGTGGAGAAATTCCGGTGCAGGATTTGGAAACCGCAAAGTAGTAATCGCGGTCTCGCGCCAATTTAACTCGGAGCACTTTAACGCAGTGCCTGTTTAACGAATTCCCTGTCGCACAGCGATGTGCACTTCATGAATGACTCGCAGCCCGGATGGGCTGCCAGAAAGTAGCCGGGGGTATTTATATCCCGGTGTTATGAAAAAGAGACATCCACCCCGGCAGGGGTGGCAGAACAGCCTCGTCGGCGCTCATCCCAGTCGCAAGCCGCCGCGCCCCCCCTCTTCGCTTACTCCACCTTAAACCGCGGATTCTGCGACAGAAACCGCTTCGGGTTTCCGTAAATCAAATCATCGATCGCCTGCGCTGAATAACCGCGCTTGCGCATCTCCAGCGCGGTGCGCGGAACGGCCAGCGGTTCGCTCCGCCCCCAGTCGCACGCGCAATTGAGCCAGATATTATGCATCCCGGCTGCCTCCACCATGTCGACCGCACGGGCCGGGGTGCATTTGGATTCAGGATAAAGCGTGATCCCCGCCCAGAACCCGGCATCGAGCACGAGTTCGACGGTATGCTCTTCGACGTGATCGATGATGACTCGCGCCGGATTGACGCGGGAGTCGGACTTCAGCACGTCGATGATAAGTTTCGTGCCCTTGAGCTTGTCCTCCAAATGAGGCGTATGAACCAGGATCATCTGGTCATACCGCATCGCCAGATCGATGTGCCGCTCGAGGATCGCGAGCTCGTTGCGCGTATTCTTGTTCAGGCCGATCTCCCCAATTCCGAGCACCGTGGGCCGGTCAATGAATCGCGGAATGAGATCGATAACCTCCTCCGCCAGCGTCATGTCCTCCGCTTCCTTTGGATTGATACAAAGCCAGCAGTAATGCGGGAGGCCGTACTTCGCCGCACGCTGCGGCTCGAAGTCCGTGAGCTGCCGGAAGTAATCGTAAAAACCCTGCGCGCTGCTGCGATCGAATCCAGCCCAGAACGCAGGCTCACAAACGGCGGCACAACCGGCGGTGACCATGGCGGTATAGTCATCCGTCGTGCGGCTGACCATGTGGGCGTGGGGCTCGATATATCGCATGAAAACAGGGCTGACTGAAAGTAAGTCGAAAAAGCTTAGTGGTGCTGACCGCCTGGCCACGCGCCGCACGCGCCTTTGCCGGGCGCGGCGGCGAGCGGTTCAGAGGTCGGGTCGCTGAATGCAAGCAGCACTTGCTTGGCGCGGGAGGGATCCTGCCGCGCGAGTTCCTTCAGCGCTTCACGAAACGCCGCCAGTCGAAAATCCGCCTCCCCATCCGCCCGGTCCAGCCGGTCGAGAAATGCCGCGATGTCGATCAATTTCGATCGGGCATCCATGAAGTAGAGGTCGAGTAATTCCTGGCGGGTCATCGCGAGAAAAGAGGCTTACTTGTCCTCGGCTTTGAAGTCCTTGTGACCCTGCTCCTTGTCCTTGGCGAGCTTGTCGAGGATGGTCTTGATCTCGTCCTGCTTGTCGGCCTTGATCGCCTCTTCGAGCGCGTCGAAATTCTTGGCCGTGGCTTCCATCTGCTGCTTGTAGCGGGCGACGAAATCAGCCTTCTTGTCGGCGGGCTGATCCTTGGTCATGGCCGGCTCGAGATCCTTGGCCTTCGCCAGATGCTCCTTGATTCCCTCGACGAGCTTGACGTTGTCGTCCTTCTTGGAAGAGTCGGCGACCTGCTTCTTCAGGGTGCGGAGCTGCTTGTTGAGCGCGGACATTTCCTTGGCCAGCGGCGTGTCGTCATCAGCAGCGATGGCGCTAAAGCCGAGCGCGAGGGAGGCAGTAAGAGTCAGGAGGATTGGAGTGAACTTCATACAGTTGGTGATGTTTTGGGATCGGGTTTGGCAGCCGTCTTGGCGCCATCCACATTGACGCAACGGGCTACCGTGGAAGTCAAAATATCTTTGGATTTCTTTGGGTGAAGCACTTTTGGCGCGTCGGGGTCAAATGGCCTGCCGGATCACTCGTTCCGGAGAGCTTCGATGCGATGGCCGCGAAGCGCAAGGCGGGTTGCGAGCCAAGTCCAGAAGAGCGCTCCAAGCGCCAGCGCAATGAGTAGCGCAGCCATATCGGAAACCGGGAATCCCGCGGCTCTCTGCCGGAGATGCGGCCAGACGGCCACGATGGCGCTGATCACTCCGATCGCGAGTCCAAAGACGATCAGCCAGCGATGCTCGGCAAAGACCAATTGCCGAAGCTGGCGTGAGCGGAATCCAACGGCTTCGAGCAGCCCAAATTCGCTGCGCCGTTCGAGGACATTGCGTGCTACAACGATGGCTAGCCCCACACTCCCGAGCAGCAAGCCAAGCCCGCCCAATGCCTGGAAAATCGAGAGGTAGGTGTTTTCGATCGTCTGAAAATCAGCCATCCGACGCGCGGCGGAGGTAACTTCGAGCCCACGATCCGAGAGCGCGGAGGAAAGCTCACCCGCGACTTTCGATGCCATGGCAGGCGGAGCGTCGACCAGGAAAAAGCGATAGCCGCCCTGATTCGGATACATGTCCACGAACTGCTTTTCGGAAATGAACAGGCTGCCTTGCAGCATCGATTCCGCGAGCGTTGCGACGATGCGCACCTTGCGGATCTTCCCGTCGTCGGCGCGGTAATCCAAGGTATCGCCGAGCTTTTTCTGAAGCGCCCATTCCAGCGTGGCGTCATCGGTGATCGCCGGAATCGCGCCATCTGGCGAAGCCACATCGAGAAGCCCCCAGGCAGCGGCTGGAGCCGTGTCCGCCTTCGATCCATCGGGGTGAATGGCGCCTGAAAAATGAAAAGCCCCGCGCTGCGCGAGATCGGCTACGCGCAGACCCATGAGGCGCGGCTGGAGCGCACGATTGAGGTTCAGGCAACTTGCGTCGTCGCCCTCGCGAACCCGCATCGGAACGAAGCTCACGCCTTTGAGCACATCTTCATTGAGCGAAACGGCATCGCGTCCGGCCTCCGAATTCAGATCTTCGTAAATTGGGAGCGCCGATTCAGCGACCAGTGCAAAGCCACCTG
>OUNM010227998.1_pt1 | contig 15299 bp, 9 predicted proteins | sample 1769961 | NCBI WGS metagenome assembly OUNM01 (sample SAMEA3914820, study PRJEB12502) | metagenome | biome: forest; material: soil | place: USA | collected 2012-03-12 | depth 0.3 m | reverse complement strand
CGGTCGGGATTGTCGCGGTTCCACGCCGCGAGCTCCTCGGTGATCCGGTGCAGCCACTCGTCGAGCAGGGTCTGCGGCCGCGCGTTGAGCGCGGGAAAAGCGCCGACGATCCCCGCCTTGCATTGGGCGATGACCAGTTCGGGACCCGAGATGATGAAAAGCGGCGACCCGATCACGGGCAGGCGCAGATGATCGAAGATTTTCGGCAGCGTCATGCCGTTTTCATAGCGCAGCCGAAACTACAGAAAAGCCTTTTCGAAGTGACGGTACGGAATGCTGGGATGCGGCCGGATCGATCCATTTGCCATTCACGTACGACGCGTTATGGCGCGACAATACACCATATCACCTCGGTCGAAGGGATTCGCATGAAGTTCGCCGCCGCTGCCGCCTCGATGCTGCTGCTCACCGTGTCCAGCCCGGCGCTCGCCGCGGCGCAGCTGCCCGACGATGTCGTGCCGGTGTCCTACGACATCACGATCGACCCCAATGCGCAGGCAATGAGCTTTACCGGCAGCGAGACGATCAGCGTCAATGTGAAGAGGGCGACGAAGACGATCGTCCTCAATGCCGCGGACCTGACGATCACGCGCGCGGCGATCGACGGCAAGGCGGTCACCTTCGCGATCGACAAGGACACGCAGCAGCTCACCCTGACCCTGCCGGTTGCGGCCAAGGTCGGCGTGCATGTCGTCAGCTTCGCCTGGAGCGGCAAGATCAACGAATCCGCCGCGGGCTTCTTCGCGATCGACTATACCAATGACGACGGGTCGAAGGCGCGGATGCTCGCGACCCAGTTCGAGGCGCCCGACGCGCGCCGTTTCGCGCCGATGTGGGACGAGCCGCGCTTCAAGGCCAGGTTCACCTTGTCGGCGGTGGCGCCCAGGGGGCAACTAGCTTTCTCCAACATGCCCGCCAGCGTCACGACGCGGAAGGACGGCAAGCAGCTCTACCGCTTCGGCCAGAGCCCGGTGATGTCGAGCTATCTGTTGTTCCTCGGCATGGGGGACATGGAGCGCAAGACGGTGATGGCCGGCAAGACCGAGATCGGCGTCATCACGCGCAAGGGCGTGAAGGACCAGGGTGACTATGCGCTCGCCTCGGCCAAGCGCCTGCTGACCTATTACAACGATTATTTCGGCCAGCCTTACCCGCTCCCCAAGCTCGACATGATCGCCGGGCCGGGCACCAGCCAGTTCTTCGGCGCGATGGAAAATTGGGGAGCGATCTTCTATTTCGAGCCCGAATTGCTGTTCGACCCGAAGCGGTCGACCGAGAGCGACAAGCAGCGCATCTTCGTCGTCGTCGCGCACGAGATGGCGCATCAATGGTTCGGCGATCTCGTCACGATGAGCTGGTGGGACGACCTCTGGCTCAACGAGGGTTTCGCCTCGTGGATGGAGAACAAGGCGTCCTACGACCTCAATCCCGACTGGTTCGCGCGCGAAAGCGCGGTGAGCGATGATCGCGAGGCGGGCCTCGCGGCCGACTCCACCGCGGCGACGCATCCGATTATCCGCCATGTCGAGACCGTCGACCAGATCGGCGAGGCGTTCGACGGCATCACCTACCAGAAGGGCCAGGCGGTCATCACGATGGTCGAATCGACCATCGGCCCCGACAAGTTCCGCGACGGCATCCGCGCGTACATGGCCAAGTACAAATACGGCAACACGCAGACCGACATGCTGTGGGGGGCGCTGGAAACGGCGTCGGGCCAGCCGGTCAAGGCATTTGCGCACGACTTCACCCTGCAAGGCGGCGTGCCGCTGATCACGGTCAGCGACACCAAATGCGACGGCGGCAACACGGTCGTCACGCTCGACCAGGGCCGGTTCGGGCTCGACGAAGCATCGAAGGTGCCGCAGCAATGGCAAGTGCCGCTGCGCGTCGCGACGGTCGGCGGCGTGGCCAGTACGGCGATGGTCAAGGGCGCCACACCGCAGGCAGTGACGGTCAAGGGTTGCGGCCCGATCGTCGCGAACCTGGGCAAGGGCAGCTACACGCGCGTCCGCTACGCGGAGGCGCCGCACGCGGCGCTGATCGCCAATTATACGAAGCTGGCGATCGCCGACCGCCTCGGCACGCTGGGCGACGATTTCGCGCTCGCGCGGTCGGGCGACCAGGATTTCGCGATGTGGGCAGCGACGTTCGGGGCGATCCCCGACGACGCCAATCCGCTCGAATGGTCGCTGGCGTCGGGCCAGCTCGGGTCGCTGTCGGGCCTCTTTGGCGGCAGCCCGCTCCAGGCGCAGCTCAACGCGCTGACGATCAAGCGGCTCGGCCCGGTGCTGGCGCGGATCGGCTACGAGCAGAAAGCGGGTGAATCGCCACTGGTGACGAACCTGCGCGAAGGGCTGGTCGGACGGCTCGGCGGCGCAGGCGACCCCGAAGTGCTGCGTCGCGCCCGCGAATGGGTGGCGAAGCTCAAGACCGACAGCACGGCGATCCCGCCGGCGATCCGCGGGCCGATGCTCGGTACCTTCGCGGCCAACGCGACCCCGGCCGATTGGGACACGCTGCTGGCGCTGTTCAAGGCGGAGACCAACCCGGTCGTCCGCAACGAATATGTCCGCTTGCTCGGTGCGGCGAAGGACCCGGCGCTGGCGCAGAAGGCGCTCGACCTGCTCAAGACCGACGTGCTGACCGCGCAGCAGAAGCCGACCATCCTGCGCGCGGTGGCGGGGCAGCATGCCGACCTGGCGTTCGACTTCGCGGTGGCCAATGCCGACCTGGTCAATGGCGTGCTCGAGGCGAGCACGCGCGCGGGCTTCATCGTCAGCCTCGGTGCGGGATCGAACGACCCGGCGATGCCCGGCAAGATCAACGCCTATGCCGAGAAGAACCTGCCCGCGACCGCGCGTGGTGGGGTGAAGCGGGCGCTGTCGGCGATCGCGGTGCGCAAGGCCGTGGCGGATCGGTTGCGCCCGGGGGTTACGGCATGGGTGGCTAAGGCGGGGTAAGGTAAACCCAATCGTCATCCCGGCCTCGTGCCGGGATCCGCCGGGAGGGAAGCGCGGGTCAAGAGGCGCCTGGTCCCGGCCGTGAGGCCAGGCGGATCCCGGCACAAGGCCGGGATGACGGCTAGAGTGGTATGGCGCCGCGGGCGGATCAATCGATCCGCTTCAGCCCCTTGGCGAAGCGGTGGGCGTTGGCGACATAATGGTCCGCAGATGCCTTCAGGAAGGCGCGCTTGTCGGCGTCCAGCGTCTTCATCGCTCGCGCCGGTGCGCCGACGATCAGGCTGCCCGGCTCGAACGTCTTGCCCTCGGTGACCAGGGCATTGGCGCCGATCACGCATTCGTCGCCGATCATCGCCTGGTTGAGGATCGTCGCGCCCATCCCGACCAGCACGCGGTTGCCGATGGTGCAGCCGTGCAGGATCGCATGGTGCCCGATCGTGCAATCCTCGCCGATCGTCAGCGGCACGCCATAGTCCGAATGCAGCATCGTCCCGTCCTGGACGTTGGTACCGGTGCCGACCGTGATCAGCGAGGTGTCGCCGCGGATCACGGTGCCGAACCACACGCCGACATTGTCGCCGAGCACGACCTCGCCGATGACATGCGCGTCGGGCGCGACCCACACGCCGCTGCCGATGACCGGGACTTTGCCGTCGAGTTCGTAGATGGGCATGCGGGACTCCTTTGGGAGCGGAGCTTTGAGGAGGGCCGCGCTTCGCGTCCACCCCTTACCGTCATGCCGGACTCGATCCGGCATCCATGTCCGGTACGTGCCTCTTGGAACCGTTTGACGTTAGCGCGGGACATGGACCCCGGATCGAGTCCGGGGTGACGAAGTTGGGGAGGTGCGGCGCTACTCCGCCGCCACGAGCTGCTCGATATCGTATCGCGCCTGCGCGGCCTCGCGCAAATTGGGAATCGAATATTCCGGGAAGATCGGGTCGTTGACCCCGCGATAGGCACGCAGATGCTGCTTCGCGACGGTTTCCTTGTGCACTTCGGTCGGGCCGTCCGCGATGCCCATGACGAATGCCCCGATCACTTGCCCTGCGAACGGCATCTCGTTCGACACGCCGAGCGCGCCGTGGATGTGCAGCGCACGCGCCGCGATGTCGTGATAGACCTTGGGCATCAGCGCCTTGATCGCGGCGATGTCCTTCCGGACCTTTCGATAGTCCTTGTACTTGTCGATCATCCACGCGGTCTTGAGCACGTAGAGCTTGAACTGCTCGAGCTCGATATAGCTGTCGGCAATGTGCATCCGGACCATCTGCTTGTCGGCGATGGTGCCGTCGCGCGTCTTGCGGCTGACCGCGCGGCGGCACATCAGGTCGAGCGCCTTGCGGCACGCGCCGACGGTGCGCATCGCGTGGTGGATGCGCCCGCCGCCCAGCCGGGTCTGCGAGATGACGAACGCGCCACCGCGCTCGCCGAGCAGGTGATCGGCGGGCACGCGGACATCGGTGTAGCGGACATAGCCCTCCGACCCGTCATTCTGCCCGTAGACGCCGACATTGCGGAGAATCTCGACCCCCGGCGTGGCGGTGGGCACGAGGAACATCGAGGCGCGCTTGTGGCGTTCCTCGGCATTCGGGTCGGTCACTGCCATCACCACCAGCAGGTCGGACCACCTCGCATTGGTCGAGAACCATTTCTCGCCATTGATCACCCACTCGTCGCCATCGAGCTCGGCGCGCGTGACGAAGCCGGTCGGGTCCGATCCGCCTTGCGGCTCGGTCATCGAGAAGGCGGAGACGATCTCGTTGTCGAGGAGCGGCCTGAGGTAGCATTCCTTCTGCTCCGGCGTCCCGTAATGCGCGATGATCTCTGCATTGCCGGTATCGGGCGCCTGGCAGCCGAACACGCTGGGGGCGAAGCCGGCGCGGCCGAGAATCTCGTTCATCAGCCCCAATTTGACCTGGCCGTAACCCTGGCCGCCGAGCTCGGGACCGAGATGACAGGCCCATAGGCCGCGCTTCTTGACCTCGTCCTGCAGTGGCCGGACGAGCGCGTTGCGCTTCTGGTTCTTCACATCGGCGGGATGGATGCCGAGAAAGGAAAGCGGCTCGACCTCATCGCGGACGAAACCGTCCATCCAGTCGAGCTTTTCCTGAAAGCCGGGGTCGGTTTCGAAATCCCACGCCATGTACGCATTCCTCTCCTGTGGCTGTCGAGGGGCAGCATAACGTACATTCTGAAAATTCAAAAATCGCTAGGGAAACCGTGTGCGAATCGCGTTCCGAATCCTAGAAAATGCCGGTTCGGAGGACGGCTGAGACCTGCTCGACCAGCGCGTCGAGTGGCCGATCGCCGGCCCAGCGGCGGAGAATCCCGGCGGCATCGACTGCCGCCATCACGGCATGCCCTGCGATCTCCGGATCGACCGCGCGCAGCGATCCGTCGGCAATGCCGTCGGCGACAGTGCCGGCAATGTGGCGAGTCACGCGATCCGTCCGCTGCAGCATCCGTTCGCGCAGGTCGATCGGCAACGCCTGATAGGCACTGGTACGCAGCAACGGGCTCTCCCCGGCGAATTGCAGCGCGATCAGGCTGGAGGCCATGATTGCCAGCCGCTCGCCTTCGTCGCGGCCGGCGGCATCGGCCCGGGCTTGTGCTGCGGCGCGCAAAGCGTGGCTGCGGTCGAAACAGGCGAGGACCAGGTCGTCCTTGTTCTCGAGATGGTGGTAGAAACTGCCGGTGGAGACGCCGAGTTCGGCGGCGATCTTCTCGACGCTGGCGCCGATATAGCCCTCGCGATTGATCAGGTTGGTGGCGGCATGGAGGAAGCGCGTCTGGGCGTCGCCGTCGCCCGGCGGATCGAGCGGCGCGATATCGAGCGGCCAGTCGCGCCCGACGCCGAGTCCGCGGTCGAGGATGTCGAACAATCGCGCCGCCGCGCGGTCGAGATCGTCGTCGAGATAATGCGGCAGCCAGGCGGGAGTCCAATGTACGTTCTGGATCAGCACGGTCGACGAGATGGTCGCGCGCCAGGTCGCATCGGGGTCGCTGCCGAAGTCGAAGAAGCCGCGCACCACTTGCGTCATCGCGGCATAAAGCTGGTCGAGCGGGGCGCGGGCATCCTGGTCGAGCGCGCGCATGTCGGACAGCAAAGCGAGCCGCGGGACGGCCGGATCGCGCTGGCGACGATGAAGATCGAATTGCTGTTGCAGGAAGGAGCGGGCGCGGGCGCGCGGATCGGGTTCGCGCGCGGCGATCGCGGCGCTGTCGCGCAGCCATAGCAGGGTGCGCTCGAGGCACGCGGCGGCGAGCAAATCCTTGCGCTTGAAATAATAGGTCACGCTCGACGTATCGAGCCCCAGTGCCTTGGCGACCGCGGTCAGCGTCATGCCGCGCGTGCCATGGCGATTGATCAGGTCGGAGGCGAGGTCGAGGATCTCGTTCCGTCGCCGGGCGAAACGCTGCGTCTGGCGGTCGGGCTCGACGGTCATAAGCCGGTTGTAGGGGGATTCGGGTGCCGAAACAATCGGGAGCTGGAGGCGGCGAGGTGTCCGGGTAATTCTTTGCTGCGATTTTTTCCAAGATCGGTTATGGCGATTCGGAACGCAGGAGAAGATGCGCATGACGAGCACGGCCACCGCTACCGAGGCGCAGGAGTCGCCGATGCAGCAGGAGATCGGGTTCGATCCCGGCGCGCTCAAGGCCAAATATCTCGCCGAGCGCGATAAGCGCCTGCGCGCCGATGCCAATGAGCAGTATGTCGAGATGACCGGTCGCTTCGCGCATTATCTCGACGATCCGTATGTCGAAGCGGCGATCGATCGCGCGCCGCTGAGCGACGACAAGGAAGTGGTGGTGATCGGCGGCGGGTTTGGCGGGTTGCTGGCCGCCGCCCGGCTGCGCGATGCGGGGATCGCGGACATCCGGCTGATCGAGAAAGGCGGCGAGTTCGGCGGTACCTGGTATTGGAACCGTTATCCGGGCGCTGCATGCGACATCGAGAGCTATGTCTATCTGCCGCTGCTCGAGGAAACCGGGTTCATGCCCGAGCGCAAATATTCGCGCGGCCCGGAGATCCGCGACCACGTCAAGCGGCTCGCCGAGCATTACGACCTCTATCGCGACGTGCTGTTCCAGACCGAGGTCACCGACCTGACCTGGGACGACGCGGCGGGGCGCTGGACCGTTGCGACCAACAAGGGCGACGCGATCCGCGCCCGGTTCGTGATCATGGCGAACGGGCCGCTCCACAAGCCCAAGCTGCCCGGCATTCCAGGCATCGAGGCGCTCCAGGGGCACACGTTCCACACCAGCCGCTGGGATTATGATTATACCGGCGGCGACCAGGATGGCGGGCTGATCGGCCTGAAGGACAAGGTCGTCGGGATCATCGGCACCGGCGCGACCGCGGTACAGGTCGTGCCGCATCTGGGGGCCGGGGCGAAGGAATTGTTCGTCTTCCAGCGCACGCCGTCGTCGATCGACGTGCGCGGCGACCGGCCGACCGATCCCGATTGGGCGAAGTCGCTCGAGCCGGGCTGGCACCAGTATCGAATGGAGAATTTCAACACGCTCGTGTCGGGCGGCTGGGCCGATGAGGACCTCGTCGCCGACGGCTGGACCGACATCATCCGCAACCTCGGCGTGATCGCGCGGTTGCGCGCCAACAAGGCGGCGAAGGACAGCGGCAGCGAGGTCGATCCCGCCGAGCTGGTCCAGCTCGCCGACTTCCAGAAGATGGAATCGATCCGTCATCGCGTCGACAGCGTGATCGAGGACAAGGCGACCGCCGAGGCGCTCAAGCCCTATTACAACCAGTTCTGCAAGCGACCGTGCTTCCACGACGATTACCTGGCGACCTTCAACCGGCCCAATGTCCACCTGGTCGATACCGACGGGCAAGGTGTCGAGCGGATCACCGAAAAGGGCGTGGTCGTCGCGGGCAAGGAATATCCGCTCGACTGCCTGATCTTCGCCACCGGGTTCGAGGTCGGGACGAGCTATGCGCGGCGTGCCGGGTACCAGATCCATGGCCGCGGCGGCACGACGCTCGAGGAGAAATGGGGCAAGGCGGGGGCGCGGACGCTGCACGGGCTGATGAGCCACGATTTCCCGAATTGCTTCATCTTCTCGGTGATCCAGTCGGGCTTTACCGCCAATTATCCGCACGCGCTGGCCGAGCAGTCGACCCAGGCGGCGTTCATTATCAAATCGGCGCTCGATCGCCAGAAGACGGTGGTCGAGCCGACAGTGGAGGCGGAGGAGGCGTGGGCGCAGGAAATCCTGGGGTCGATGCTCGACCGGCGGAAGTTCCAGGAGGAATGCACGCCGGGCTATTACAATAACGAAGGCAAGCCCAACCCGCTGGCGGCCAGCTTCAGTCCCTATGGCAAGGGGTCGGTGGCGTTCTTCAAGTTGCTGAAGGAATGGCGGGAGGCAGGGGAGTGTGAGGGGCTGACGTTCTCATAATTTCCCCCGTCACCCCGGCCTTGAGCCGGGGTCCCGCTTGTTGGCCGGCCGTGACAAGGAAGAAGCGGGACCCGGGTCAAGCCCGGGGTGACGAACTAGGATTGAAGCGCGCGTAGGGCCTCAACCACCTCGCCGACCAATTCCTTCCGGCAGATCAGCAGGTCCGGCACCAGCGTGTCGGCGCAATTGTAGACGAATGGCGACCCATCCAGCCGCGTCGCGTGCAACCCCGCCGCCAGCGCCACCGCGACGGGTGCGGCATTGTCCCATTCGTGTTGCCCGCCCGAATGCAGGTAGACATCGGCAAGCCCGCGCACGACTGCCATCGCCTTGGCGCCGGCCGAACCCATCGGCACCAATTCGGCGCCGATCGCTTCGGCCACCGCGACCGCCTCGGCGGCGGGCCGGGTGCGGCTGACCACCATGCGCGGCGGGTGGTTGAGCGGTTGCAGGGCGGGCGGCGCGTCGGAGCGCAACACGAGGTTCGCGTCGGGCAGGGCAACGACGCCAAGCTCGGGCCGGCCGTCGATGCACAAGGCGACATGCACGGCCCAGTCGTCGCGGACCTCGCCATATTCGCGGGTGCCGTCGACCGGGTCGATAATCCAGGTCCGCGACTTGGCGAGGCGGCTGCCGTCGCATTTGCGCTCCTCGGACAGCAGGCCGTCCCCGGGCCGCTCGGTGGTGATCGCGTGACAGAGTAACTCGTTCGCTGCGGCGTCACCTGCCTTGCCGAGCTCCTTCGGATCCCAGTCCCGCGAGGCGCGGACTTCCTGCAGCAATTTGCCCGCGGCCGCAGCAATCTCTGCAGCAAAGTCGGCGTCGGCAGCTGTCCAGCTCACAGATCGGGACTCCATACGCCCATGATATGCTCGACGATCCGCTCGGCCGCCGCCTCCGGGGTTTCCATCGTCGTGTCGACATGCACCTCGGGCCGTTCGGGGCGTTCGTACGGGCTGGTGATGCCGGTGAAATTGGCGATCTCGCCGCTGCGCGCCTTCTTGTAGAGGCCCTTGACGTCGCGGCTCTCGGCCACCTCGAGCGGGCTGTCGACGAAGATCTCGACGAAATCGCCGTCCGGCAGCATCGAGCGTACCAGGTCGCGCTCGGCGCGGAACGGCGAGATGAACGCGGTCAGCACGATCAGCCCGGCATCGGTCATCAGCTTGGCGACCTCGCCGACGCGACGGATATTCTCGATACGGTCGGCATCGGTGAAGCCGAGATCCTTGTTGAGCCCGTGGCGGACATTGTCGCCGTCAAGCAGATACGAATGCCGTCCGAGCGCATAGAGCTTCTTTTCGACCAGATTGGCGATGGTCGACTTGCCCGATCCCGACAGGCCGGTGAACCACAGCACCTTGGGCTGCTGGCCCTTTTGCTGCGCGTGCGCCGCGCGGGTGACGTCGACCGATTGCCAATGCACGTCGCGCGCGCGGCGCAGTGCGAAGTGCAGCATGCCGGCCGCAACCGTCGCATTGGTCAGCTTGTCGACCAGGATGAACCCGCCCAGCTCGCGGCTGTCGCCATAGGGCTCGAACACCAGGGGCTTGTCGGTGACGAGGTTGGCGACGCCGATCGCGTTGAGGTCGAGCGTCTTGGCCGCGATCTGCTCGAGCGTGTTGACGTTGATCTGGTATTTGGGCTGGTGGATCTTGGCGCTGACGGTCTGGGTGCCCAGCTTGAGCCAATAGCCGCGCCCAGGAAGCAATTCCTCGTCGGCCATCCAGACGATCGTCGCTTCGAACTGGTCGGCCGATTGCGGCGGCGCGTCGGCCGCGGCGATGACGTCGCCGCGCGAGCAATCGACTTCGTCCGCCAGCGTCAGCGTGACCGACTGGCCGGCCACCGCCATGTCGAGGTCGCCGTCGAGCGTGACGATCCGGTCGACCCGATTGGTCTTGCCCGAGGGGAGGATGCGCACGGCGTCGCCCGGCGCGATCGTCCCTTCGGAAATCAGGCCGGCAAAGCCGCGGAAATCGAGATTGGGGCGGTTGACCCATTGCACCGCCATGCGGAACGGGCGGGCGCGATCGGCCTCGCCGTCGAGTTCGACGCTGTCGAGATGCTCGATCAGCGTGGGGCCGACATACCAGGGCGTATTGCCCGACAGCGCGGTAACGTTGTCGCCCTTGAAGCCCGAGATCGGGATGGCGGTGAAGTCCTCGATGCCGATGCTTGCTGCGAAACCGGCATAATCCGCGGCGATCTCGTCGAACCGCGCCTGATCGTAGCCGACCAGGTCCATCTTGTTCACCGCGAGCACGATGTGGCGGATGCCGATCAGGTGCGCGAGGTACGAATGACGGCGGGTCTGGGTCAGCACCCCCTTGCGCGCGTCGATCAGGATCACGGCGAGGTCGGCGGTCGAGGCGCCGGTGACCATGTTGCGGGTGTACTGCTCGTGGCCGGGCGTGTCGGCGACGATGAACTTGCGTTTCTCGGTCGCGAAGAAGCGATAGGCGACGTCGATCGTGATGCCCTGCTCGCGCTCGGCGGCGAGGCCGTCGACGAGGAGCGCGAAGTCGATTTCCTGGCCCTGCGTGCCGACCCGCTTGCTGTCGGCTTCGAGCTGCGCGAGCTGATCGTCGAAGATCATCCGGCTGTCGTAGAGCAGGCGGCCGATCAGCGTGGACTTGCCGTCGTCGACCGATCCGCAGGTGATGAAGCGGAGCAGGGTCTTGCGCTGGTGCTGCGTGAGGTAGCTGTCGATGTCCTCGGCGATGAGGGCGTCGGGGCGGTAGGAGGGGGTGGTCATGTCTTTATTCCGTCGCCCCGGCGGAGGCCGGGGCCGCTGGCGATCGCAAGCTCATGCGTGAGGCGCACGACCCCGGCCTGCGCCGGGGTTGACGCTTCGTCACGCTGCGCATGACGTGGCGCGTCAAAAATACCCCTCCTGCTTCTTCTTCTCCATCCCCGCACCACCGGCATCCTTGTCGATCGCGCGGCCCTGCCGTTCCGAGGTGGTGGTCAGCAGCATTTCCTGGATGATCTGCGGCAAGGTCGCCGCTTCGCTCTCGACCGCGCCGGTCAGCGGGTAGCAGCCAAGTGTGCGGAACCGGATCGAGCGTTCGACCGGCACTTCACCCGGTTCGAAACGGAAGCGGTCGTCGTCGACCATCAGGATCAGTCCGTCGCGCTCGACCGTCGGGCGCGGGGCCGAGAAATAGAGCGGGACGATCTCGATCCCCTCGAGATGGATATACTGCCAGATGTCGAGCTCGGTCCAGTTGGACAGGGGAAAGACGCGGATGCTTTCGCCCTTGGCCTTCATCGCATTGTAGAGGTGCCAGAGCTCGGGCCGCTGGTTCTTGGGGTCCCAGCGATGCGAGGCCGAGCGGAACGAGAAGACGCGTTCCTTGGCCCGGCTCTTCTCCTCGTCGCGCCGCGCGCCGCCGAACGCCGCGTCGAAGCCGTAATGGTCGAGTGCCTGCTTCAGCCCTTCGGTCTTCCACAGATCGGTGTGGAGCGCGCCATGGTCGAACGGATTGATCCCGCGGGCCATCGCGTCCGGATTTTGGTGGACGAGCAATTCCATGCCGGCCTCGCGCGCGGCGCGGTCGCGCAGCGCGTACATGTCGCGGAACTTCCAGGTGGTATCGACATGGAGAAGCGGGAAGGGGGGCGGTGCCGGATAGAAGGCTTTCCGGGCGAGGTGCAGCATCACCGCACTGTCCTTGCCGACCGAATAGAGCATCACCGGGCGCTCGGCCTCGGCGACCACTTCGCGCATGATGTGGATGCTCTCCGCCTCCAGCCGCTGGAGGTGCGTGAGCGGCGCGAGCGCGGGAAGATCGGAAGTCGAGGCCAACGGCCGGGTCGCCATGCTTTACCTTTCGGGGGCGCAACCTAACCGCGTGCGCCGGAAATGCACTAATTTCGAGAGCGCTACATAGGGACAGCGCGTGCGCGGCATAACTGCGCTTTCTTTAGCGCGGGAAAGGGTCAGTTGACGCGGGCGAAGGTGATCGAGCGGTGTTCGACGTCGATCGCGGACAGCTTGACGCGGATCGCGTCGCCCGGTTCGACGCCATGCGCCTCGACCCGCGCGACCACCGGCAGATCGGTCAGCTGGATGCGCGCGCCGCGCTCATCGAGGTCGGTGACCACCGCCGCGAAGATCTGGCCGAGCTGGGGTTGCAGCATCACCGCCTCGGCGAGGTCGATCACCGCGCGGTCGATCTGGCCGCCCATCGCATCGGCATGGCCCATCACCTTGGGCAGTTTCTCGAACGCCTGGGTCACCATATCGGGCACCGGCTTGGCATTGGCGATCGCCAGTGTCGCGCGCACGACATAGCGGTCGGCAAGGCGGCGAAGCGGCGCGGTCGCCTGCGCATAGGTTGCAGCCATCGGCGCGTGCCACGGCACCACGCCGGCGCGATACGGCGTGTAGGAGGCGCCGCCGCCGGCGCGGCGGATCGCGAGCATGAAGGCAGCCTGGCGGGGATCGTTGGCGTTGAGCGTCTTCTCATAGTCGGCCAGCGACATGGCTGCGGGCCAGTCGAGCTTGAACGCGCGTGCGGTGTTGCGCAGCCGGCCGACCGCGCGGTCATCGGGGGCGGGCATCACGCGGAACAGGCCGGTGGCATGGGCCTGGAGCGCGTCGGCAATGGCGAGGTTGGTCGCCAGCGACAGAGCCGCATTCTGGTCCTCGGCCTCGACGCGGGGGCGGAAGCGCAACTCGAAGCTGCCGTCGGACTGCTCGCCGACTTCCTGTTCGGGCGGATCGACGCGCGAGGCGCCGCGGCGGTCCTCGGCCGCGGTGATGCGGCGCGCCAGCTCGGCGAAACCGGGCGGCACGTCGCTCGGCCGGACGCTGTCATAGGCGAGCTTGGCGCGGCTGCGGACGATTGCGCGCTCGGCGCCGTCGAGCTTCACACCGCCGTCCGGCCCGACGCGGACCGAGAAGATCACTGCCGGGCGCGGGCCGTCGGGCAACAGGCTCGCGGCACCTTCGGCCAGGACCGGCGGGTGCAGCCCGGCCTTGCCGTCGGGCAAGTACAGCGTCTCGCCGCGCTTCCACGCCTCGATATCGATCGGGCCGTCATCGTCGACGAACCACGCGACATCGGCGATCGCGTACCGGAGCAGCAGGTCGCCGCCCGCCGCTTCGATCCAGAACGCCTGGTCGAGATCGGTCGAGCTCGCCGGGTCGAGCGTGACGAAGGGAATGTCGGTGCGGTCGACATGCTCGGTCGGCGCGCGTTTGGCGGCTTCGCTGGCGGCGGCGAGCACCTCGGACGGGAACGCCGGGGGAATACGGAACTGGGACCGGATCGCCGCCAGCCCCTGGGCCAGCGCGCCGGTTGGATCGACGAGCGTCTTCATCGGACCGAGCTATAGCGAGTGCCGCCGATCCGACCAGCCCGGCGTGATCGAGCGGTCGCACAAACCTGTGGCTCGTTACTGCGGCATGGTGGCCTCCAAATGGACCCCGCCGTTTTGCCATTGGAATCCAAGTAGTTGCCAAATCCAATCGGAATCAGTTTTCGAAAGCAACGTCGTATTTAGCCAATTACCGCACCGCGCGATGAGTTACGTACCCAAAATGAACGAGTATCGGCGCGGCCGGGGTTTTCCCGTGCGCTCACGAGACTCCGGTATACAGAGGGGAACAGACATGATCCGAGCACCGTATTCTTCGGACCTTCGTGATTCGGTCGCTGCCAAGCCATTGTCGAGCGCTGCGCGGCGTCGCGCGCTCGGATCGCAGGCAAGCCGGCTGACCTTGCGGTCGAAGATCGCGGCGGCCACCGTCGCGGGTGTCGCGCTGCTCGCGCCGGGTCATGCCTGGGCGCAATGCGTCGTCGGAGGCGTCACGGTGACGTGCAGCACGACGACCTCGACCACCGACACCACCTATCCGACCAATCCCCCCAACGACCGCCATTATCAGGGCCCGATCGCGACGCCGATTGTCCTCAATGTCGATCCCGGCGCAACCGTCAGCGGCAACGGCCTGGCCGTGACGAACACAGCGGGCGGCGGCATCACGGTCACCAATGGCGGGACGATCAGCGTCGATGTCGGCAACACCCCCACGGCAGGCGGCACGGCGGCATTGTCGCTGACCGCGCTGGGCGGGCCGATCATCTATACTGGCGGCGACGTCATCAATAACGGCAATGGCAATGCGTTCGACGCCGTCCAGAATGGCGGCGTCGGATCGATCAGCATCAACGCGGGCAACATCACCGCCGCGACCGGCGAAGGCATTACTGCCCGCGATGTCGCGACCAGCACCGGGATCGACATTACCACCAACGGGACCGTCACCGCCTTGACGGCCGGCAAGGACGGCATCGATGCACAGAGCCAGTCGCTGACCGGCAACGTCACGATCGTCGCCAATGGCGACGTCAATGCGGGCAATGCCGGCATCGTCGGGGCGATCTTCCCGGCGGGCGGCACCGGCAATGTCGACATTACCGCGAACGGTGCGATCAATGCGCGGTTCGGCGTCGACGCCGAGAATTTCGGCACCGGCAACACGACCGTCACCACGGTCGGTCCGGTCAATGCGACCAGCGGCAACGGCATCTTCGCGCTGACCACCGGCGGCACCGTCACGGTGACCGCGGGCGACGTCACCTCGACCGGCAACACCGCGATCATCGGGCGCCAGATGAGCGCCGCGGGCGCGGGCAACGTCGACATCACCGCGGGCAACGTCTCGGGCACGACGGGTATCGAGGCGACCAATTTCGGCACCGGTAGCGTCAGCGTCACCACCAACGGCACGGTGACCGGCACCTTTGCCGAGGGCATCAACGCCAACGGCAACGGCGCGGTGACGATCATCGCCAACGACACGGTGACGGGCGCAACGCGCGGCCTCAACCTGGTCGGCGGGACCGGCGGCGCGGGCAACATCTCGGTCACCGGCACCGGCGGGTTCTTCGGCGG
>OUNM010030458.1_pt1 | contig 15301 bp, 14 predicted proteins | sample 1769961 | NCBI WGS metagenome assembly OUNM01 (sample SAMEA3914820, study PRJEB12502) | metagenome | biome: forest; material: soil | place: USA | collected 2012-03-12 | depth 0.3 m | reverse complement strand
TCATCCCTCCCTGTCGCGCCGCACGGTGTCCGCGGCATCCTCGGTTCCTAGGAAGAGACCGTAGGTGCGGCTCGACGGCCGGCAGTCACCCGTGTGGGGTGAAGCGGGTCGGTGCCGTGGCAACGCTTCCACTTGCGGCCCGATCCGCACGTGCAGAGCTCGTTACGGCCGCGAGCGGCATCGGCTGCGGCGTAGCTCGACATGATGTCCGCAGGTGCTCCGCCTGCTTGCAGGCGCTCGGTCATCATTCGCATCGGCCGGTCGACATGGTGGAAGAACGCCTTGTAGCCGGGGCAGAGGAAGTTGAGGCCAGCCTCGCCCGACGGCGTCGTCGCAAATCGATCCTTCGGGCAGCCGCCGTGGCAGGCGAAACGGACGTCGCACTCGAGGCAATACGACGGCAGCGTCTCGCGTTTGTCGAGTCCGAACTGCCGCTGCCGCTGCGACTCGACCAGCTCGAGCATGTGGTGCTCCCGGATGTTCCCGAGCTTGTATTTCGGCTCTACGAAGTGATCGCACGAGTAGAGGTCACCGTTGTGTTCGAGCGCGAGCGCAAGACCGCACGTTTCGGAGTGGACGCAGAGGCCCGGTGGCTCGCCCACCCAGTTGGCGAGCGCGACGTCGAACATCTGCACGAAGACTTCTCCGACATCCCGACGGACCCATTCCTCGAAGACCTCGATCAGGAAGCGGCCGTACTGGTCTGGCGTGACCGAGCGCGCCGTGACGTCGGCCCCCGCCTGGACATACAGCTGCCGGTCGCGCCACGAGCCCAACTCGACCGGCCCGCCGTCGCCAGGCTCCGCCACCCGCTCGATGATCGGGATGAACTGGATGAAGCGGGCGCCGCACCCGTCGCGCAAGAAGCGGTAGACATCGACGCCCCGGTCGCCGTTGGCGGCATGGATGGTCGTCAACGCGTTCCATTCCACACCCCCGTCGCGCAGGGCGACGAGGCCCCGCATCACCTGGTGGAACGAGCCGCGACCGCCCTTGTTCACCCGATACGCGTCGTGCAGCTCGCGCGGGCCGTCGATCGAGATCCCGACGAGGAACCCGTGTTCACGGAAGAACGTGACCCATTCGTCGTCGATCAGCGTCCCGTTCGTCTGGATCGTGTAGAGAACGTCCTGGCCGGGGCGCAAGTACCGCTCCGTCAATTCGACCGACCGGCGAAAGAACTCCACACCCATCAACGTGGGCTCGCCTCCCTGCCAGGCGACCACCACCTGCGGCGCTTCCCCGTGCGCCTCGATCAGCTGGCGAAGGTACGTCTCGAGCAACTCGTCGGCCATACGGAAACGGCTGCCCGGGTACAGCATCTCCTTCGAGAGAAAGAAGCAGTAGGCGCAGTCGAGATTGCAGACCGCACCGGTCGGCTTCGCGAGCAGGTGGAAGGACTTGGACACGGCGGACATGGTTGGGACGGCCCGCCAGAGGGCCGTGCGCGCACGCTACGCGCGCCGCGAATCGACGAGCATCGTTCCCTCCGGGTGAGAAGGCGCCGAGCGGCCGCGTCGAAGGCGTCCGTCGTTCACACAGGGTGATGCGTCCGGTACGTCACTACGCCACCCTCGATCGGCGGCGGGTCCTCGCCGCCAACGCGATCGGAGGCAACTATGTGGTGGGGGATCGGGATCGGCGGCGCCCTTCTGTACTTCGTCGTGTGCTTCACGCTCGGGCTGATGACGTTGCGGAACGGACACGGGTGGATGTTCTTCTTCGGCATCTTCTTCCCCGTGCTCTGGGTGTTCGGAGCGTTCATGGCACGCCCAGAGAAGATGGCACCTGCCTAGTCGCGGCAATGCCAGCGATCACGGGCGCCGGGCGCGTCGGGATCCGCGCAGACAACGACGAGTTCGTGATCAAGAACTTCGGCGTGTGGCGGGTCTCGGCCGGCAGCTGAACGCCGGGCCGGAGCTCGTCGGTCAGATCGGGGGAGACCTCGCCGTCCTCAAGCCTCTGGGGCGGCTGCCGGTGACGGCGGTGTCGCACGCGTGAGCATCAGGCGTCTGTAGGCCTCGTCGAGTCGACCGTCGATCCGCGCGACCTCCTCCCGCGGCAGAAAGACGGGTCCGCCGGCGGCGATCGCTCCCTGCAGGATGCGCGCGGCCTTGACCGCCATGGCGCTTACTTGGAGCGCCTCCTGCGGTGTCTGTGCCAGGGCGACCAGCCCGTGGTTGCGCAGGTACACGGTCTTCGGCGGCCGGCCGGGGCGCGAGAGCAACGCGTCGCGGAGCGCGCGCGCGAGCGGCAGGCCGGGGTCGACGTACGGAAGGAGCAGCGGCTCGGCGCCGCAGACGACCACCTGGTCCGGGAAGAGCGGGTGCACGACGTCCTCGGCGTGGGCGGAGCAGAGAAGAGCGTTGACGGCGGTCGGGTGCGTGTGCGCGACGACGCGGGCCGCGCCGTAGCGGACGCACACCGCGTGCAGCGGCGCTTCCACCGACGGCCGCAGCGCGCCGGGGTCGACACAGCACGCAGCGAGCGCGTCGTTCTGCGCTGCCTCGTCCGCCGGCGCCTCGTCGACGAGCGCGAGCAGGGCGTCGACCTGCGCCTCGACGAACGACTCCGGCGTTGCGTTCCGCAGCGAGGTTCCGGACGCCTTTACCAGCACGAGCGTGTCGTCGAGCGCGAGTGACGTGTTCCCCTCGGCCAGGATCGCGTAGTCGTTCGCGGGCGCGCCGAGCTCGCGCGAAAGGGCGACGAGTTCGTCGATCATCTGCCGGCTCGCATGGGCTCGAGCGCCTCGAGAAGCTCGTCGTATGCGGCGGCCGTCGCTGCATCCGGCTCGATCACGAGCGCATCGCGCGCGGCCGCGTCGACCGCCTCGTCGAACGAGGCGTAGACGCCGGCGCCGACGCCCGCCAGCAGGGCGGCGCCGAGCAGAGTCAGCTCCTCGTGCGGCGCCGCCTCGCAGGCGCAGCCGCTCACGTCCGCCTTGAGCTGGAGCCAGAACGGGTTGCGCTGCGCGCCGCCCGTCACCCGCAGCCGCTCGAGCGGCCGTGCGTGCAGGCGCTCCAGCACGCGCAGCTGCGAACGGAGCTGGAAGCACAGCCCCTCGAACGTGGCCCGCGCGACGTCGGCCCGCGTGGTCGTCGTCTGGAGCCCCTCGATGCTCCCGCCCTGCGGGCGGCGCGCGTACGGCCCCATGCCGCGGATGAACGCCGGCACGACGGACACGCCGTTCGCACCGACCGGCGCGCCCGCGGCCTCGTCGACGAGCGCCTGCCAGCCCACGCCGTCGTACGCAAGGTCGCGGACCCAGTTGACAACGCTTCCGCTCGGCATGAGCGCGAGGCAGAGGAAGCGGCCGGGGACGGCGTCCACCTCCCAGTCGATGCCCGCCGCGAAGAAGTCGTCGGTCGGCTCGAAGCGCTCGTGGCGGAGCATCACGAGCTCCCAGGTGCCTGAGATGTCGAGCGCGGTCCCGTCCGAGAGATCGCCGGCGGCGAACGCGGCCGTCTCGGCATCGTGGCCGGCGGCGCAGACGGGAATCCCCGCAGGCAGTCCGGTCGCCTCCGCCGCACCTGATGTCACGGAACCGACGATGTTGCCGGGCGGGACGAGGAGGGGGAGGAGATCAGCTGTGATGCCTGCCTGTGCGAGGAGCTCGGGTGCGTACTCATGGCGGGCGAGGTCGAACGCCATCTGCGTCGATGCCTCGGTCGGGTCGCCGCGCTGCTCGCCGGTCAGACGGAACGCGACGATGTCCGGCATCATCAGCCAGCGCGTTCCCTCGAGCGTTTCCGGCGCGTTCCGGCGCAGCCAGAGCCAGCGGGCGACCGTGTTGATCGGATACGCGTGGTACCCCGTTACGTCGTAGAGCCGTCGTTCGCCGACCGACTCCGCGATCTCATTCAGCTCGTCCTGCGCGCGCGCGTCGTGCCAGGAGATCACCGGGTAGCGCTGCGTGCCGTCGGCGGAGAACGGCGCGCCGTCAGCGCCGAAGCCGGTGACGGCGACCGCGGCCGGCTCGACACTCGCAGCGGCCTCCGAGAGCGCGCTTGCGACGTCGGCCCAGATGCGCTCGGCGTCCCAGACGAACCAGCCGCGCGCGGCGTCCTGCACGGTCGGCCCGTTCGGCCGCGTCGCGAGGGCGAGGAGCTCACCGCGCTCGTCGAAAGCGCCGACCTTGATCGAGGTCGCACCGACGTCGATCCCGATCAGCGCGCGGGCGGCTATGCGACGCGCTCCCAGATCGGCGCCTGCGACCCCCGTCCGAGCACGACCGCAGGGATCCCCGCGATCTCCGCCACCTGCACGAGGGAACGCAGCTTGTCGCCCGGCGTCGCGAGGATGTGGTTGCACGGGAACACCTGCGTGAGGTCGTCGAACGGTGCCTCGAGCCGGGCGTGGACGTGCGGCCAGGTCGGGTTCGTCTGGTCGTTGAGTCGCTTGCGCTCCGCGGCCGGGAGATCGAGTGCCTCGCCCTTGACGAGCATCAGGTACGGGCTGTCGTCCCACATGCCGATCCGTGCGAAGGTGAGCGGGCCGGGCTTCGCATCGAACTCCACCGACGCGCCGCCCGCCTTGAAGTAGAACGAGAGCGCCGGGTGGAACGTGATGCTCGCGAAGTTCTCTGCCGGGTCGTCCGACTGCGCGGCGTACCAGCTCGCATGCTGGCCGGAGTTGCAGAGATCCCAGACGTCGCCGTCGGGGTGGTAGAGGCGTACGTCCATGAAGAGGCTCGGCAGGCCGCCCGAGACGACCTTGAGCAGCTGCATCGTGATCGCGGCGTTCGCGTCCGCCTCGGTCGCGCAGACGGTCGGCTCCTTCGGCCCGTTCCAGTCGTACGGGTCGTTGAGCAGCATCTCGGCGACGTCGGCGATGCAGACGTACTCGGTCAGCTCGCGCTGTCCCTTGATGCCGCAGTAGGCGAAGCCGTTCTCCGCGTTCAGCTCCCGCACCGCGAGGTACAGGCGCAGCTGTTGCTCGAGGATCTCCGGGGTCAGCATGTCGCCGTCGTAGCGGAGCCGGTCGCCGAGCAGCCCTTCGAGCCACTCGCGCCCCTTCGTCACCTCGGACTGATCCTGCGTCTTCATCCGCTCGACGACCCAGAGCTGGTCGATCTGGTAGGCGCTCGTGCCGAGGGCCTTCACTGTCGGCGCGAGGTGGAAGAAGCCCGTCTCCATACCCATGGAGTGCCCGCCGTAGAGCCCGTAGACCTCGTTGCGAAGCGTCGTCACGGCCTGCGCCGCGCGCACCCAGTCTTCGACCGCCGAGAGCGTCGCCTCGTCGTCGCCGTCGCCGACGATGCGGTGCGTGCGAAGGCCCACCTGGCGTAGCGCGCCGTCCGTCGCGAGGAGGCCCACGTTGCCTGGGAAGGCGCCGTTGTTGTTCGAGAGCGAGAGGATCGGCACATCGCGGCCGAGCGTGTTGATGAAGGGCCAGACGAGGAACGGGAAATCCCAGACGTTGAAGCAGAGAATCACGCTTCGCACGCCGGCGCGGCGAAGGTCCTCGCCGATCTGCTGCGCCTTTGCCACCGACGAGATCGTGCTCGAGCCCACGACGATGTCGGGGGCGGAGCCGTCGACATTCCTGCAGCGTCCCTCGATCAGAGAGCGCCAGCGATGGAGGACCTCCATGTTGCCGGCCTCGTTCGCCTGGTTCACGTGCGGCCGCTCGTCGTTCAGCATCACGAGGCCGATCGGAGTCGTGCGCACAGTCTCCTCCTAGCGGGGATATGCGGCGGCGACGCCGCCGTCGACGTTGATCACGTTGCCGGTGGTCTTCGCCGAGCGGTCCGACGCGAGAAAGAGCGCCGCTTCCGCGACGTCCTCCGGATAGACGGCGACGCCCAGCGTCGTGCGGTCGCGGTAGTAGTCCTCGAGCTTCTCCTCCGGGATTCCGTAGTTGCGGGCGCGCTCTGCCCGCCACTCGCTGTTCCAGATGGCGGAGCCGCGCATGACCGCGTCGGGGTTGACCGTGTTGACGCGAATGCCGTCCGCGCCTGTCTCCTCGGCAAGGCAGCGGGCCAGGTGGAGCTCGGCCGCTTTCGCGGCGCTGTACGCGGCGGCATTCTTGCCTGCGACGAGCGCGTTCTTCGAGCCGACGAAGATGATCGAGCCGCCGATGCCCTGCCGGCGCATCACCTCGATCGCCTGCTGCGCGACGAGGAAGTAGCCGCGCACGAGCACGTCGAAGTTGCGGTCCCACGCCGCGCGCGTCATCTCTGTGACCGGCGCCGAGACCGCGACACCGGCGTTCGAGACGGCGATGTCGAGACCGCCCCACGCTCGCACGGTCCGGCGGAAGGCGTCTGCGACCTGCTGCTCGTCGGTGACGTCGACGCCGATGGCGAGCGCGCGGCGCGCGCCGTGCAGCTCGCACAGCGCCGCTGCGACGTCGGCTGCGCCCTCCGCGTCGATGTCGGCGATTGCGACGTGTGCGCCCTCTGCCGCGAAGCGCTCGGCGACGGCGCGGCCGATCCCGCTCGCACCCCCCGTCACGAGCGCGACCCGACCCTCGAGCTCCTTCGGCGGCGGTGCGAGCGAGAGCTTGTAGCGCTCGAGCGGCCAGTACTCGACCGCGAACGCCTCCGGCTCGGTGAGCGACTGGAAACCGCCGGCGCCGGCGGCGAGACGGATGACCGCCGTTGCGCGCTGGTAAAGCTCGCGCGAGATCGCAGCCTTGGCGGCGTTCGTCCCGGCTGCGATCACGCCGAGCCCCGGCGCGAGGACGATGCGCGGGCCGGGGGGATCGATCGGAAAGGGCCGCGACTCCCCTTCCACGTTCGAGTCGTAGTAGTCGCGGTACCACGCCTCGTACGCGTCGAGCTGCTCGTCGAGCGGACGGCTGTCCAGTGCGAGCGGCTTCGCCTTCGTGTTGATGAGGTGGTCGGGGCACGCGGCACCGACCTGCGACAGCTCCGCGCTGCGCGCGCGGCCTACGAAGTCGAGCGCGCCCGGCGAGTCGTCGACCTCGAGCACATGACGCTTCGAGCCACGCGAAAGACGCCCGCGGAGCTGCGGTAGCAGCTCCGCGAGCGCGTCCTCCCGTGCCTCGTTCGGGAGTTCTGGTTGGACGAGCGGCCCCAGCGGCTCCGCGGGTGCTCCCAGTGCCTCGAGTGATCGGCGTACCGCCTCGAGGATCGCCGAGTACGACGCCTCGGAGGTCTCGCCCCACGTGACGAGCCCGTGCTTCGCGAGGAGGACGAAGCGAGCCTGCGGCTGGGCGCGCACCGCCGTGCCGACGAGCTTCGCCAGGGCGAAGCCGGGCCGGATGTAGTCGACCCAGATCGCCTCGTCCCCGAACGCCTCGCGTGCCAGCTCGCGTCCGCGTGGTGTGCTCGTGAGCGCGATCACGGCATCCGGATGCGCGTGGTCCACCTCGGCCGCAGGGATGAACGCGTGCAGAAGCGTCTCGATCGACGGCCGCGGCTGCGCCGGCTCGAGCGCGCTGCGGAGCAGGTAGTCGACCATCGCTGCATCGGGCAGCTCGTCGCGTTCGAACAAGAGCTCGAGGTCGTCGAGGCGAAGCTGTGCGAAGCCCGAGCGTGTGATCGTCGCGAGATCTGTGCCGCTGCCCTTCACGAGCAGCGCGCGCACGTCGCGTCCCGTGTGGTCGGTCAGCGTCGTCTTCGTCGAGGTGTTGCCGCCGCCCCAGTTCGCAATCGAGCGATCCGCCCCGAGGAGATTGGAGCGGTACACGAGGCGGTCCAGCGAGTCGAGCGCAGCCGCGTGGGTCGCGTCCCAGCTCTGCTTCGGCGCGCTCACACCCGCCTCATGTTCCGGGCGAGCTTTGCCAGCTGGGCAGCGTCGTCGTCGTCGATCCCGGAGGCGAGGACGAGCGCGATGTCGTCGAGCGTCGCGATCACGGCGAGCCCGCGGCCCTCGAGCTTGCTCGCGTCCAGGAGGAGGATCGGCTCGGTGGACTGCTCGATGAGCACGCGCTTCACCTCCGCCTCGAGCGGATCCGGGTCGCTGAAGGCTCCGTCGGAGGTCAGCCCCTTCACGCTGATCAACGCCTTGTCGCCCAGCATCGAGCGCGCCGTCCGGACGGTCTCGGGGCCGACGAAAGAGCGGGCGACGGGGCGGAAGCTGCCGCCGAGCGCCACGAGCTCCGCGCGCGGCGCGTCGCTCACGAGCTGCATCAGCGGCAGGCAGTTCGTGACCACAGTGATCTCGCGTCCTGCGGCGACCAGCTCGCGGACTGCGAAATACGCCGAGGTCGACGAGTCCGCGAACACCGTCTCGCCGTCGGCGACGAGGGGGGCGACCGCGCGGGCGAGGCGCTCCTTCGCCTCGACCGACTGCCCCAGCCGGTGCTCGAACGAATCCTCGACCGCCGCTGCCGCGGGCAGGACCGCGCCGCCGTACGTGCGGTTCGCCTGGCCCTCCTCCTCGAGCACGCGCAGGTCTCGGCGCGCCGTCATCGCCGAGATCCCGAACTCCTGCTCGAGGTCCGCGACGCTCACGGCGCCGCGCGCCCGGAGCAGCTCCAGGATCCGGCGCTGGCGCCCGGCCGGCAGGGTCGCCCGCGGCCCCTGGCCGATGCGCGTGTTGTCGAGGCTGTCACTCATCGCTCAGCGTCGCGCAGGATAAACGATCAGACCGATCATTCAAAATCCGAGAACGAACAGACTTGCAAATGAAACGATCACCAAAGATACTCCCCGGCTGAAGGGCGGTCATGCCTCGGGCCGCGAACTCGATCTCGAGGAGTGAAAGCAGTGAAGCTCACCCGACTGTTCGCGGGGCTCGTGGCGACGGCGTTGCTCGGAACTGCTCTCGCCGCATCGGCCCTTGGCAGCTCGCGCGCCCACGCGCGGGCCTCGGCCAGCTACAAGATCGGCGTCTCGCTCGCCGGCTACTCGACGGACTTCTGGAGCTCGTACGTCGCGTTCGAGAAGCAGGCGGGGGCGAAGTACGGCGTCACGCTCGTCGGCCCGATCTCGTCCGACGGCGACGCGGCGAAGCAGGCGACGCAGATCCGCACGCTCATCTCGCAGGGCGTGAACGCGCTGATCATCAACCCGGTCGACAGCGCAGCGATCGCCCCGACGCTCGCGTACGCAGCCAGCAAGAAGATCCCCGTCGTGAGCGTCGACGTCGCGCCCACGAAGGGGAAGGTCTACATGATCGTCCGCGCCGACAACGTCCTCTACGGGGAGTCGGCGTGCAAGTACATCGGCACGCATGCCAAGGGCTCAGGCCACGTAGCCATGCTCGAGGGCGACCTCGCCTCGATCAACGGCAGCGACCGGCGCGACGGGTTCCTCAAGTGCATGAAGGCGTACCCGAACCTGAAGGTCGTCCAGTACCAGACGAAGTGGGACACTCCGACGGCCGTGAACGACGCCAAGACGGCGATGAGCCAGTACTCCGACCTGAAGGGGATCTACGTGCACTGGAGCGGTCCGGTGCCGGGCATCCTCCAGGCGGAGAAGGCGGCGGGCAAGTTCACGAAGGTGGGCGCCGCGAACCACATCATCCTGTACTCGAACGACGGCACCCCTCAGGAGCACGGATGGATCCGCACCGGTCAGGAGGACGCGACGATCTCCCAGCCGGCGACCCTCTACGCCCAGTACGCCGTGTACTACGCGAAGCAGGCGCTGCTCGGCACGAAGTACCACGCGGGTGAGAAGACGTCACACGGGAGCAGCATCGTGAACCTCCTCGGCAACCTCGAGGACGCGATCGTGGCCCCGCAGGTGACCAAGGCCAACGTCAACGACCCGGCCCTCTGGGGTAACTACAAGAAGAAGTAGTGACGGAACGGCGGGTATCGGGCGGGCGGCCGGACGAGCTCCGGCCGCCCGTCGTGGAGACGGAAGGGGTCGGGAAGACGTTCGGCCGCACGCGCGTGCTCGAGGACGTCACGCTCTCGGTCCACGCCGGCGAATGCCACGCCCTCGTCGGGCGCAACGGGGCAGGGAAATCGACGCTCGTGGGCATCCTCACCGGTCTGCTGCGGCCGGACCGCGGACGCTTCCGGCTCCAGGGAGAGCCGCCACCGCGGCTCGGCGACCGCACCGCGTGGCAGCGTCTCGTTGCCTGCGTCTATCAGCGGTCGATGGTGATCCCCACGCTCACGGTCGCAGAGAACGTCTTCCTGAACCGCGCACAGGGGCGGCTCGTCTCGTGGAGCACGATGCGCCGCGAGGCGCGAGGGGTGATGGCCGACTGGGGCTTCGATCTCGACGTCGACGCGCTCGCCTCGGACCTGTCGGTCGAGCAGAAGCAGATCGTCGAGATCGCGCGCGCCCTCTCGATCGGCGCGCGCTTTCTGATCCTCGACGAGCCGACCGCGTCACTCGAGGCGAGCGCGGTCGAGCGCCTCTTCGGTCACGTGCGCCGGCTGCGCGAGTCGGGCGTCGGCGTGCTCTACATCTCGCACCACCTGGAGGAGATCTACGAGCTCTGCGACCGCGCGACCGTGCTCCGCGACGGGCATCGCATCGTGACTGCGCCCGTGGGGGAGCTCGATCACGAGAGCCTCGTCACCGCCATGGTCGGCGCCGCGCTCGCGCGCGCCGAGCGATCCGAAGGCACGCCGCAGGCCGAGCCGGGACAGGCCCGCCTACGGGTCGCCGGGCTCTCCGCCGGCTCCTCGCTCGGGTCGGTGAAGGACCTGAGCCTCGAGGTGCAGGCCGGAGAGTGCCTCGGCCTCTTCGGCCTACGGGGGAGCGGCGCCGCGACCGTCGCCGATGCGGTCGCCGGGCTCGTGCGGCCCGGCGCGGGCGAGATCCAGCTCGACGGGAGGCCGCTGCCGGCGGGGAACGTCGCAGCCGCGCTCGCGCGGGGCGTCGGCTACGTGCCGGAGGACCGCCACGCGCGCGGGTTCGTCTCGACGCTCGGCGTGCGCGAGAACCTCACCCTGACGGTCATCGAGCGGCTTTCGCGCTTCGGGGTCGTGTCCGCGCGCGGCGCCGGAGAGATTGCCAGCACCCTTGTCCGCCGCCTGCAGATCGTGGCGGCGAGCGACGTGCAACCTGTCGGTGAGCTCTCGGGCGGGAATCAGCAGAAGGTCGTCGTCGGCCGCGCGCTGGCTTCGCGCCCGTCGCTCCTCGTCGTGGTCAGCCCGACGGTCGGCGTGGACGTGGCATCGAAGGAGGCGCTGCTCGGCGTGATCGACGAGGCTCGCGTCGACGGGACGGCGGTCTTGCTCGTCTCGGACGACCTCGACGAGCTGCGCATCTGCACGCGCCTCGCGGTGATCCGGCGCGGACGCATCGTGAAGGAGCTGACGCAAGGCCCGTGGGACCGCCACGAGCTCATCGCGGCGGCGGAAGGATTGGAGACGGCGGCGTGACGGACGCGGCGATCCGGCAGGCACGGACCGCCGAGCGGCCGGCCCGTCGGGCCTTGCTCGGCTCGCTCCGGGAGCTCGCGCTTCTGCCGGCGATCGGCGTGCTCTTCGTCGCCGGCATCGCCTCGAGCCCGGCGTTCTTCACGAACGCGAACCTCAGCAACACGGCGCAGGCCTCGGCCGCGCTCGGCATGGTCGTCGTGGCGGAGACCCTCGTTCTCCTCACGGCGAACCTCGACCTCTCGCTGCAGTCGATCTTCGGCTTCGCGCCGGCGCTCGGCGCCTGGCTGGTCGTCGACAAGGGCGGTCACGGGCTCGGGACGCAGTGGAGCCCCTGGCTCGGGATGCTCGTCGTGCTCGGTGTCGGCGCCGCGATCGGGCTCTTCAACGGCCTGATGGTGGTGAAGCTGCGCTTCAACGCGTTCATCTTCACGCTCGCGATGCTCATCCTCCTCGCCGGCCTGCAGAAGGGGATGGCGAGCAACCAGGCGCTGTATGACATGCCGAACACGTTCACGTACCTCGGGAGCGCGTACTGGTGGGGCTTCCCGGTGTCGGGCTGGGTGATGCTCGCGGTGTTCCTCGTGGCCGGGCTCTTCCTGCGCTACCACCGCTCTGGCCGGGCGATCTATGCCCTCGGCGGCAACCTCGAGGCGGCGCGGGCCGCCGGCATCAAGGTCGATCGCGTCCGGATCGGCGTCTTCTGCGTCGCCGGCCTCCTGGCGGCGGCCGGCGGACTCATGGAGGCCGGCCAGGTCGCGACCGTGACCGCCGACCAGGGCAACAACCTGATCTTCCAGGTCTTCGCGGCCGCGGTGATCGGCGGGATCGCGCTCGAAGGCGGGCGCGGCCGGATGCTGGGCGCGTTCACGGGCGTCGTCCTGCTCGGTCTCGTGAACAACGTGCTCGTCCTGCGCAACACGAACGTGTACTGGATCGACGCGGCGAACGGCGTGATCATCCTGCTCGCTCTCGTGCTCGCCCGCGTCATGTCGGCGGTGACGCCGGCCACGTTCTCGCTCCTGCGGCGGCCGCCTCCGGGCTGATGGAAGTCGGCCTGCATACACGTCTGAAGCCGGGACAGGACGAGGCCTATGACGCGGCGCATGCCGCCGTCTGGCCCGAGGTGCTCGCGGCGATCCGGCGCTTTACGAGGCCGGCGCGTCGCCCGCCTACGTGATGTCGCAGATGGGCCACACGTCGAGCCAGCGCGCGCTCGAGGTCTACGCCAAGGATGGACCGGGCGCGGGAGACCGGGAAGCGCATGGACGCCCCCGTCCGCGGCCCGGTTTTGGCACCAAATGGCACTACCCGCCAATCTGTTGTCGAGGGAGAGAACATCGAGGCAACAGAAAAGCCGCTGTTTCCAGCGGCTTTGTGATGCTGCGGGACTAGGACTCGAACCTAGACTACCTGATCCAGAGTCAGGCGTCCTACCATTAGACGATCCCGCAGGGCGGCGGCATTGTAGCCGCCGTCCCCGCGGAAACACCTTCTACTTGGCGCCGCTCTTCGCGGCGACGCACTTGCCGAGGGCGTCCTTGCCCGTGCCGTAGAGCGTCGCGAACGCCGTCTTGTCGGCCTTCATCGATGCCTTGCACGACTTGAGCGCCGCGGCGGATGCCTTGCCGGTCGCCGCCACGCTGGACTGGACGGCCTGCGAGACGCACTTGCCGAAGGCGTTCTTCGACGAGCCTTTGCCGGTGCCGCCGTAGAACTGATCGAACGTCTTGCCGCCGTGGTTCGTCGCGAAGTTCGGGTCGGCCTGCTGGGTCGTGCACGACTTCGATGCGTTCGTGACCGCCTGCTGGCCGTTCTTCGCATTCTTCGAGACACACTTTCCGAACGCGTTCGACTTCGACGCGTTGGTGCCGTACGCCTGCGCGAACGGCGTTGCGCCCATCTGGGCCTTCGCAGCAGCACAGATCTGGTTCGCCGTCTGCGCCGGGGAGGGAGCGTTGTCCGCGAACGCCGCGATCGGGGCGGCGAGCGCGACCAGGGAGAGTAGGAGCATGAACTTCCGCATGTGAGACCTCGTTGTCGTGAACCGACTGGACAGTCCCATGGTCCTTCGCGATGTCAGCGAACTGCCCTTGTGAGGTAAAGCAACGGTAAGGTCGCCGACCGTCAGAGCTCGAGCTCGTACAGGGGCACGAGCCGCTTCTCCGCCTCGGTGTCGATGTGCGCGAGCACCTCGACGTACGGCTCGAGGCCGGAGCCGCGGAGCTTCGCCTTCAGCAGGCCGTCGACCTGGTAGATCCCCGACGAGTTGTTCATCGTGATCGAGATCCGGATCGGCTTGTCCTCGCCGTCCGAGATCGCAACCTCCTCGATCGCAGCGGCCGAGAGCGAATGGATCCCGACACGTCCACGCTCGAACGCGATCCGCGACCGCCCTTGCTCCATGTCGAGCGCGTCGGCGACGCGGAGGATGCCGGCCTCGAGCGTCAGCGGCTCGCCGTCGGAGCGGTGACTGATGATCCCCTGCAGCACCTCCGAGACGATCACGGTGATGTCCGGCTCCTCGTAGATGCCCTCCAGGAGCTCGCGCAGCTTCGGCTCGGCGAGGAAGAGGCTGAAGTCCTCATGCCCGTGGCGATGCACCGACATGCCGACACAGTGGGTGAGGGCCGTCAGCGCCACGATCACCTCCGCGTCGTCGCGGGTGTACCCGTAGTCGCGGACGACGTTCGGCTCGACCCCGTGCTTCGTCAGCTGGCGCAGGAGCTTGAGCGCGATATTCGTGACGATCTGGATGTGCACCCACGAGTGGTCGTTGATCTCCATCCGCGTGACCGCGTTGACGTTCGCGACGTGCCACCAGCCCTTCAGCTGCGTGTCCTTGTTCACGCGATCGATCACCGTGCGCAGCTTGCGGTTGGCGCGGACCGGCACGCGGATGCGCATCTGCGCCACCGCCTGGGCCGGGGTCATGCGCGCTTCGCGCTCCGCCTCGGCCGAGACAGGCTGGTCGATCCGTTCCTCGGTCTCGCGGTCGAGCCGGGTCTCGTCGTCCATGCCGGCTATTCGGTGTATGCGGCGCCGGGCGGGATCTGCGGGGTTTGGGCCGGTTCGTGCAGTCCCCGCAGCAGGAAGAACATCGACGTCCAGGTCGCGGCGACGAACGGAGTTACCAGCGTCGTCGTGAGTACATCCCCGACGTAGTGCGCCACCGAGGTCGACAGCCCACTGAGGATGATCCCCAGCACGATCGACGCCACGATGTCGATCAGCGCGGTGACGAGAATCACGCCAAAGACCGTCCAGGCGTAGCCGCGCACGAGGGCACGGCTCCGACTGAGAGACTCGCCGACCCCGGTGTGCTCGAGCACGACGACCGGGATGACGACGCTCCAGATGGTGATCAGGTACAGGCCGGGCACGATCAGGAGGACGAACCCGACCGCGATCAGGAGCCCGGCGACGATCGAGACCGCGATCACCCGGCCGACGCTCGACCATGCTCGCGCGACCGTCTCGCCCAGGGTGAGGTCGGCCCGCCCGTCGCGCACGTCCGCGACGGCCTCGGTGAGAGCGGCCTGGATCAGGAAGGCGCCGATGATCAGGACGATCACCGACGCGAGCGCGGCGAAGACGCTGCCGACGGACGCGAGGGCCAGGGAGATCGTCGAAACGACCAGCGAGATGACGAACGCGATCGGCAGAAGGTGGCGCCAGAACCGCTGGTAGACGGCCCAGCCCTCCGCGATCGGTTCGGTCACCTGCACGGTGGTGAGCGTACTACGCCGCGTCCGCAGCCCAGTCGCCGTAGAGCGAGGTGTAGAGCCCGCGCCGCGCGAGCAGCTCCTCGTGCGTTCCCTGCTCCACGACGCGGCCGTGCTCGAGCACGACGATCAGGTCCGCGTCGCGAATCGTCGACAGGCGGTGCGCGATGATGAAGGCCGTCCGCCCGTGCAGCAGGCGACGCAGCGCCCGTTCGATCTTCCGCTCCGTGCCGATGTCGACCGACGACGTCGCCTCGTCGAGGATGAGAATCCGCGGATCGGCAAGCAGCGCGCGTGCGAACGCGACGAGCTGGCGC
>OUNM010668050.1_pt1 | contig 15305 bp, 9 predicted proteins | sample 1769961 | NCBI WGS metagenome assembly OUNM01 (sample SAMEA3914820, study PRJEB12502) | metagenome | biome: forest; material: soil | place: USA | collected 2012-03-12 | depth 0.3 m | reverse complement strand
CGCGTGGTACTTGATGGTGATCTTTCCGGCGTCCTCGCTGCGCTGCACGTTGGTGAGCGTCAGCTTGTCGAGACGACCGACGCTGTTGTCGGCGTTGAGGTGACCGATCGTATAGAGGAGCTGATCCTCGATGGTCTGGTTGTCGTCCCACGACGAGTCGGTCGTCAGCTGCGCGTCGAACTCGAAGTCGAGGAGCGTCGCCTGGTTCGAGCTGAACGCGTTGTCTCCTGTCGCCGTATCGGCGGGCGCGTCTGCGGCGCAGCCCGCGCTCGCGAGCGCAGTGAGGAGGACGGGAAGACCGAGGACGTGAAGGGCGTGGAGACGCATGGTGTCCCGTCTCTAGCAACGAGTGGACCGATGTGGGCGCTTCTCCTACCGCGCCGAAATATGTGTGACTACGGCTAGTTCACGGATGCGCGAGAGCGCGCCTCCGAGGCTCGCCGGCCGCTCATGGGCCCACGGCGATCCAGCACTCGCCGTTCCGACGCGATCACGATCCCACGTCGATGGGCAGCTTCGGCGGCTCGAGCTCGCCCTTCTCGAAGACGCCGACGGATCTTCACGCGCGCGCTTCGAGCTGGGCCGCGCGAGCGGATCGCCGGTGAAATAGAGTCACGCATCCCGCTCGGAACGTCGCTCGCGCCAGGCATCGTCGTCTCGCACTGCTTCAGCGCTTCTTCGAGCGCATCGAAATCGTCACCTGCGCATGCCGACGCTTTCATTGGAGAGCCACAGCCCGACGTCACCGCTGCGGCCGCGACGAGCGCGAGCGTCGCGCGCCCGAGAAAGGCGGTCATCGCGTCGATCGTTGGGCAAAGCGTCCTTTTTCGTAAAGGTTTTTCGTGAGTCGAAGTAGAAGCGGGCCGAATCTGCGGCGACGGAGACGCCCCCTCCGGCATCGGACGACCGAGAAAGAAGGACTGCGAAAAAATGCGGAGCATCGGATTGCTTGGCGCGGCCATCCTCGCGGTGTGGTCGTTTGCAACGCCGGCAAATGCGCAGGCGCCGGCGGGCGCCACGGGCGCGGCACCGGGAACGGCGCCGAACGCGCCTCCTACGCCGGCCGTGCCGAGCGGTGGCGCACGATCGACCATCGGCACCGGCACGCCCGACGTGGCTCGTCCGCCTGCCGGCAACGATCAACCGTCGGGATCCCCAGGCGCGATCAGCGCCGAGACCGTCGGACAACGCGCGATCGCCACGAGCTACCAGGCCAAGGCCGCAGAGCAGAGCCTCACGGCCGCGGGGGCACGCGCCGATCAGCAGTGGACCAACTACCTGCCGCGCGTCGGATTCGTTGCACGATACACGCGCCTCAGCGACTTCACGCCTCCGTCGCTCACCGGCGGCGGAAGCCTGGTCGGAACGCCGGCTGCAGCGGGCACGATGAACCCGACGCCGACGTTCGCCGCCGGCGGCTTCACCTTCCCGCTCGTGCTCGACAACTACCTCACGCAGGCCACCATCGCCGTTCCGATCAGCGATTACCTGCTGCGGATCGGCAAGGCGTACACCGCTGCGACGCTCTCGGAAGACGCGGCACGCTTCGACGTCATCGCGGCACGCGCCCGGTCGTACGCCGACGGGAAGGTTGCATATTACACGTGGCTCCGCGCGCGCGGAGCGGTGGGCGTGTCCGATCAGTCGCTCGCCGTGGCGCGTGCTCACCTCAAGGACGCCGAGAACCAGTTCGCGGTCGGCAACGCATCGAAGGCCGACGTCCTCCGCGCGCAGACGCAGGTCGCCGCCGCCGAGCTCGCGCTCGAGCGCGCCAAGAGCGGCGTGGCGCTCACCGAGCGACAGGTGCGCGTCGCGATCCACGGCAAGGACGAAGACGTGCTCACGCCGGGCGACACGCTCGACAGCGAGCTGCCTGCGCAGCAAGCCTCGCTCCGGACGCTGATCTCGGAGGCCGAGGGCAAGCGACCCGAGATCAAGAGCATCGACAAGAACGCCGAGTCGGCGCGCAAGCTCGCGGACGTCAATCGTGCCGCCAAGTATCCGATCCTCTCCGGCTTCGGCGACGTGACGTACGCCAACCCGAACCAGCGTCTCTTCCCGCAGACGCCCACGTGGTTCCCGACCTGGTCGGTCGGCGCGCAGGTCACCTGGTCGCCCAACGACGTCATCGCGGCGGGCGCTGCCGGCAGCGACGCCGAGGCGCGCGCGGCGGCGCTCGACGCGCAGAAGCAGGCGACGCGCGACGGCGTCGAGATCGAGGTCACGCAGGCCTACCAGGCCATCGTCGAGGCCGACGCGGCGATCATCTCGACGCAGCGTCAGCTCGAGAGCGCCGTCGAGGGTTATCGCGTCGCTCGCGAGCTGTTCAACAACGGACGCGGCACGGCAACGACGCTCATCGACGCAGAAATCGTCCTGGCGCAGACGCGCTTCGACCACCTCAATGCGCGGGTCGATGCGCGGATCGCCCGCATCCGCCTCGACCACGCGCTCGGTCGCGACGCCAAGGTCCAGTCTCCGTAGAGGGCCGCTCGAGGGCCACTCGAGGGACGGAGAGCCACGAGACAGACATCCCCCTTGCGCCGAGGACGCGCCGAGGGGTCTCATGGATGCGATGGGCCTCCAGAAGGGTGATCGCGTCGCGGTGTTGACGTCCGGCGGCGACGCGCCGGGAATGAATGCAGCGGTGCGCGCCGCGGCGAGGGTCGGCGCCGAGATCGGCCTCGTGATGCTCGGCATCGAGGACGGCTACGCCGGGCTCATCGAGGGACGGCTCGCGCCGCTCGACATCCGTGTGCTCGACGAAGCCGCGCGTCGCGGAGGCACTGCGCTCGGCACGGCGCGCAGCAAGAGGTTCGCGACGGCGGAAGGCCAGGTGCTCGCGCGCGAGACCATCGCCAAGCACGACATCTCGGGCGTTCTCGTCATCGGCGGAAACGGCTCGCTCACCGGCGCGCGCACGCTCACGGACGTCGTCGTACGCGGCGGCACCGCGAAGCTCGCCGTCGGCGGCGTGCCCGCGTCGATCGACAACGATCTCGCGTGCACCTCGATGGCGATCGGCGTCGACACCGCGATGAACACGATCGTCGAAGCGTGCGATCGCATCTTCGACACCGCGACCGCGCACCGGCGCACGTTCATCGTCGAGGTCATGGGCCGCGACTGCGGCTATCTCGCGATGACGGCGGGCATCGCCGCCGGCGCCGACGCCGTGCTGGTGCGCGAGGCCGACAAGAACGAGGGGCAGATCGTCGAGCAAGTCGTACGTACGATGCAGCGCGCGTACGGCCCTCAGCCCGACGGGACCTCGACGAAGCGGCGCGTCCTCGTCATCAAGTCGGAGGGCGTACGTATCGAGAGCAACCGCCTGAAGGACCTCGTCGAGGAGAAGATCAAGACGCTCCTCCCCGACGTCGACACGCGCGTGACCGTGCTCGGGCACGTGGTTCGCGGCGGAACCCCCACCGCGTTCGATCGTCTCCTCGGCGCACGGCTCGCCAACGCCGCGCTCCGTGCGATGGTCGCCGGAGAGTCGGACTTCATGGCCGGCTGGTCAGGGCCGGCCATCAAGCGCGCGGCGTGCCCGTGGGATCCGTACGTCGTGCTCACGCCGCTCGACGAGGTGCTCGCCGAGACGGCGAAGCTGATGCAGGGAGACTCCGACCTCGCACGATGGCGCAAGCGCGTCTTCGCCGAGGTCGAGGACATCCTGCAGCGCTGAGCACCTCAGGGCAGCGCCGCGGGCGCCGCGAAGTATCCGCTGACGGCGTTCTTGAACTGGCCGCCGTCGGTGGTCGTGTCCGTCTGACGGACGGCGCCCGGACCGAAGACCGCGCCGATGCCGCCCGCCGCGGCGAACTCGCCCGGGTGCGAGAAGAAGTAGCGCACGCGGTTGTCGCGATAGTGATTCGCCGAGCCCGCAGCGTCGGCCGGGACGCCGAGCGGCATCTGCCACCAGAGGAGCGGCTTGCCGACGACGCTGCGGAGCGTCTTCGCGTACGCGAGGTGGTCGTGGAAGTTCGGGTGAGCGACGTTGCTCTCGTCCCAGTAGAACGAGCCTGCACGCTTGCAGTTCGGGTCAGTGGCGCTCTCGAAGCAACCGGCGTCACGATCGAGCGTCTCGAGGACGGTGATGTCGCCGTCACCCGCGCCGATGGCGTTGAGGAAGCCGCCGATCTTCGCGGGGTCGGAGTAGCCGTTCGTGTACGCACCGAACGCGGACGCCGAGAGGCCGATGACGACCTTGGGCGAGAGCTGGCGCGAGAGACGGATCACGCAGCGGGCCATTCCGGAGACGTCGGACGGAAGATCGACGCACTCGGGGACGAGCGAGCCGACCTTCATCGGCGTGGCGGAAGGAACCTCCGAGTGCTGCTCGGCAAAGCCCCAGAGATCCGGCTCGACGTGGACGATCGCCGGCGAGTCGAAGGCGCCGAGCTTCTGGAAGAGCGTCCGCACGCCGGTCCAGTACTTCGTCATGAAGTCGTCGCTGTTGAACGCCGCGAGGTTGTTCTCGCCGTTCGCCGCCGCCTGGTAGAGCGTGAACATCGGGACGACGCCGTGAGCCTTGGCAGCATCGGCGTGCATCGTCACCCAGTTGCCCGCCGGCGCGCTCCAGCTCGGCCAGTCGAGACCTGCAAGATACACGTAGTGGATGTCGAGCTTCTGGCCGAGGTTGTATGCCGGCACCTGGTTGGGGTCGGTGACGCCGGCGTTGTCGGCGCCGAGGCCGACGAGGAAGTTCGTCCCGAGGCCGAGCTTGGCGACGACCTGACGCTCGGGCGAGGGCGGCGCGTCGGGAGCCGGCGTGGGCGGCGCCTCGGCGATGCCGTCGCCGCTCGAGGGCGCGAGGCCGCCCGGTACGGCGGCGGTCAACGGCGACGACACGGTCCCATTCTGCGTTCCCGTGGCGTCGGTGCTGTTGCCGGGCACGGTCGCGCTGGCGAGCTTGTCGGCGGGCGCGGCCGGGTCGCCGCTCGCCGGGTCGCTGCCTGCGCTGGAGGTCGGGTCGTTCGTGGCCGAGCCACATGCAACGGCCGCGGTAGCGAGCAGGGCGGCGAGCAGGGCTTTGACAGGGGTTTGGCTCGTCATTGGGGGTGCGAAACTAGTTGCGCAGATACCCAATCACCAAGCGCGAGTACGTAATTATGGGGGAGGTTTGCCCCAGAGTCGGCACCGTGGAGCACATTGCCACGTTGCTGTAAGGCCTATTTTCTAGGCCTTTCCGTGCGCATCGTGGGCGTGAGGCGAAAGCGCGCGCTCGCGTTGATTGGCATTCTTTGCACTGCGACGCGCGATCATTTGTTGGTCAATTTGTTTGGTTATCGCGCTTCGGCTAAGTGGCAATCCCGAGCACGGACACGTCCGGCTGGGTTACGTTGGAAGGAGCATGCGCTCTTCTCTCTCGACGCTCGGGCTCGCGGCGACGCTGTCTCTGTCCGGCGGCGCGCTCGTCGTGGCCTGCGGAGGCTCGACCGGCGGCGGAACCAGCGGCGGCACCAGCGGGATGACGAGCGGAGGGACGAGCGGCACGACCGGAGCGCCTGACAGCGGGCTCGGCGACCCCGTCGGCCCCGACAGCACCAGCGGAGGAGTCGACGGCGGCGGCGACAGCGGCCCTGGAGACGTCGACGCCGCCGGTAGCGACGCCGGCGACGCGGGGACGCCCGCGGTTCAGCTCATCGGTCGCTTCGACAACGCCGATCCGGCGGGACCCCGCTTCGCATGGCCGGGTTCGCGCATCATCGCGCGGTTCGACGGCACAGCCGTGAGCGTGAAGCTCACGCAGACGAACGGCTTCACGGGCGGTCCCACGTACTTCGACGTCGTGGTCGACGGCGTCGTCGGAGCGCCGTTCTCCGTGCAGGGCACCGCAACGCAGATGCTCGCGAGCGGGCTCTCGGCGGGTCCGCACACGATCGAGATCGTGAAGCGCACGGAGGCGGTGTTCGGGACGGTGCGCTTCGAGGGCTTCACCTTCACGGGCGGCAGCGGGCTCCTCGCGCCGCCCGCGCGTCCGGCGCGCAAGATGGAGTTCCTCGGCGACTCGACCATCGACGGATATGGGATCGAAGGCGATCACGCGACGACGTGCATGGTGGGCGGCGTCGACGTCGCTCCTCCGCAATACGACGAGGCGCGAAAGAGCGTGGCTTGGCTCACGTCGGTCGGCATCGGCGCCGAGCTCAATCTGCTCGGCTACTCGGGCAAGGGCCTCGCGCGCAACGAGGACGGTCAGACGACGGACACGTTCCCGACCATCTACACGCGGACGTTGCCGGACGTCGGCAGCAGCGCTTGGGCGTTTGCTTCGTTCGTGCCGGACGCGATCGTTTCGGCGCTCGGGGGCGCGGACTACAGCGGCGATCCGGCCGGGACGTTCCCCGCGAATTTCGACGCGACGTACGCGACGATGGTCGCAGACATTCGCGCCCACTACGGCGCGACGCCGTATGTCTTCCTGCTCGTGTGGTCGCAATACAAGTCGTACGACAACGTTCGTCAGACGATCAGCGCCGCGATCGACGCGGCGATTGCCGGGCGCCCCGCGGGCGAGAAGAACTTCAAGATCGTGCTGCCCGAGGCCGATCTCGCGACCGACGAGACGGGATGCCAGCTCCACGGCAACGCCACACACCACGCCGCGATGGCGCCGCTCGTGATCAAGGGAATCAAGGACGCGACCGGCTGGCCGTGATCGCTACTCGATGAGCGTCATTCGATGACACGCAGGCGCTTCTTCTCGCCGAGGCCCTTCCCGCTTCCCTCGAGATCGGGGGTCTTGACGAAGTGGTCGTCGGGTCGAGCGGGCTGCGGTGCGAGCGCGGGCTTCCACTCGGCGTAGTCGTCGGCGAGCGGTCCGGGCAGCGTCGGCTGCACGGTGCGCTCGAGCAGCTGGAAGTCGTGGCGCACGACGAGCTCGAGCGGCAGCTTCTTCGCGGGACCGGACTGCTTGAACCACGCGCGCGCGGCGTTGACGTTGTTGATGAGGACCCAGTGCTGCGGGTCGAGCTTCGCTGCGGTCGTGAAGTGATCCATCATCGCGTCGTAATCACCGCGTGCCTTCGCGATGCAGGCGAGGTGGTTGTAGACGAGGCCGGGGCACGGGTAGCCGAGCGCGAGCGCGCGCTCGACGTGGTGCTGCGCGAGATCGAGCTTGCCCTCGTGGTAGTAGGCCGCGCCGAGGTCCATGTGCGCGGCGTGATACTCGGGGAGCCGTGCGAGGATCGCTTCGTAGTCGCGTGACGTGTCGCGGTAGGCGACGCGCAGTCCGTGGTTCGCGTAGAACCAGTCGTTGAGCATCTTCATCGTCGCTTCGTCGGCGTCGAACGGCGTCTTGAGCTCCTGGAAGCGGCCGCTGAAGAACTCGTTGCGATCGAGCCAACCTGCCTTCTCGGCGGCGTAGAAATCCTTGGTGCCGGGATAGATGGAGAGGCACGAGAACACGTATTCGTGGGGCTTGGCGCGCTCCAGGAAGCGGAGCGTCTCGGCAAAGGTCTCGCGCGTTTCGCCGCGGTTGCCGAGCATCATGAAGTAACGGACCTTGATGCCGTACTTCTTGGCGAGCTCGGTCGATGCGATGATCTCGTCGGGCGTGATCTTCTTCTCGATCTTGTCGAGGATTGCCTGCGCGCCGCTCTCGACGCCGAGCGAGAGTCGCTGGCAGCCGGCGAGGCGCATCTCGCGCAGGAGCTCGTCGGAGAGGAGATCGACGCGCGTATCGCAGCTCCAGAAGAAGCCCATCTTGCGGGCGCTCATCTGCTTGCAGAGCTCGAGGACGCGCTTCTTCTGCGTGGTGAAGGTGTCGTCCTTGATCTGGATCATCTTCACGGGGAGCCGCGAGGTGACCTTGGCCATGGCGTCGAGGACGTAGTCGATCGAGTTGGCGCGGAAGCCGCGGCCCCACGTCGTCTCGGCGCCGCAGAACGTGCACGACCATGCGCAGCCGCGCGAGGTCATCATGATGTGCGTGTCGAAGTAGTCGTGCGGAGAAGCGAGCTCGTCGAGGTTGGCGACGGTCTTGCGCTCGGGGGCCTCGACGACGTCGTTGGGCGCCGCTGCATCGCGGTCGCGATAGACGGTGCCCTTGATGCCGGTCGTGGGCTCGCCCTTGGAGAGACGGTCGATGATCTCGAGGAAGGTGATGTCGCTCTCGCCGAGGCAGACCGTGTCGACGTGCTCGTAGTCACGGAGGAGCTCGGCGCCGAGCGGCGTGGCGTGCGGGCCGCCGACGACGACGTGCGCGTTCGGGTGGCGCCGCTTGATGACCTCGGAGACGAGCTTCACGCCGCGCCGGTTGGCAGTCCAGCAGGACATGCCGAAGACGTCGGCGTCGAGCTTGGCGATGACGTCCTCGACGCGATCCCACGCGTACGCGGAGAGGTTGATGACCTTGACCTGATGCCCGGCGCGAATGGCCTGAGCGCCGAGCGCGAAGAGCCCGTACGGCGTCTGGTAGAAGTCGGCGTCGAGATCGCCGTCCTTGTAGTCGGGCGGCGGCCCGTCGGCGCCGTGCGCATCGCGCGGCTGATCCGGCGCGGCGATCTTCCACGGCGGCGGATAGACGAGGGCGATGCGCATGTGGAGTAGCGATCATGACGCATCGAGGAGCGCCGGCAAAGGCCTGTGCGCTTCACGGAGGTTCATTGACGAGGTCGCGACCGGCAGCGGCGGCGGCGACGCCGTGGGTCAGCCCACCTTGCAGGAGACGAGGATCTCGCTCCCGGTCGTCAGCGTGGGCTCGGTGCTGATCGCCGTGGAGTGGAGGACGTAGCCGTTCTCGCAGATCTCGTCCGCCTTGCGGTAGCAGGACTCCGTCGCCGAGCAGCGGATGATCTGCGCCGACTCGCCGTTCGGCCCGCGCACGTCACTCACGGAGGCCTCGCATCCGGTCAGGAGGATAGCCAACACCAACGCGATGGTTCGCTTCATCATCGAGCCTGGCTGCAAGCTCGAGACCAGCGCGGCAGCCCTGCAGCACCAGCAATCTCGCGGGTATCGAGGCGCCTCCCTGTTCCGATTCCGAACGCCTGTCCGAGAATCGAACGCGCAGCTCGACCCGCCGGGCTATAGCAGGGGCCGCATGAACGTCACTCGCCTTCCGCTGCGCCTCGCTGCCGACCCTCGTCGGGTCATCGCCCGGTCGTTCCTTCCGGGCGGTCCGGCGCGGATCCGGGCGGTGATCGACCGCGTGCGGACGCTGTCGGATTCCGACGTGTCGTCGATGGCCGCGGCGCTCGTCACCGACTACCGCGAGCGCCACAAGGACATCCGCGGCATCTTCCGGCAAAGCTACGCGACGGCGATCGGTCTCGCCGGCGAGCTGCCCGACGTCAACGAGGACCGCCGCCTCCTGCTCGGGGCGTACTTCACCAACGAGTATTCGCTCGAGGCGGTCGCCCTCTTCAACCCTTCGATGGTGGCGCATCCCGACCAGAACGGCGTCCCGCGCGGTGCGGTCCGCTTCGTCATGAGCCTGCGCGCATGCGGAGAAGGCCACATCTCTTCGATCGAGTTCCGCACCGGCATCGTCGATGCCAAGCACGAGGTCACGGTCGATCCGCCGACGCGCTTCGCGATGACGGCGCGCCCCGTCGACGACGCGCTCTACGACAAGGAGAGCTACGCGCTGAAGCTCCGCGAGATGAAGGCGCACCGCCCGCATGCCGAGCAGATCCTCGCCGTCCTGGACACGCGGTTCACGGTGAGTGATCTCAAGGCCGCGATCCAGAGGTGCCGGCCCGAGACCGGGCACACGCAGTACAAGGAGCTCGCCGACAACATGATGTGGCTGGCGCACTCGAACTACGAGCTCGAGTTCTCGCCGGACGCGATCCTCTCCGAGCGCGTGATCTTCCCGGTGAGCGAGAGCGAGAGCCGCGGCATCGAGGACGCGCGGTTCGTCGCCTTCTCGCATGCCGACGGCCGCGTGACCTATTACGCCACCTATACGGCGTACAACGGGCTGCGCGTGCTGCCGCAGCTCATCGAGACCACCGACTTCCGCCACTTCAAGATCAACACGCTGAACGGATCGTGCGTGCAGAACAAGGGCATGGCGCTCTTCCCCCGCAAGGTCGGCGGCGAGTTCATGATGGCGGCGCGCCTCGACGGCGAGAACATCTACCTGCTCGGCTCCGACAACATCCACTTCTGGAACGAGTCGAAGCTGATCCACGGGCCGAAATATCCGTGGGAGCTCGTCCAGGTCGGCAACTGCGGCTCGCCGATCGAGACCGAGGCGGGCTGGATCCTCCTCACCCACGGCGTCGGTCCGATGCGCCAGTACTGGCTCGGAGCGCTGCTGCTCGATCTCGAGGATCCGTCGCGCGTCATCGGCTCGTTGCGCGAGCCGCTCCTCGCGCCCAATGCCGACGAGCGCGACGGCTATGTGCCGAACGTCGTCTATTCGTGCGGAGCGCTGCTCCACGGCGATCGCCTGATCATCCCGTATGCGGTCTCGGACAGCCACAGCAGCGTCGCCACGGTGGCCGTCGCCGAGCTGCTCGAGCGCCTGACCTCGTGACGGATCGTCTCGTCTTCCGTCCCTCCGACGTCGATCTCAGCCGGTCACCGCTTCGTCGCTCTCTCGACGCGCCGACGTACGTGCTCGGCGCGTTCAACCCCGGGCTCACGCGGCTCGCGAACGGCAATCTGCTGCTCATGGTGCGCGTGGCGGAGGCGCTCGTCACGCCCGTCGCCGGCGAGCACGTCCGCGCGATCCGCTGGACGGCGGACGGCTACGTGCTCGACGCGCACGCGCTCGGCTCGGTCACGATGACCGATCCGCGGCAGTTCACGCTGCGCGGCGGGCCGAACCGCCTCCTGGCGCTCACCTCGCTCTCGTGGCTCCTTCCCGTGGAGCTCACGGCGGACGGGCGCGACGTCGTGGCCGTCCACTACGACCGCGCGATCGAGCCCGCCGCCTCGTATCAGGAGTACGGCGTCGAGGACGCGCGCATCAGCAAGATCGGCGCGCTCTGGTACATGACGACGTGCTCGGTGAGCGCCGAGCGTCACTGCAGCACGCTCTACACCTCGAAGGACGGCCTCACGTACACGCTCGAAGGCATCGTCCTCGATCACCAGAACAAGGACATGGTCCTGTTCGAGGGCAAGATCGCAGGCCGGTTCGTGGCGCTCACGCGTCCGCTCGGCGACGTGTATTTCGCCTATCCGGAGGGCAGCCCCTACGCGGGCGGGCCGTCGATCAACCTCGCGTCCTCGCCCGATGCGCTCCACTGGAAGCCGTTCGATCGTCCCGGCATCCGCGCGCGCAAGGGCTCGACGTCGAGCATGAAGGTCGGCGGCGGGAGCCCGCCCATGCGCACCGACGCGGGCTGGCTCGTCATCCATCACGGCGTCGAGACGCGCGAGAGCGTCGGCGTCTATCGCAGCTTCTGGGCGCTGCTCGATCTCGACGACCCGACGCGCATCCTGCGGCTCGAGGACGACACGCCGCTGCTCGAGGCGGATCCCGGGCTCACGCTCTCGATCGCCGACCAGCTCTACCTCCCCACGCCGGTCGTGTTCACCACCGGCATCGCCGACGGCGGCGACCACTACGTCGTCGCATCCGGCGAGGCCGACCTCGCATGTCGCATCTCGCACATCCCGAAGACACGCTTCTCGTGATGGAAGCCGCGCGCCTTGCGCTCGCAGGCCTCCGGGCGCATGGTCCGGGCCAATTGACGACCATTCGAACGATCGCGATGCTGGGGAATCACCTGCCGCGACACTGCGGCATCGCGACGTTCACGACGGATCTGACCGACGCCATCCAGCGCGAGATGCCCGAGCTCGAATGCTTCGTGCTCGCGATGAACGACCCCGGCGCTCGGCACGTCTATCCGCCGCGCGTCCGCTTCGAGATCCCCGACGGCGACGTCGCGACGTACCGGCGCGCCGCGGACTTCCTCGATGTGAGCTCGGCCGACGTCCTCTCGGTTCAGCACGAGTACGGCATCTTCGGTCCGAAGGGCGGCGGGCATGTCCTCGAGCTGCTCCGGGATCTGCGCATGCCGGTGGTGACGACACTGCACACGATCCTCGCCGTACCCGATCCCGTGCAGCGTTCGGTGATGGATGCGCTGCTCGGTTTGTCGGAGCGCGTGGTCGTCATGAGCAGCGACGGCGCGGCGCTCCTGCGCGAGGTGCACGGCGTCGATGCGTCGAAGATCGACGTCATCCCTCACGGCATTCCCGTCGTTCCGGAGCGGCGCAGCAAGGACAAGCTCGGCGCGTCGAGCCGCTCGGTCATCCTCACGTTCGGCCTGCTCTCACCCGACAAGGGCATCGAGTACGTCATCGATGCCATGCCGGCGATCCTCGCCCGGCATCGCGAGACCGTCTACGTCGTGCTCGGAGCGACGCACCCGCACGTGAAGCAGCAGCACGGCGAGGCGTACCGTCAGATGCTGCAGACGCGCGCGGAGCGTCTCGGCGTCGACGCGAACGTGATCTTCCACAACCGCTTCGTGAGCCACGAGGAGCTCGTCGAGTTCCTCGGCGCCGCGGATCTCTACATCACGCCGTACCTCAAGGAGGAGCAGAGCACGTCGGGCACGCTCGCCTACGCGGTCGGGTGCGGAAAGGCCGTCATCTCGACGCCCTATCGCTACGCGCGCGAGCTGCTCGGCGACAATCGCGGCATTCTCGTTCCCTGGCGCGACGGCGACGCCATCGCGCGCGAGGTCGTCGGTCTGCTCGACGATCCGAAGAAGCGCAGCGAGCTCCAGCAGCGCGCAGTCGCGTTCGGCCGATCGATGGCGTGGCCTATCGTCGCGCGTCGCTACGTCGAGTCGTTCGAGAAGGCGCAAGCCGCACATCTCGAGCGCGTGCGTGCGGGCCGTGCTGCACGGGCGCTGCCGAAGCGCCGCCCGCAGCTCCCCGACATCGATCTCGCGCACGTCCGTCTGATGACCGACGACACCGGCATGCTCCAGCACGCCACCTTCGACATCCCGCGCTACGGCGACGGCTACTGTCTCGACGACAACGCGCGCGCGCTCCTGCTCATGACGCATCTCGAGGAGACCGGCACCGAGGCGCCCGCCGTCATTCGAGCGCTCGCGACGCGCTATCTCTCCTTCGTCGAGCACGCCTTCGACGACGGCACGGGGCGGTTCCACAACTTCCTCACGTATGCGCGGAGCTGGCGCGACGAGCCGGGCTCCGACGACAGCCACGGTCGCGCGGTGTGGGCGCTCGGCGTCGTCGTCGGTCGCTCCGCCGATCCCGGACGTCGCGGCCTCTCGACGCGCCTCTTCCGCGAGGCGCTCCCGGCGACGACCTCGCTCTCGAGCCCGCGCGCGTGGGCCTACGCGCTGCTCGGCATCGACGAGTATCTACGCGCGTACGCGGGCGACACCAGCGTCGAAGCGACGAGGGCCGAGCTGGTCGCCAAGCTCGTAACGCGGTTTCGTCACTCCGAGACGCCTGAATGGCCCTGGTTCGAGGACCGTCTCACCTACTGCAACGCGCGCCTTCCGCAGGCGCTCTGCGTCTCCGCTGCGCGCATGGGCGACGACGAGGTCATGACGGTCGGCTTGCGCTCGCTCGAGTGGCTGATCGCGCAGCACCTCGGCGCGGACGGCGCCTTCGCGCCGGTCGGGTCGAACGGCTTCCACGTGCGCGGCGGCGCTCGCGCGAGCTTCGATCAGCAGCCGGTCGAGGCGTGCGCGATGGTCTCCGCCTGCCTCGACGCCCATCGCTTGACCGGCAAAGCGCGGTTCCTCGAGGACGCCCGACACGCATTCCAGTGGTTCGTCGGGCAGAATCCGCACGGCGCCCAGGTGTTCGACTCACGGACCGGCGGTTGTCGCGACGGCATTCACGTCGATCGCATGAACGAGAACCAGGGCGCGGAGTCGACGCTCTCGTTCCTCACGGCGCTCGTCGAGATGGGGACGGCCGATCGCCTCGCGTCGCGTCTCGCTCCTGCCGCGGAGTAGCTCCGCGGCGGAGAGCTACGCGGCTACGCGCCGAGCGGCGCGAACAGCACGTCGACGTCCGTCTCCGAGAGCGCGCTTGCCGCCGCGCCGTTCCCGAGGATCGCGTCCGCGACATGCCTCTTGCTGCGCTGCAGACCGAGGATCCGCTCCTCCACGCTGCCCGCCGCGAACAGGTGGTAGCTCATCACCGGCTTCTTCTGCCCGATGCGATACGCGCGGTCCGTCGCCTGCGCTTGTACGGCCGGGTTCCACCACGGGTCGTAATGGATCACCACGTCGGCGCTCGTCAGCGTCAGGCCCGTGCCGCCCGCCTTCAGGCTGATCAGGAACACCGACGCCTTGCCGCCCTCGAACTTGTCGACCGCCGCCGCTCGATCGATGGTCGCGCCCGTCAGCTCGGCGTACACGACCTTGCGCTCCTTCAGGCCCTGCGCCAGCAGCGCCAGCATGCTCGTGAACTGCGAGAACACGAGAACGCGATGACCGCCCTCGAGCTGCTTCTCGAGCAGCTCGAAGAACAGCTCGTACTTCGCCGACTGACGGATCGTGCCCGCCGAGCCCATACGCACGAGGCGCGGATCGCAGCACACCTGCCGGAGCTTCGTCAGCGCACCGAGGATCGGGATCGTCGACGCCGCCATCCCCTTCTTGCGGATGAGACGACGCACCTCGGCGTGCGCCGCAACGCGGATGCTCTCGTACAGCTCGCGCTGCGGGCCGCGCAGCTCGATCGGACGCATGACCTCCGTCTTCGGCGGAAGCTCCTTCGCCACGTCACGCTTGTGACGGCGAAGGATGTACGGCGCGACCAGCTCACGCAGCGCGAGCAGACGCTCCTCGTTCCGACCCTTCTCGATCGGCACGCGATAGAAGCGACCGAAGTGCAGCTCGTCGCCGAGCAGACCCGGGTTCACGAAATCCAGCAGCGCCCACAGCTCGCCGAGATGATTCTCGACCGGCGTGCCCGACAGACACAGCCGATGCTCGGCGTCGATCGCCCTCGCCGATCCATGCGCGCGCGAGCGCAGGTTCTTGATGGTCTGCGCCTCGTCGAGGATCACCATGTGATAGGCGGTCTTCGCGATCAGCTCCTCGTCACGGCAGAGGATCGGATAGCTCGTGATCACGACATCCGCGCCCGCCGCCTTGTCCCACTGGCGATCGGCGCCGTGGAAGACATGGACCTTCAGGCTGGGCGCGAACTTCTGGAGCTCGCGGTGCCAGTTCGGCACGAGCGACGTCGGCGCGACGATCAGCGCCGGCCGCTCGAGACGTCCCTCGATCTTCTCGGTGAGCAGATGCGCGATGGTCTGCAGCGTCTTTCCGAGCCCCATGTCGTCGGCGAGGATGCCGCCGACGCCGCGCGCCCGCAGGTTCTGAAGCCAGGTG
>OUNM010030348.1_pt1 | contig 15308 bp, 19 predicted proteins | sample 1769961 | NCBI WGS metagenome assembly OUNM01 (sample SAMEA3914820, study PRJEB12502) | metagenome | biome: forest; material: soil | place: USA | collected 2012-03-12 | depth 0.3 m | reverse complement strand
GAATGCTTTATCGAACGAAGCCTTGCCCGGCTGAGGGTTTGGGTGGCATTCGCGGATCCGATTGCAGAGACGTCGTTTGAAGGTTCCTCAGACTCTCAGCCTGCACCGTTTTTTTACGCACTGCGGGGCAACTTTCAGCGATTCTTAGGGTTCCGCTGCGGAGGAACACAGCGGGGCAATTCCGAATTCCAGAGCCTGGTAAAGACTTGCAAGGGTCACAGCTCGGCGACTCTCCTCATTCGCCGTCCGGGCAAAGCAAACTCACTTCCTTCCCGAACGCAACCCCCAACGGCTGTGGTTGGACAAAATACGATCCTAGAGACACGGCCCTCCGTCGCGCGGCGGTGTCTTCCCTGGCTCACCTGAACTGATCCGCCCGAGATTTTCCCTGCGTGTGCGCGGGCGAGCTGGAGGGGCCGATTGGATTGCGATGGCCGACGCCCCGAGAGCCAACCAGAAAGAAAAGAACGGCGCGGCTGCCGGCAGCGGAAACAGTGAGGAGGGCGCATGGCTCCCTCTGTCGATGCAGCCAGCTCCTGCAGCTCGTCCCGGGCAGCATGCTCCCTGTCTCCAGGGGCTCGCTCTGGTTGAGCACTGTATCATCGGGGAGGCTAGCTCGTGGTAAGTCTCGGCTACCGTAAATGGACCAACTGTAGGTAGCCCTCACTTCTGTGCTCCCTGTGGCCGCCCGCCGCCTCCACTCCGTCGAGCTGGACCAGGGCAGGGAGACTGGGCCGGGTATTTCTCTGCGACTTTCCCGTTGTTGGTTCCGGCCTAGTCTCGAGATGTTTGCCAGTGCCGTTGGGTCGCTCGTACCAACAAGTGCAAACCTCGTGCCACTCTCAAAGAGACCCCGACAAGGTCAAGGGCCAGGTGCGGAGAGATTACTTGCCTTACCTTACTACTGCTCCTCGCCACGAAACGAACCTGGTACCTCCATTATCAATGCATCCGTCCGGCTCCTCCGAGCCCCTCCTGGACCAGGAGATAATAAATCCGGCTCTCCTGGACCACAAACTCCTTTCTCACAACCAGCCCATCACTGAACAACTGGAGCTCTGCCAACTCCCTCCGACCCCTCCTTCGTCTTGCCCTTCAGAACCTTGCCTGTCTGCGGCCACCGAATCCATGGCCCAACCTGCCGCTCATTCCGCGGCGGCCGAGCCCCCGCAGCTCGGCGCTGCTTACACGGTCCGGGAACAACCGCTCGGGTCAGCACGTCACATTCGAATCGTGGGCGTTGGTGCTGGAGCGAGCGGCCTGAACCTGATCCGGACGCTGCGACTCAACCTCAGCGACTATGAGGTCACCATTTACGAAAAGAACGCAGACGTGGGAGGTACTTGGCTCGAGAACCGCTACCCGGGCTGCCGATGCGACGTGCCCAGCCACAGCTACCAGTTTTCCTGGCGGCAAAGGAAGGACTGGACCAACTTCTTTGCGGGGGCTGAGGAAATCGGTGACTACTTGTGTCGGGTCTGTGACGAGGAGGGCATGAGGGACTCGATCAAGACTTTGCACCAGGTGGTCTCGGCCCAGTGGAACGAGAAAGACGGACTGTGGGAACTGGAGGTCAAGAACTTGGAGACGGGAGAACAATTCAGCGACCACGCCACCTTTCTTGTGGACGGAACGGGCATTCTGAAGTACGTTGGAGTGACGATGGCGACGATGCACAAGCAGAACATTCGACTAACACTGGGGAAACAGCAACTGGAAGTGGCCTGAGGTCGAGGGGCTCGACGACTTTCAGGGGTCCTTAATACACACGGCGCAGTGGCCCAAGGATTTCGATCACACAGGCAAGACCATTGCTGTCATCGGCAACGGGTCGAGCGGGATCCAAGTCTTGCCGGAACTCCAACGAGGTAAGGGCCATTTCCGCCAGACTGTCACAGCAAGATCTGACGACCCACTTCCAGGGGCCGAGAAATTGTACCACATCATCAGGACTCCTACTTGGGTGCTTCCACCCAGGATACAGGCCTGGAAGGTTATGGGCCAAGCCGGCGAGATTCTCAGCAAGATTCAGATGGACGCCCTGGAGAACTTCTCTCCCGAAACGATCGAAAAATTCCAATCCGACCCGGAATTCTATCGCGAGTTTGTCAAGAAGGTCGAGGTGGAAGTGAACAACTCCTTCCCGGTCGTAAGTTGGACAAACACTCCGGTTGAGGCAGCCTACAGAACAAAATGGCTGATATGATGCACCCAGGTCCTCACACAGAGTCCCGTCCAAGCCTTTGCCCGAGCAAAGGTCACGGAATACATGACCTTGATGCTCGGTGGAAACCAGGAGCTCTGCAAGGCGTTAATCCCCGACTTCCCGCTCGGATGCAGGAGGATGACGCCCGGCCACGGCTACCTCCAAGCCCTAACAAAACCAAACGTCGAGATCAGGAGATCCGAGATCAAGCGGTTCGTAGCCGAGGGCATCGAGCTCGAGTCGGGCGAGGTTCTGAAAGTCGACGCCATTGTCTGCGCCACGGGATTCGACACGTCGTTCTGCCCGCGCTTCCCCATCATCGGCCGCGACGGGAACCTCCAGGAGAAATGGCAGAAGGAGACGCCCAAGGCATACATGTCGTGCGCCGTGGCCGGGCTGCCCAACTACTTTGGTATGTCTCACGCACAGCACCCCACCGCCAACCCCCCACAAAAACACAGAGCCCATCTGGCTAACGCACCGCGCTCGTCGCAGTCTTCCTCGGCCCCAACGCGCCCATCGGACACGGCAGCGTCTTCACGCTGAGCGAGCACATCGCCAAGTACATCGCGGGGGTCATCAAGAAGTGCCAGACGGAGTCGATCAAGGCGATCGCGCCGTCGCGGGGCGCGGTGGACGACTTCTTCGAGCACGTCACGGCCTTCATGCCGCGCACGGCGTGGGCGGCGCCGGGCGGGCGGTCGTGGTTCAAGAACGGCCGCGAGGACGGGCCCGTCACCGCGCTGCACCCGGGCAGCCGCATCCACTTCTTCCACATGCTGGAGCGGTTCCGCGGCGAGGACTATGAGTATGTGTACCTTGAGGGGCGCAATCGGTTTGGGTACTTGGGGAATGGCTTCTCGACCAAGGAGTTGGATCCCAAGGGGGATGCGACCTGGTATCTTGATGAGGAGGCGGTTGTGCGGTGAGGCTGGGTTGGGGCAAGAGGAGAGGGAGTCTGGTTTGGGGCGTCTCTCTCACGTTGGATACCTCTAGAAATATATGGAATTGTCAACTGGCAGGCGAGTGCGATGTTGGCATCCCATCACCAAAGAGTTGGCTCTTCGGCGGTCTGGTTAGCGCGGGCGTGTCATTGGCCGGCTGAGATCTCAGCGGCCCGTTGGCTTTTGTCGGGGAGCCAGACTCCAGCAGCAACAGGAGGGGTTGAGGTCCCTGAGCCTTGGCCTCTTGAGTGAGCGGGCCCGGGCCGGAGGTCTTCCGCCTGGTCCGCCCCACTCTACTCCAGGCCGCCACAACCGACCCCAACACTGCCACAGCACCTGGCCACCAACAGCAGCAGTTTTCGTCTCAGCCCGACAGCTCGCCATGCATTGCAACCTGACACGAAAATGGGGGGCGAAAAAAAGCACCAGCCTTTTTCTTTTCTGAGAGCTGAGGGCTCCCTTTGCGCTGTGATGATGGGTCAGATTGCGTGCGGACGAGGTCCGCAGGGGGCATTTCTTCTGTTTCAGCAGCCGCGCGCTGGCGATGCAGGGTGTCAAGCATCATCTCCAGCGTCTCCTGCTCCCGTTCCAGCGGGCGCCAGACCCAGACTTTCCTGGCTCCAGCCTGCTCCCCCACCACCCCGCTTTTGCTCGACCAAGCGCGCTCCCGTTACCATCCATCAAGAAAGACTGCCTATTATTGGGCAGAGGCAAGCCGGTGAGCCTGCAGGCCTGCAACAGGCCAGGGGTTTGACTGGATCGACAATATGGACATGCAGCTGGCAGGGGTATGAGCTGCGGACGCCTGCATGACAACGAGAACCCTGACGCTTGTGGTCGCCTCTGAGAGCTGTCTGTCAGCCACCAGCCAGCAGAACATGGCGGCCATTCAGAATATCTCTCCTGCTGAGCCCACCTGCTCGGGACGTGTCAACGTCCTGGGACATCTCCTGTTGCCGCTTCACATCCAACTCACTGCACTTGTTGACCCGAGCGTTGCCCCAACCTGAGTGCCTTCGACAGCCCTGGGTGCTGCCCTTTGCCCAATAAAGCCTGGGAACCATGCCATCCAATCCCGAAAATGAAGCGGTCAACCTTCTTTCCCTCGGTGAGTTGCTCCCGGTCACTCGCGGGGCCTTCCGCTGATGTGATGCAGACGGGGGGGGTGTTCGAGGCGTCTCGTCGCTCATCATTCTGGACAATATCATGAATACCATCAAGGACGTGTACGGTCTTGCCGAAGTTCCCAAACCATGCGAGTTCTTCCACATGATTGGAGGCACCAGCACCGGAGGGTAAATACTGCCCCAAGAACTGATCGCTGAGGAATTGGCCGATAGCTGACCTGCCGACTTAAGCCTCATCGCCATCATGCTTGGAAGGCTGCGGATGTCGACCAAGGAGGCTCTAGACGCGTACGACGACTGCTCAGCCAAGATCTTTGCGCGAGGGAACCGGAAGGTGTGGAGTCTCTCCGAGCGGTTCCGGTCCAAGGCTCTTCGGAAAGTCATCGAAGACATCGTCGAAAAGCGTGGCATGGGTGAGGAACTATTGGACCCGAAGGAACCTGAAAAAGGAAAAGTCTTTGTCTGTGTCGTGCCGTCCAATGACCTTACGAAGACCGAGGTCATCCGCTCCTTCAGAACCGACATTTACCACCCGTGGGACGAGCATGTCAAAATTTGGGAGGCCGCGAGGGCTACCACCGCGGCTTCATCCTACTTCAAACCCCAGGAATTGGGCAGTGGTCCAACTCCACAGACGTACATCGACGCGGCCATCCGGGCCAACAACCCCGTGTATCATCTTCGCAGAGAAGCCGCCGCTGAGTTCGGGTCCGCCAGGCGGTTAGGCTGTCTTGTCAGCATCGGCACTGGCACCCGCGAGATTCAGCTGAGCGGTATACGGGGCTTCATCCGAGCCCCTTCCTATTATTGGCAGCTGGCCGGGGCTTTGAAGAATCAGGTTACCGACTGCGAGGCAGCGCACCGCGAGCTGGAGTCAACGTTGTCGGCCTTCCCAGGCGCTTATTTCCGTTTCAACGTCCCCCGCATGGCAGAAACCGTCGGATTGAGTCACTACAAGAAAATTCCAGCTATCAAATCTTCGACATGCCAGTACCTCGCCAAGAATGACGTTTCCATGCGAGTCAGGCAGGCTGCGGAGGCGCTGAAGACGGAAGCGTTTGACTGTGGTCTCACCCTCGGCCACATCAGCGGTAAGAAGCCCACATCATCTCTCCCACCTCACGATCGCTAGCTTTGCTTGCAATGGCCATCAAGTACTGACACTCAATAGACCGCCTTCATCCAGATCAGGTCTTTTTGGTGAATCCAGATGTCCAGTCGATGGGAACGCCATGCCCCTTTTTCTGTGGGAGAAAAGAGATCCTAGAGAGGCTTGACTCGTTTTTCTCCCCCCGCAACACCGAACGGAAACCCCGACGAGAGTTCTTGTTGTTTGGCATGGGCGGCGTTGGGAAAAGCGAAATCGCACTGAAAGTCGCACAAGATCTCGAATACAGGTACGTGTGTTCTCTACTCAGTCAGACTTTTTCTGCATTGCCTAACACCAACTACTCAGGTTCAAGTACCTGTTCTTCATTGACGGCTCCACCCAAGTCACAATCGATCTGAGTTATGCCAACATCGCCAGGCGTCACAATCTGGGAGCGGGTGGCGCCAAGGCCATGAAGATGCTCGCCATGGACTGGATGGAAGGGCTGACAGACGAGTGGCTCATGATCTTCGATGATTGCAACCTGGACGACAGGAAAAACCAGCTTCCCGGCAGAGGCAAGGGAAACATCATCTACACATCCCGACTGAACTCCCTCAGGAATGCTCTGGGCCGCGACAATGTGCTGGAGGTTCCCCCACTCCGGGAATCAGAGGCGATCGAACTCCTTCTCAAGGCCTCTGGCTCCCTCAGCACGTCTCTCGACGACCAAGGGAGAGCCTCGGCCCAAAGTATTGTGCGTGAGCTTGGCTGTTTGCCGCTGGGCGTTGACAAAGCGGCCGCATCAATACGGGACGGCCAGATTCCATTGGAAACGTACCTCGAAAAACTTCGCAAAGAAAAGGTTCGCCTCAAAAACACCTATCCTTCTGAGGATCACCATGTTGAGCATCTGGCAGTCTACGCAGCCCTAGAGCTGTCCTCCAAAGCATTGATGGACATCACTCGCGTCAAGGGAAGAGGGACATCCGGATGGGTTCGAGCCCCAACCATTGCTCTGAAAATCCTGCAGCTGCTCAGCTTTTATCATCACACGGAGATACCAATTACGATCTGGGAACGCGCAGCAGAGCAGCGGCGCAGCAACAGCGCAGAAATACTCTACCCTCTCGACAATCTCGACAGTGATCTGGATGTCCTGATGTTTGTTGGGGAAGATGGCAATTGGGACACGAAAAACTTTTTTGTCTGTCTGAACATGTTGCGGCAGTTTTCCTTCGTCAAGGTGAACCCGCACTCCATGGCCATATCAATGCACATCTTAGTCCAACAGTGGGCTCAGCACAGGATTCGTGACGTGGCGAAACAGGCGGCGATGAAGGCGGCGGCGCAAACACCAGAGCAAGCAACCGAGGGAGCGTTAGAACGGGCGGCAGAGCAAGCTGCGGAGAAAAGCTATGCCCAGTGGTCCTTGTTGGCAAGGATCTTGGTCATCGAATCGACAATCCCCGAAATGCACACACGTCACATCAGGTTCGCCCGTTTTCTGCGTCCTCACATCGAATCTTGCCTTGGTGCAACAACTCTTCCAGGTCTCGATGACGCCAGGTACAAAGCGTTTCTGCTCTTCAAACTGGGGTGGTATCACATCCAAATGAAGAATTTTGAGGGGGCTGAGGGCCTGTTGAAGGAGGCAGTTCATCTTGGGAGCGCGCTGGATGACTTCGAGGACTTTGCTGTCGAAGCCATGCGGTGTCTGGCACGATCATATCACGAACTGGGCCGCCTGGGGGATTCCGAGAAAGTGTACCGGGAAATACTCGACGGCTTGAAATCACGGCTCGACGACCGGGTTGCCTATCTCGATCGGCTTAAGGTAGCTTCAAATACTTCTTCACAAGAGGCCTCTCCTAAACCTTCCAATGGCGGGCCCAGAGGTTTCACGGTCAAACTCCTCAAGCGACTGACTAGCCCTGGTTCGACGCCCAACTCCACACGCATTCCGTCGCACCAGCCCGACACTTTGGCCAGCCAGGACTTTATTCCCGCCTTGACGAGAACAATCACTCTCGTTTATGGCGAGCTGTCCTACGTGATCATCGATCAGGGCAGGCTTTTGGCTGGGAAGCACATGCTCCAAGCAGTTTTGGAAGACCTCGGAGAGGCGCTGGGGGAACGCAATCCCGTGTTCTTGGCCCACAAGTACCAGCTTCAGCGGTTGACAGATCCGTCAAACACCGAATACTGGGAAAAGGAGTTCGAAGACACTTCAAAACTCCAGGGTGAAGAGTGTAACGCTTTCTATGGCCATGAGTGTTTCTACATCCTATGGCTTGGTCTCGCGAACAGTTACGTTTGCAACGAACAATGGCCCTCAGCATTGTTTCATCTAGACCGAGCGATGAATCATATCGCTCGCAGTTACGGTTTCGCCGACCGAAAGATGCTCGACCTACTCCGCCTCATTTCCAAGGCGAACATGGGCGCTGGCGAATTCGATCTTGCCGTTCATGTGGCCAGGAAATGTGTGGAGATGGCAGAATCGACTTATGGCGAGATCCATAACGAGACAATCTTGTCGCTGGAACAATTGTTCCAAGCCGTTCTCTCCCAGAGACTCGACTTCGACGAAGAAGGTATTGAAATCCTTCGAGACGCGATAAGACGGGCAAGGCTGACGGGCAGGTGGGGTTTCCCAATTGTCCGCCGGCTGCACGCGTTTTTTAAAGAGTTTCCGAAGGTGTACGAAGAAGTCGACTATGAAGAGGCGGCAGCCACGGCATCGGAACCAGACACGGCGGGCCCGCGTCCCGTATTCAGCGCAGCAATGTGGAAGTCCATCACGGACGTCGTTGATCGCGAGGTGGCTCGCTTCGGTCCTGACCACCCTTTTACTCCCCGTCTCCAAGCTTTGAAGGATGGTGGCCAACCCAGAAACATGGATCAGTGGCTCGAGAAAGTTCTAGCGTGCCACGGACCGCACAGCCAGAAAGCAAAGGATGCGGTGGCCCAACTCAAGGAAAGGGACGGCACGATAGCAAAGCTGATTTTAAAAGCGGGCGCCCGTGGAGGAAGTCTTGTCGTGCCGCCATTTGGGTGGTGGAGATTGGAGCACGGCGTCAAGCTAGCGTCTGATTTCCTCGGCCCCGACAACCCAGTCAGCCAACATTTAGTCTCTCTGCTAAACGGTGGTCCAGTGAAAACGCTTGACGAGCTGCTTGAAAGGGTTCGGGGGTCTTTCGGGCCAGAGCACTCCATCACCAAAGGCGTCGAAGAAGTGATCATGGAAAGAGGGGCTGCCTTGCATCGAACGGATACAGAACCAGTTTCATTGAGAAGTGGTGGAGGCCCTCGTGGTGGGCTAGACAAGGTGTATGGCCATGCGAGCCTGGACTTTTTCGAGAAGATGCCTGCTGCGCGATCCAGAGCCGCGGAGTCCAGGGGAAGGTGGCAGGTTGCTTTCTCGACCAAGGCTCTGAGATCTGTTTCTGAGGTTGACGAGGAGGATGGAGGGTCTGCCGGAGATGTCAACGGGAATGTGGGGATGGGGTGCGGACTGGAAGGAACTGCCAACTCGGGAGTTCGGTGAATGGGGGGTTAAAGCAGGCAAGGCGCCGTTTATGAGATGTCTCAGCCAATGGGGCAATACGGGTCGAAGCGGTTGTTGAGAGGGGTCGTTAGGGGCACCGATTGTAGACTGGGAGACCGTGATGTCCTGCCGTCTGAGCTTGGGCAAGGGGGGAACCAGAAGGAGATTTATTGCGGCCGGGACGCTGCCGGAAGACATAGTACATGGTTGGTGATCCCTGTCCCATCATGATTCCGACCCCTGACCCTCTGTGCCACGGCTTTGTATCGCCTTCATCAGCTCGTACAGCTGGCCAAGTTGCTCATCTGTTTCCATCGAGTCAGCATGACCTTTACCCTGACACACGAGACGAGGAAACTGTACCGCTCATCTTTGCGATCTTCCCCGGATCGAGTTTCTCCCCTGCCCATGACTGTCCTTCGATTTTTTGCGCGTAGAGCTGCCATTCTGTGAGGAACCCAATCTGCCCGTCCAGGATCCAGTCAGCTGAGTACGGTTTGTTGTTCGCCGAAGACTCTGGCAACCTCCGAGGCAAGGTCGAATATCGGGAATGACTGCTGGGGCTGGCCTACCAGGTGCACGGGATTCTCAACATCGCGATGGGCTCTAAACTCGGCCTTGACGTACTCATCCCCTAAAAGCCGCATTTCAGAAGGCAGGTGCTTCCTGTGTGCCCGGAGGAGGCGACGGTAGAGATAGATTGGTGGGAGCAGCGCCATTGGCCCGGGGGTCATGCCTTTCGAGGGCATTGCCGATGCCATGAGCAGCCGGAGTGAAGATCTCATGGCGACGGTGGAATGAGACGGGTTGAACTCGATTCCGGTTAGACTTCGACCTCGACTTCCTTGTCTCACACGTTCTCGTGTGGGTTCGATGACTCCGTCTTGATTTGGTGTCGCTCAGTGGTGGGTTGTTGCACTCGAATCCAGGCTTGTTCAGTGAGATGTCCATGAAATATTGCTGGGCTTCTCGGCCCGAGCCGCTCGTGATGCTGGGCAAGTCCCACACAGTGCTAATACACAGACCGCGCGCGCACAACCCCCTATTTGCATCCTCCGGAGAGGAGCTACCTCAAGTCAAACAAAGAATAGTCCATTCAACATGTCTATTGTGATTATTCTAGAGCCTCAGCTATCCAGACCGCCTGGATGATGCTGACCTTCTTAGCGTAGTTCTTCTGGGTGTACACATGCTCGAGGAACATGATGGCCTCCTTCTTTTGCCCATGCAGCACGCTGGACGGATGTATCGCCACCACGTGCTTCCCATGAGCCGTGACGTAGCTGCTATCCGGTGCCAGAATCGCAGTTTTTAATGCAAACCCCTTGAGGAAGCACTTGAGAATCACCGCCGCCTGCTCTGGCGACGTGGGCATGAACGGCTGCGGGTCTGGCGGCGGCTGTTCCACCATCTTCTCACGGACGCAAAGCCCCCGGAGCTGTTTACGGATGTTCAGCGCCTGCTTCATGTTTCTGACGTTGATCTTGCGGTCCTTGCACCACTGCAGCCGGTCGGCGTTCTCCGCCGCGTAGAGTTGCATCGTCGTGAGATATGTCAGGAGATCACCCTCACGACGGGAGAGCTCCTTCCGGTACTCCTCAACTTCCTCCTTTGCCTCTTCTGACCGCAGCTGCAGGAAAATGTCCTCGCCGGAAGTGATGCAAGAGATGATGTCAATCGCCTCCAGCAGACAGTCATACTTCGGGTCCGCCGCGGCCAACAGGACGCGGGCATAGAGCGGCGTGACAGGGAATAAAACCATCTTGCGCCCAGTTTCGGTGATGGAGCCGTCGTCGGCGAGGGCGCCGAGAACGTGGAGGTGCACAAGAGCCTTCTCGACTGACTCGACTTCAGGTGGGTCCATCAGCGGGAAAGACAAGACGTCGTCGATGCCTCTGGCCTTCATAGTCAGGACGGCGCTGAGAATGTCGGTCCGTAAAATCTCAGGAAGGTCCGTCTTCTGCAACGTCTCGTACGTCTCTTCGGTGTAAAGCCGGAAGCATTTCCCGGGCCCTTCACGCCCTGCTCGGCCGGCCCTCTGAATGGCTGAGGATTTCGAGATGGGCTTAGCGAGCAGCGATTCCATGCCCAACCGCGACCGGAACTGCTTCACCTTTGACTTCCCACAGTCGACGACGTATCGGACCCCAGGTACTGTGACGGACGTTTCGGCAATGTTGGTGGCGAGGACGATCTTCCTCGTCGCTCCACCCTTGATCGGTTGGAATGCTTCATGCTGTGCTTCCATCGAGAGCTGGCCAAACAAGGGGAAGACTTTGACTTTTGGGAGCTTGGGACCGAGCGTGGTGGCGTATTCTTCAATGAGTCGCTGGGCGGACTCAATCTCCTCTTGGCCAGTGAGGAAGGCTAGGATGTCTTTCCTGCCATGTTTGTCCGAGAGCGCTTCTTCGGTGTGGAGTTTGAAGATGGTCTTGAGAAGGGTTTCTTGAATGTCTGGGACGGGCTTTGGCGTGTGAACAATGTCAACCGGAAACTGACGCCCTTCGATTTGGAGGAATTCGACCTCGGTGGTTGGCTTGGGTGGTTGGCCAGAACTATCGGAATCCGCGTTGGAGAAGAATCCCCTGATGCTTTCGACATTGGCTGTCGCGCTCATGATGACCACCTTCAATGGGATCCCGCCACGGCCGGCCTTGTCCCCCAAAATGATCTGCTTGAGGAAACCCGAGAGCAGGTCGACGTCCACACTCCGCTCGTGGATCTCGTCAACGAGGATGGCGCTGTACTGTCTGAGGTGGGGGTCGCGCAGAAGTTCCTGCAGCAGCATGCCTTCTGTCAAGTATTTGATCCTGGTGCCTGGCGGAACTCGGTGGTCGAAGCGAACCGAGTATCCCACCAACCCTTTCGAGACCGAGCCATTGTCGGTCGCCCCTTGCTGCTGCCCGTTGAGTGGCGTGCCTGCTTCCCGAGATACTCGATGGGCAAGCGTCGTTGCGGCAACCCGTCGTGGTTGTGTGATGGCAATCATCCCGCCCACGTTGACCTCCTGGGTGCTTCCGCCGTTGGTCACCTTCACCCTCTTCCTTTGACACCAGTTTTCGTGGTATAGAAACTGTGGAACCTGGGTGCTTTTTCCCGAGCCTGTTTCACCCACCAGGACGAGAACGTCCTTCTTTTGCAGGATGCGGCGAATGTCATCCTGGCGCGTCCACAAGGGTAGGGCTTTTCGGGCTGCAAAATACTGCGGATCGCCTGTCGGCAGTCTGGATGGTAAAGGCCTTGCAAAACCGTCGCTGTCTCTGGGGGCAGATTTTGTTGAAGCCGACGGCTGTGGTGAGGTGGCGCCAGTTTGATCCGTCGCGTCTTGGCTCGGTTCTGGTTCTGATGCTGTGCTTCCGTTTCGTGGTTTCTTTGTCAGGTATCCTTCCAAGGAGATGACCTTGCCGCCGACCTTGACCAGACTGTCATTGGCCCCATGTTTCCTCTTCTTGGACACCATCTTGTGCTCTCCTGGTGAATTGGGGGCGCGGGTGAAACGAACGTCGATGAACCTGGCTGTGTGGTTTGGCAAGAAGAAAAAAGGCTGCGCCAAGCCAATCACTGCAAGCCTTGTGGTTGTGGATCCCGACAAGGCCTGAGACCCCTTGGCCGTCCAGCGATTTTGAAGCCGTTGAACTTGCTGGAACTTGTCAAAAGTGGTCTCACCTTGTACATGGTGAAGATGAGGAGATAAAAGTTCACGTTCACTTCATGATTTGGTGGCTGGGAAATCGATGAGGAAGTGATGATGGTCATCGAGAAATATGCACACACTTTTTCCAGGTTGTGTGTGGCAATTGGACTTACACAATAGCCAAGACAACGCCTGTGAATGACAGAGACTAGGTGCTGACAACAAATCCGCAAAATGCTACAAGCAAAACATTGCTGGCCAAAAAGCATCCATTCCATACAGCTCACAGGACCTGCCCCCAGAAACCATTCAGCGCTTGAGGTAGCGCGCATTAAGACGACCCATGTTCCGTTCCACCAGGTCGATGTTTCTTCCAGTCTGCAAGAGGCAATGTCAGTAATTTGCAGTACTCGGCGCTGCTGAGCTTGGAGGCCACCTACCTTCTCATTCATCCGGTCAAGAGTGGCGTTGTGGTCTTTTGCCATTTGGCCGGCCAGAGTTGCGAGCCCCAAGACCTTCCTTGATTCATCCCTCAATTCGTCGACGATCTCTTCATACTCCTCATTCATCTGTCTCTGTCGGCCGCTATCGTCCTCGAACTCAAACCTGCTGTGGTCGGCATTTTTGGAGGCAACACCAAGAACCCTCGTAGATGGGGCGGAGACAATCGCCTGGGCCTGGGCATTCCACTGTCGGGACATCTCCGAGTTTTGCTTGTCTGTCTCGGCCTGCGTCGCTCGATGTTGCTGTTTATATGCGGTCCTTTTCGCCTCTCTCAGTGCCAGTCTCGGTTTGCTGTTGGCCATAAAGTTGAGCATGCTCGCGTTGGCGGCATCCAAGTCGTTAAGGTTTTCGCCGCCGACTTCCGCTTCGACCTCTGTGAACTCATGTCAGTGACTGCAACAGCAATGTCTGGCTTGAACTGCCGGGCATACTTGTGCTGTCCAGGTTCTTTTCCGCATTGTGAAACGTCTCAGAGTCCACGGCCAGCTGCTGAACCATGGACTCGAGGTTTTGCCTGCCGGCTCTCATCCTGCCGAGGTTGCTTCGAGCTAAGTCGTTCGTTGCCATCATCTGTTCCTCGATCTGCCTTTTGACACCGTCTGCCTCATCCTCTTCTGTCATCGGGGCCGCGAAATCTTGCTGGGAGTCGTTGCTCCCGTACGCCTGGGCAGGTCGCTGAGATGGATACCGGGAGCTGGAGAACGACTCTTCTCGCTCGGTATCCAAACTGCCATATCCTCCCCCCTGGCGTTGCGAAGGGGGCGCCGGGGACTGGCCGAACGGTTGTGGGGCGCCCGGACCAAATCTGGTGCTTCCGATGCCGTCGAGTGCGCCGTGCTTCTCCTTCGGGTATCCGGAACCAAGCGAGGGGCTGGCCTGGTTGGAAGAGAGAGCAGGACTCCTGCCGGCTGAACCGAGAGAGGGGCTTCCTTGGTAAGGAGGGGGCGGGCTATCGCCAGGCTGCGCGGCGTATGGCGGAGAAGCCGACGTGTTGCTTCCCCAATCCCCAGTGCGAGGTCCCGGGGCTACTCGGCTTGGGAGACCGCCGGGGCGTGGACCGGAGGGCAAGCCAGAGGAGGGACCTCGAGGACCTGGGGCGATGCGCTGGTTGGAATCGTACTGGTTGGCATTGTATTGGTCGTAGGACTGGGACGGGTACTGGGCGACAGGCTGCTGCTGGGCATAGGGGTTCGACGTCGCAGATGCGGCGGGCGGCTGCTGGGCGTAGGGGTTCGACGTCGCGGGGGCCGTGGGCGCCTGCTTGTCGTCCCCCTTCTTGAACAAGGCGCCGAATCTGCCCATGATGGATCGCTGCGAGAAATTCTTGCTCTGGATGTCGGTGCGAAAAGGTTAGGATAGGAACAGGAATTGTGGTGCAAACTTGGAGTGGAACGAGAGATGAGAAGAGAGCTGAGAATCCAGGGTCCAGGGGGAAAGAGGTGCAATGCGAGACGAGAGGGGTTTGGGTGGAACTTGGGCAATGGGGCACCGGGACTGCGAGATCCTGTGTCTTGGGACTGTTCCAGAGTGCGGCCCAAAAGCAGCGTCCAGGCGTTGACCCACCCACCCCCGTCGCAATGCTGACGGTCCTTTGGCCTCAGCCCCGACCGTGGGTGGCGCGGCTGCAGCAAGCCCGTTTCTCTTGGCTCTGGCAGGTGGGCCGCGGGGTGGAGATCAGGCTGCTGCCCGCTTGCCACTCTGCATCTGGAAACACGCACACTCATAATGCGGGCAGCTGCTCACCTTCTTCTTCTTCTTCTTCTTCTTCCCTTCCGGCGCCTTCCTCGGAAAACATGCAAAGAGTAGCCGCCTTGGCAAAAATCTCTTCTTTCCCTCCGTCTCCTTCTGTGTTAGTGGCTCGGGCTGGACGTGCTCGACGTGTTCGACGTGTTCGACGTGTTCGACGTGTTCGACGTGTTCGACGTGTTCGACTTCGACATGCTCGACGTGCTCCACCTCCTCTGCGTCGGGCCGCTTGCGTTTGAGCCGGGCTTTGCGCTTTTGGGGCGGAGGTGGAGCCTGCTTTCGGGACAGGGACAGGAACGGATACACCGCCATCTTTGGCTCGCTGTCGATCGTGCTGCGACTCGCTTTGCTGGCTAGTCTCGCCTCGCTCTTTCGCAAGGTCTTCATGGTGAGAGATGCAATGCGAAGCGGAGTGTTGTTGAAGAGTTTGCGTTTGCAAGAAAATGCACTTGTTTTTGATTGATCAGTTGTCTTCTTTCTTCCTCCATTGAGGCTTGGGTGCTGGGG
>OUNM010346315.1_pt1 | contig 15317 bp, 16 predicted proteins | sample 1769961 | NCBI WGS metagenome assembly OUNM01 (sample SAMEA3914820, study PRJEB12502) | metagenome | biome: forest; material: soil | place: USA | collected 2012-03-12 | depth 0.3 m | reverse complement strand
GGCGTTGCTCGAGGCAGGCGCCGCAGCCGGCGAAACGGTGGTGGCAGTCGGCCACAGCCAAGGGGGAATCCATGCCATGAACTTGAGCAAGGACAAAGCGTTCCTCGCCGAGTATGACCTCAAGTTTGTGGTGACAGCTGGATCACCGGTCGGCGGGATCACCCCTGAAGCCGGCATCGGGAGCCTGCACTTGGAGCACGAACAGGATTGGGTTCCCGGCGCGGAAGGCAAAGCGAATCCGGACACCAAGGACAGAGTTACGGTGACCATGACCAGTCCGGTGATCCTGGAACCCGGCGAAGACCAAGGCATCGGGCCGGCTCACAAGCTCTCACGCTACGAGGAAGGGGCAAAGCTGGTGCAGCTCAGCTCCGATCCTTCACTGACCGCTTCAACAGCAACTCTGGGCGGAATACTGGGCGTTGGTGGAGTGGTCAAAGCGACCCGGTTCAAGCTCACCCGGGAAACACGGCCGGCCCCGCGGGGAGGACGATGAGGAAAGCCGGGCAACACGCTGGAATTAGGCTCCTTACCGCCTGCCGCCCGGAATCCAGCTGGCGACCATGGAGATCAGGCTGATGATGATCGCCGCGAGAACAGCGGTCCAGAAGAAACGGTCGATGGTGAGGTGTACAGGGGTGTAGCTACTGAGCCACGCTGTCAAGGACAACATGGCCGCGTTGATGACAATCGTGAACAGGCCGAGGGTGAGGATCGTGATCGGAAGGGAGAGCAGCTTGACCAGAGGCCGCACAAAGGCATTGACGATGCCGAAAATGAGCCCGATGAAGAGATAGGCAAGAACCACGCCCAAAGTGTCGCCGCCTTGGGTGACCCCCGCATTGCTCACTGCGTTGGTCGTCGCTGACGTGGAGATATCCATCCCCGGCAGAATCCAGCTGGCAACCCAGAGGGCCAGCCCGTTGATCAGGACACGCACAATGAATGAACCCATACGCCCATGCTTTCACATGCGCCGGTTCCCCATGCGCCGCTTTTCCGTGCACTGACCAGAGGGCTTGCCAGCATGGCCCGAAGCCCTGCAAGTAGGCTGGTGCCATGAATTCTTCTGACAACGCACCGGAGGGCGTGCGTCCCCGCCCGGTTGTGGACAGGCTCCCCAAATATGCTGCGGGCAAGCCGCCCGCAGCGATAGAGGGCCTGACCAGTTACAAACTGTCGTCCAATGAAAACCCGCTACCCCCGATTCCCGCGGTGCTGCAGGCAATCGCTGATCAGTCGGACATCAACCGATACCCGGACCCCTTGTCCACCAAGCTGCGCACGGCGCTCGCCGACTTCCTGGGAATCTCCGCTGACGACGTAGTCACCGGAGCCGGAAGCCTCGGTGCCCTGAACCAGATCCTTGCCACCTTCGCCGGCCAGAACCACGACGGCAAGGCCGATGAGGTTATCTATGCCTGGCGCTCGTTCGAGGCCTACCCGATCTGCGTGGGGCTGGCCGGGGCTGACAGCGTCCAGATCCCGTTGCTTTCCGACGGGCGCCACGATCTCGAGGCGATGGCGGCTGCCGTCACCGTCCGCACCAAAGTGATTTTGCTTTGCACGCCGAACAACCCCACGGGTCCCATCCTCACCGCCGAGGAAACCGAGCGGTTCATTCAGTCAGTGCCGGCGGGCGTCGTCGTTGTTATCGATGAGGCCTACCAGGAGTTCGTCAGGAACGAGAACGCCGTTGACGGTATCAAGTTGTACCGCAATTACCCGAACGTCGTGGTCCTCCGCACCTTTTCCAAGGCTCACGGCCTGGCGGGCCTGCGCGTTGGATACAGCGTTTCCGGTCCGGATCTCACCCAGCACCTGAGGGTCGCCGCCACGCCGTTTGCCGTTTCGCAGATTGCCGAACGCGCCGCCATTACTTCGTTGGAGAATTTCGACCAAGTTGTGGAAAGGGTACAAAGCCTCGTTGACGAGCGGGATCGGGTTACCGCAGGGCTCCGGGAACTGGGATGGTTCGTTCCCGAGGCTCAAGGCAACTTCGTGTGGCTGAATCTTGGCGAGAATAGCGCCGAATTTGCCGGACTAGCAGGCGAGCGGGCGTTGTCCGTGCGGGCCTTCGGCAACGAAGGCGTCCGGGTCAGCATCGGAGAGGTCGAGGCCAATACCCGATTCCTGGAACTCTGTGCGTCCTATACAAAAGCGCCGCAACCTTCCTAGCGGTTAACAAATGCCCCTGCGTCCCTTACTGCGGATAAAGTAAGGGACGAAAGCCAAGATATGCCGATTCCGGAATGCATTCCGGAATCGGCATATATCAGCGAATATTGCTCAGCATCGGGCTGCGGCAGGCAAGGAGACGGAATGGGCGCAACTCAATTGCCCACCCCCGGGATCAACGGAACGGGACTGGGTCAGCAGTCTCCTGCGGGAGGCGCTTCAGGCGATCCCGCTGCCGAGATGATCCAGCTGCTGGGGCCGGACGGCAAGCTAGGGACAGATCCCGTCTTCTCGGACTACGCCAAGCGCCTTGATCCTGAGCAGCTCCGGGGCTTTTACGCCGACATGGCCAAGGTCCGCCGCTTCGACCAGGAGGCCACGGCCCTTCAGCGCCAAGGCGAGTTGGCGCTTTGGGTTCCCCTCACCGGCCAGGAGGCCGCCCAGATCGGTTCCGGACGCGCCACTCAGCGGCAGGATTACATCTTCCCCACATACCGGGAACATGGCGTTGCATTGACCCGCGATGTGGATCTGGCGGAACTCCTGAAGCTCTTTCGCGGAATTTCCAACGGTGGCTGGGACCCCACCGAGAACAACTTCCATCTCTATACCCTCGTGCTTGCGGCCCAGACGCTGCATTCCGTTGGTTACGCCATGGGAATCCAGCGGGACCAGAAGCTCGCGGAAGCCAACGGTTCCAATGACCCGAAGGCGGCTGTTGTGGCTTACTTCGGCGACGGTGCCAGCTCCGAAGGCGACGTCCACGAATCCATGGTCTTCGCGGCGTCCTACAACGCTCCCGTGGTGTTCTTCTGCCAGAACAACCACTGGGCCATCTCGGTCCCCACCGAGGTCCAAACCAAGGTTCCCCTGTTCAACCGGGCCAAGGGATACGGCTTCCCGGGCATCCGGGTGGACGGCAACGACGTCATCGCAGTCCATGCGGTCACCGAGTGGGCGCTTGAACACGCACGCGAAGGCCGCGGTCCGGTGCTCATTGAGGCATATACGTACCGCGTTGGTGCCCACACCACGGCGGACGACCCTACCAAGTACCGCGAGTCCGCCGAAGAAACGGCATGGCGCGGCAAGGATCCCTTGGAACGCCTCGAGAAGTACCTTCGTAGCGAGGGCCTGGCCGACGAAGCTTTCTTTGAGCAAGTCAGGGTTGATGGCGACAAACTCGCTGCCCATGTCCGCAGCACCACGCAAAATCTGCAGGGCCCGAACTTCCGCGAGTCGTTCGCAGGGGTCTACGCCGAACCGCACCCGCTAGTGGCCGAGGAACTTGCTTGGTTCGAGGAATACTCCGCCGGATTCGAAGGCGACGAGGAAGAGGGGACAGGCAACTGATGACCACCATGACCATTGCCAAGGCCATCAACGAAGGCCTGCGTGCCTCGCTCACCAACAATCCGAAGTCCTTGCTCATGGGAGAAGACATCGGACCGCTGGGCGGCGTCTATCGCGTGACCGATGGACTCATCAGGGAGTTCGGTGCAGACCGGGTCGTCGATACCCCGCTGGCTGAGTCCGGCATCGTCGGCACTGCCATAGGCCTGGCCTTGCGCGGCTACCGTCCGATCTGCGAAATCCAGTTCGATGGTTTTGTGTTCCCCGGCTTCAACCAGATCACCACGCAGCTGGCCAAGATGCACTCGCGCAGCGGCGGCAAGCTGACTGTTCCCGTGGTCATCCGCATACCCTATGGCGGCGGCATCGGCTCGATCGAACATCACTCGGAATCGCCGGAAGCGCTCTTCGCCCACACGGCCGGCCTCCGGATCATCACCCCGTCCAATGCCCATGATGCCTACTGGATGATCCAGCAGGCTGTTGACTGCACGGACCCGGTCATCTTCTTCGAGCCCAAGCGCCGGTATTGGCTCAAGGGCGAGGTGGACACCGAAAACCCAGGACCGGCGTCGGACCCGTTCCAGGCGCACGTCCTGCGCGAAGGCTCCGACGCCACCATCGTGGCCTACGGGCCGCTGGTACCGGTCGCCCTGGCCGCCGCAGCGGCGGCGGAAGAGGACGGGCGCAGCATCGAGGTGATCGACCTTCGCTCGATTTCCCCCATCGACTTCGACACCGTCACCGCCTCCGTCAAGAAGACCGGCCGCTTGATTGTCGCGCACGAGGCCCCGACATTCGGGGGGATAGGCGGCGAGATCGCTGCGCGGATCAGTGAGCGCGCCTTCCTGCACCTTGAGGCTCCCGTGATCCGCGTGGGCGGTTTCCACATGCCGTATCCCGTGGCGAAGGTGGAAGAGGACTACTTGCCGGACATCGACAAGATCCTCGAAGCCCTGGACCGTTCCCTGGCCTACTAGCCGCCCCTGATTGCACCCGCCGCCCAGCGGACGGGCCAGCCGAGATCGAGGACCTAAGTGACTGTTAAGAAATTCAACCTGCCGGATGTCGGCGAAGGCCTGACCGAGGCGGAAATCGTCTCCTGGAAGGTCAAGCCCGGCGATACCGTGGCCATCAACGACGTCATCTGCGAGATCGAGACCGCGAAGTCCCTCGTGGAATTGCCGTCTCCGTATGCCGGTACCGTGGCGGAATTGCTCGTCGCCGAAGGCATCACTGTTGAAGTCGGAACCGCTATTATCGGCATTTCCGACAATGCGCCGGGAGAACCAGAGTCCGCCCCGGCGCCAGCCTCGCCCACGGCCGTACCGGCACCCTCCGCTGAGCCGGCCGCCGAACAGCTCGTCGAGACCCTGATGTACGGCAAGTTGCCCGACGACGCCGGAACGTCCGACGGCGGTCCCGCCGGGGGTCCGCTGGTTGGCTCCGGTCCGAAGGCCGACGCCGTCAAGCGCCGCCCGCGTAAGCGCCCGGAAGGCGCCCCCGCTGCAACCGCGGCCGCGCCGGGCACGGCACCCGCCGTCGTCGAGCCTGCTGCTCCGACCCTGCCCCCCGTCGCGGAACAGCAGCCCGCGCCCATAAGCCAGGAAGCCGCAAACCAAGGACCCGCAGGCCAGGCGCCGGGTCTCACCGGCCTTGGCGCAACGGTCAGCGGCCTCGTCAACCGGGTGTTGGCCAAGCCTCCGGTGCGCAAGATCGCCCGCGAACTTGGGATTGACCTGGCGGACGTCGTTCCCACGGGAGCCCGCGGCGAAGTGACCCGCGAGGACTTGGTCAGCTACCAGTCGCAGCGCGATGCCGAGGTGGACCAAGCGGACAAGTTCTGGGGTACATCCAAGAAACCGCAGGATCAGCGGGTGGAACGGATCCGCGTCAAGGGCGTCCGCAAGGCCACCGCGAAGGCCATGGTGGAATCAGCCTTTACGGCCCCGCATGTGAGTATTTTCGTTGACGTCGACGCCAGCCGCACGATGGAGTTCGTCAAGCGGCTCAAGGCCTCCAGGGACTTTGAAGGCATCAAGGTATCGCCGCTGCTGATCCTCTCGAAGGCCGTGATTTGGGCGGCCGCCCGCAATCCGAGCGTTAACGCGACCTGGGTAGAGAACGCCGACGGCAACGGCAACGCCGAGATCCACGTCAAGCACTACATGAACCTCGGTATTGCCGCAGCAACCCCGCGCGGGCTCATGGTGCCGAATATCAAGGATGCCCAGGACCTTTCCCTCAAGGAACTGGCCCTTGCGCTAAACGAGCTGGCCAGTACGGCACGCGCGGGCAAGACCCAGCCTGCGCAGATGCAGGGCGGCTCACTGACCATCACGAACGTTGGCGCCCTCGGCATCGACACCGGAACGCCCATCATCAACCCGGGCGAGGTGGCGATCGTCGCGTTCGGCACCATCAAGCAAAAGCCCTGGGTGCTCGACGGCGAGGTCATCCCCCGCTGGATCACCACGCTCGGAGGTTCGTTCGATCACCGGGTGGTCGACGGGGACCTCTCTGCCCGTTTTATGGCCGACGTCGCGTCCATCCTTGAAGAGCCGGCTCTGCTGCTTGACTGAGCAGAGCGGGGTCGCAGGACTGTGGGGGGTCCTGCGCGGTTGGCTGAGCTAGTAGGACGTGTAGCTGAGCGCAAGGTCGCGCAGTTGCTGGTCGCTCATGCTGCCGATCATGCCAAATGACAGGACCATGGCCAGGGCTCCGACGGCGAGCATCGCGGAAGCAACCACGAGCAACAATTTCCAGTCGGAACGAAGGATGCTGCGGAACGTCTCCGGCATCTGGAGCAACGGAGAGATCATGTTCGGAGCGCTGTCGACCGAGCCGTCGTCGAGTAGCGCCACGATGCGGTCATTTGCCCGGTCGAAGCGCATGGAGCTGATGTGGTTGCCATGGCGGGCGAGCAGAATGTCGTGTCCGACGCGTTGGCGCGGCTGCAGAGTAAGCAAAAGGGATCCCCTACGGGTTGTTGTGATGGGCGGCTCGCGCCCTTGGGGGCCACCTCAATTTTACCGGCGGCGTCCTAGCCGCATGGCCAAAATCGGGGTGAGACCGCCCACCACAACGCGTGATCCCCGTCAAAGCCCAGGGGTCGGGGAGTCGTTTAAGGTTCGTCCGTCTTGGCGATGTAGACGTCGCACGGCGCATTGTGCGCCACTGTGTTGGCAACGCTGCCGAGAACCCTGGCCAGTCCCTGCATGCGGCGGTTGCCGACTACGATCACTTGGGCACCCACACGTTCGGCTTCCTTGACCAAGGCCTCACCGGCCTTGCCGAAGACAGCTCCATAGCTTGTGGTCAACTGATCGGAGGCCAGTTCCGCAGCCACCTTGCTGGCCACCTTCTCCGCGGCGTCGGCGTCGGAGAGAATCCACTTGTCGCCTCCGCTTTCGACGACCTCCACGTGGGCGCCTTCAAAAGCGGTGATGACGCGCAGTTCCGCGCCCAGTGCGGTCGCCAAATTCTTTGCCGAATCGGCGGCCCGCCTTGCTGTTACGCTGCCGTCGACTCCGACGAGGACTATTCCGCTCATATACCTGCTCCTTTGCTGATGACATCAATGGCTTCTTGCAAAACCGGCGCCAGTCGGCGGACGCCTTCGGCGATGGACTCCGGTGGCACTGCGCTGAAAGCCAACCTCAGTTTGTTGGATGGTTCGTCAGAGTGCGTGAACGCCGCGCCGGGGATGAACACGACCCCTGCCTCGATCGCCTTCTTGAGCAGCGGATAGGTGTCGACGCCGTCGGGCAGGGTGACCCAGACGAAGAAGCCTCCCTCGGGCCTGGTCCAGCTGAGGCCGGAAGGCATGTGCTCTTCCAACGCCACCAGGAGGGCGTTGCAGCGTTCCTCGTACAGGGCCCGGTAAGTGTCGATCTGCCCGCGCCAGTCGTAGTCCCGAAGATATGCCGAGATGATCATCTGGTTCAGGGTGGGAGGGCACAGCGTGACGGCTTCCGAAGCCAGGTAGAAGCGCCGCTGCAGGTGCTCGGGAACCAGGGCCCATCCGATCCGCAGTCCAGGGGCAAAGATCTTGGAGAACGAGCCCATGTAGATGACATCGTGCTCGTTCGCGGCCCGCATTGGTTCCAACGGGTTGCCGTCAAAGCGCAAAAGGCCGTAGGGGTTATCCTCGAGAACCAGGATATTCGCATTGCGGCATATATCGACGATGCGCTGGCGCCTCGCCGGAGCAAGTGTGATGCCGCTGGGGTTGTTGAAGTTGGGGATCGTGTAGAGGAACTTGATGGTTTTGCCCTCGGCCTGAAGCGCCGCGATCTTGGCTTCGAGGAGTTCCGGGACCAAGCCGTCGTCGTCCATGTCCACTGTCTCGACCTGGACCTGGTACGCCTCGAAAGTGTTCAGTGCGCCCACATAGGTGGGGTTCTCCACGAGGACGACGTCACCTGGGTCGCAGAAGACCTTCGTGGCCACGTCCTGGGCCGACTGGGAACCCGCGGTGATCACCACGTTCTCCGGCCGGGCGTCCAGGATGCCCTCCGCGGCCATGATCTCGCAAATCTGGGTGCGCAGTTCCTCGGTGCCTTGGCCGCCGCCGTACTGCAGCGCTGTCATGCCTTCTTCCGCGATGATCCGAGCCGCGGTTTGGCCGAGCTTCTCGAGGGGCAGGGACTGCAGATAAGGATTTCCGCCGGCGAGGGAGACGAGTCCCGGCCGCATTGAAATGTCGAAGACGTCACGCACGGCGGATTGCTTGATGTTGGCGGCGCGCTCCGAGAAAAGTTCCTCGTGGCGGTGGGCGGCAGTTGCTGCTCGCTCTATTGCGTCGATTGCTTCCGCGGGCAACTCGGGCCCGGCATCCAGTGTTTCGTGGGTCACAGTGAAAGGATACTCCCCGGAGTTGCCAACTGAGCAACGGATGTTTCATCCCAATTTTGGGATTCGCGGTGCGAAGCGCTTTACGTACTGACGGAGGAGGGCTGGAATAGAGCAATGACGATGCATCCCGAACTCGAATCCAAGGCCCTCCGTTTCCACGAGCTCCATGCCGCGCCGCATGCGCCGTTGGTGCTGGTGAATGCGTGGGATGCGGCATCTGCCCGGATGGTCGAGGAAGCGGGAGCGACGGCGGTGGCGACCTCCAGCTCGGCAGTCTCCTGGAGCCTGGGGTACCGGGACGGGGACCACCTTCCGCGGCAGCTCGCGATGGAAGCACTGTCGCGGATTGCTAAGGCCACCCGCTTGCCGGTGACTGCGGATATCGAGACCGGGTACGGCCGTACGGACGAAGAACTCCAGGCCACGGTTCGAGCGGTGCTGGACGCGGGCGCCGTCGGGATCAATATCGAGGATTCAGCGGACCAACCGCTGAGCGAGATCGCTGACCAGTCCAGGCGAATCGCCCTGATTAGACAGGCGGCCGAGGACGCGGGCGTCGGACTGTTCATCAATGCGCGTACGGACACTTATTGGTCTGGAAAGTTTCCGGACAGCGCATACGAGGAAACCCTGCGCCGTGCGGATGCCTATCAGCGGGCCGGGGCTGACGGAATATTCGTGCCGGGGTTGACCGATCTCCATATTCTGCACGAACTTTCCCGGCGGATCAGCGCACCGCTCAATGCTCTGGCCGGCCTGGGTTCGCCGTCGCCCGGGGAATTGCACGACGTCGGCGTGCGGCGAATCAGTATTGGCGGCAGCACCGCTCGGGCCGCCTACGCGAAGGTCTCCAGGCTGGCAATGGAAGTTCTCGGCGATGGAAACTGGTCGGGGCTCGCCGGGACCCGGAGCTACGCAGATATGGACGCGCTATTCGAGTAGCAGGCCACCTCAGCGCAAACTCAAGACGTCCGCCAGGATGTTCCCGTCGATGTAGATCGCGGCCTGGGATGCTCCCGTAGCCGCCACCGCGGTCTGCGCCAGCTGGGTTTCGATCCGCGGGTGGTCGCACACCCCTCCAGGGCGAAGGGACCCGCTCAGGTTCACGACGGCGGTGGTGCCGTCGAGGTAGCCCGAAACGTACCGCAGGGCGGAACCAGAGAGCGCGTTGTACAAACCTTCCCGGGACGCGGTTCCATCGGGCGCCAGCAGCTGCGCCATTGCCGCGGCCAGCGGGTCGCTGCCCGGAGGGGTGGTGATGTGGACAGCCACGAGGCTGTCGTCACAGCCGAACCGCACACCGCGGCTGCCGCCGTCGCCGATTGCCACGAAATACACAGTGCTTCCAGTCGATTCGCCGGCGGTTGGGAGGGGCAAGGGAACCGGCGCGGCGACGGGTGCCTTGGGGCTTGCCGTGGTTGGGGGCGATGCCGCGGGTAGGGGGTTGATATACGGGGGAGGTGCCGGGAGGGGCGTGGGAATCGGCCCGGCTACCGGCTCCTGCGTCGCCTGCCCGGAGTCAGGTGGGACCGGTGGTGTGGAACGTGACCCGCCCGGACCGCCGCCGGGCGAGGCGCAGCCAGCCAGGAAGAGCGCGAGGGATAGGCAAAGCGCGGCGATCGCCGTCGTCGTGCATTCCACGCCGCGTCCGACCCGCATGACAGCCCGCTCCTGCCGTGATCACCGTTGGTGCCTGTATCTCAACGTTACGGCCGGCTGCGCGGGTGTGGGCCGCTCGGTCCATGACGGTTCGGCCTCAGCTCAGTCACGGAATGGTAGCGGTGGGCTGAGGGCGACGACAAAGAATGCCCCCGCCACGCCTCAAAGGCGGGACAGGGGCATTCTCTCGGCACACGGAGCGAACCGGCGGAACTAGGCTGCTGCTTCTTCTTCTTCCTGGACAGCGGTCAGGGGCTCAAAGATGCCCTTGATCTGCTCGACAACTTCGGCGTCGTCCTTGGGGTGCAGTTCGGCGAAGCGGATCATGGAGCCCGGAACGGCGAGCTTGACGTCGTCGAGGACCTTGGCGCCGGCGATGCCAGCTGCCTTGCGGGCCTCGTCCTGTGCCCAGACGCCACCGAACTGGCCAAAAGCGGTGCCGACGACGGCGGTCGGCTTGCCCGCGAGGGCGCCGGCGCCGTAGGGGCGGGACAGCCAGTCGATGGCGTTTTTGAGGGAAGCGGTCAAGGTGCCGTTGTGTTCGGGCGTGACAAACAGGAGCGTGTCAGCTTTGGCTGCTGCTGCACGCAAAGCTGCGGCCTCGGCCGGAACCTGGCCTTCGACGTCGATGTCTTCGTTGTAGAACGGGATGTTGCCGAGGGAGCCGTGGATCTGTACTTCGACATTTTCCGGGGCGTTGAGCTGGATGGCTTCGGCGAGCTTGCGGTTGTGGGAATCGGCGCGGAGGCTGCCAACAAGGGCGAGAACGGTGTTCTTGGACATGGGAACTCCTTGGGTCTGGCCGCGGACGGTGCCGCAGGCGCTCGGTTTTGGAGGCTTTTGCTGCCTTCGTAAATTCTAAACGGACTACGGTCCGCTTAATATTCCCAAGGCTAGAATGTTTTTGTGAGCCTCATCCCCATCCGGCCCGGATCGCCTTTCGGGACGCAGCCGGAGCGCAGCGACGCCGCGCGCAACCGCGAACGGCTCCTTCAAGCTGCGCGGGATCTCGTTGCCGAACATGGCGTAGACGCCGTCACCATGGACATGCTCGCGTGCAGGGCCGACGTCGGGAAAGGAACGGTTTTCCGCCGTTTCGGCAGCAGGGCCGGACTCATGATGACCCTCCTGAGCGACGCCGAAGCGGAATTCCAGCGCGAATTCATCTTCGGTCCGCCGCCGCTGGGACCCGGAGCGCCCCCACTTGAACGCCTCATTGCCTTCGGTGAAGCGCGCATCAAATATGTCGAAGAATACGGCGAGTTGGCCCGTGCCGCGGCGGAGCATTCCCCGCAAAACCGGCACGACGCTCCGCCGGTCGTGTTGTGGCACCGGCACATCGAGATGCTGCTGCGGGAAGCGGGTCTTGACCGCGATCCTTGGCTTCTGGCCCTTTCCCTCGGCGCCACCCTGGATCCCGAGCGCACGCTCCATTCGCTCCGCGCCCACGGAGTCCCGTCGGAGCGCCTCGCGGCGTCGTGGCGCGAGCTCGTTACGCGCCTGTTGCGAGACTGCTGACAAAACCTTCGCCGGGCTGCCTCGGCCCGGTACCGTAGCGGCATGACCCTCTCACCGATCCGTACCGCCGTCGTCGGCTTTGGCCTCTCCGGCAGCGTCTTTCACGCGCCGTTCATCGCAGCCAATCCCGCGTATTCCCTCGACGTCATCGCTACTTCGGACGCGGGCCGTAAGGCCAAAGCGCAGGAACGCTATCCCGGCACGAGGATCGTGGACAGTCCGGAAGACGTCTTGGCCCTTGCCGGTGAGCTGGACCTCGTGGTGCTCGGCACGCCGCCCGCGACCCATCACCCACTCGCGAAGGCCGCGCTCGAAGCCGGGCTCGACGTCGTCGTGGACAAGCCCTTCGCCGTGAGCAGCGCGCAGGGGCAGGAGCTGATCGAGCTGGCGGCGAGGCTGGGCCGCGTGCTTACCGTCTACCAAAACCGCCGCTGGGACGGCGACGCCCTCACGGTGAAGAAGCTGCTCGACGCCGGGACGCTGGGTGAGGTCATGCGCTGCGAAGCGTCAATGGAGCGGTGGGCGCCCGAAATCAGCAAGGCGTGGAAGGCCGGCGCCACGGCAGACGACGGCGGTGGGCTGCTCTTCGATCTAGGAACCCACCTGCTGGACCTGGCTATCCAGATGTTCGGTCCCGCCGAAGTCATCCATGCTGAAATCCTGGCGCGGCGGCCGCAAGAAAAAGCCGATGACGACGTCTTCCTGGTCCTGAAGCACGCTAGCGGTGTGATCAGCCACGTCGCCATGAACGTCAACAGCCAGCTTCACGCACCACGCTTCCGCATCCTCGGCAGCAAGGGCGGCTTCGTGAAGTTCGGAATCGATCCCCAGGAGCCGTTCATCCTGGCAGGCGGGCTGCCCACAGATGGCGGCTACGGCGTCGATGATCCGCAGTACTACGGCACCCTGGAAATCGATGGCGTGCGGACGCCGGTACCCACTGAACGCGGCGCGTACCAGGAGTTCTACCGGATCCTTGGCGAGAAGATCGCCGACGGCGGTGCCGCCTCCGCCTTGCCGCTCCCCGTGGATCCCGCCGGGCCCGTCGAGGTACTCAAGTTGATTGAGCAGGCCAGGGCGCTCGCCTGACCGGCGCGAACTGGCATCAAATGACCCCAAAACGCTTGGGAAAGGTCATCTACTGCCAGTTCGCCTGAAAGTTTTTTTGGATCGGGCGTAACCTCGCCGGGACCCACAGCGATGTAAGGGGAGTGTGGACAACGTCCGCACTGATCATCCGGTAGCGACAGAGCCGCTGCCGGAGCAGTCCCAAAACGTTTGTCGGAGGGTTTCATGTCCTTGTTCACTGTCCTTGCCACCAGCAAAATCGCCGCAGGCGTCCTCGCCGCCGGAGCTGTCGCGGTTGGCGGAACCGGCGTCGCAGCCTTCAACGGAGCACTTCCGAGCGGCCTGCAGCAGAGCGCCCACGAACTGGTCGGTGCCCCGGCTCCAGTCGCGACCAAAGCGGCCGAGTCCGCACAGTCCAAGACGGCTGAGGCCTCCCAGATGGCCACGTCCAAGGCCACTGACGCCGCTGCCGACGCACAGTCCAAGGCGACTAACGCCGTCGACGACGCAAAGTCCAAGGCTGCCGCGGCAGCCGCATCGGCCAAAGCCACCTCACCGGAGGCGTTCGGCCTCTGCACCGCTCTCCTCAACGGCGGCCTGAAGGCTGACGCCAAGGTGCCCGGCTACTCCTCACTGGTTGTTGCCGCTGGCGGCGAAGCCAACGTCAACGCGCACTGCGCAACTGTAGTTAGCGAAGGCAAGGCTGCCGGACTGAAGGCTGACGGATCTGCTTCCGCCAAGGCCGACGCCGATGGAAACGCCGCAGTGCCGGCCGTGCCGGCTGTTCCTGCAGTGCCTTCCGCACCGGCCGTCCCCGCTGTGCCTGCCGTGCCGGCTGTCCCGTCCCACGTGCCGACCGCGCCTGTGCACGTGCCGTCCGATTCAGTCAGCCCGTAACACTGCGGCTACGCTTGAACGGCGGGGCTCCTTGGCTACATGACAAGGAGCCCCGCGACGCAACAGACTGCGGTAGTGGTCATTTCCCAGGCCAGGGACGATGACCGCGCTGCGTGGGATGGAGGGGTCGCGGGTGCTGGACCCTTTGGCTGATGAATATTTGCAGGCGGACGAGGACGATCCCGCACTGCTCTTCACGGCTGCCTACAACGAGTTTTCCGGACCGGTGTTTGGATACCTTCGCGCCCGCGGCGTAGACGATCCGGAAGCAGTTACCCAAGACGTGTTCCTGGCTCTCTATCCCAAACTGGATACCCTCCGAGGAGGTCTTCAGGGGGCTAAGACCCTGCTCTTCTCCATAGCGCACGCGCGAATGGTGGATCACTATCGCAAGCGGGAACGCACCCCTGATTCCGCGCCCTACGAATCCGATCTGGATTCGCGGCGCGCGCCTTCGGCCGAGGACCAGGCATTCGGGCATGGGGAAGGACTGGGCGTAACCGAGCTACTGGCCGACCTCAACCCCGACTACCGGGAGGTCCTGGCACTACGGGTTGTGGCGGACCTGTCGTTGGAAGAAACAGCGGCCATCATGGGCAAGTCCCAAGGAGCCGTGAAGCAGTTGCAGCGCAGGGCATTGAGTGCACTGAGAGAACGTGCACTACTAAGGAATGGCACATCATGAGCGAAAAATCCGCATCTTTCGGCGAGCAAGGCATTGACCGCCTGCTTGCTGAAGCCGGGCTCGACGAAGCGTACGAGATCCGGACCGAGTTGCTGGAACTGCGCGCCCTTGCGAGCAGCCGGCCGCAGCCATCGGCGGCTGTGCAAGCCTTGATGGCACCTGTCCGCGCTGCGACCGCGCCGGTTTCCAGTGTTGAGGCGGCTGAGGCTGTTGCGCCTTTTGGGGCGCCTTCCCGCGCCGCGGCTGCACCTATCGACGAACTCGCCGCCCGTCGCCGTAAGAAGGGCCGTTTGACCTTCGCCGCTGTTGCCGTTGCGGCTTCCCTTGCCGCCGGCGCTACCGCAGCGGCCGCGTCCGACGGCGGCATTCCCGGAACGATTGAACACCTGGGCGCCGTGGTGGGTTCGGTCGTCTCGCAGCTCAGCCCTGGATCGGGCGGCAAGGCTCCGCAACAACAGGGAACACGTCCGGAGCCTGGTCCCATGCCCACCCGGGGAGCAAGCATTCCGCCGTCGCCTTCTCCGGAGTCCTCCAGCCCCGACGCCCAGAACAACAACAACAAGCATCCATCGCCGCATGCCACTCCGGGCACTACCGCGCCCGGGTCCGAGTCGGATCCGCGTAATGGATTGCATGACATCACCAAGGGCCGCCCGGGACCTATCACGATCCCGACGCCGGCGGTCCCAACGCCCACGCTCCCGTTGCCCCAGCCCGTTCCTTCCGAGATCCTCCCGGGCAACCCGGTCAAGCCGTAGCCGGCGGCATGCTCGCTTGAGCCGCTCAGGCGGCGGCGCGTAGCTCGGTGACGTGGGCGTACTTTAGTGCCTTGGCTTGGTGTCGTAGCCGCTGCCGATGGCGCCCTGTATGCGGAGGGTCTGTGCCTTGTATCCCGGTTCCCGGTAGGGGTGGGGCTGTTGATTGGTAGTGGTGTCCGGTGGGGGTGCGGATGTCGAGGACATGCCGTGTCCCGGGGCTTGTTCCTGCCGTGCTGGTTCGCGCTGTCCAGCCGGGGAGTTCTTTGGTGTGGTTGCAGGCTTCGCACAAGCCTGCCCCGTTCGCCAGGCTGGTGGGGCCGCCGTCGTGCCAGGGGATGATGTGG
>OUNM010775396.1_pt1 | contig 15319 bp, 11 predicted proteins | sample 1769961 | NCBI WGS metagenome assembly OUNM01 (sample SAMEA3914820, study PRJEB12502) | metagenome | biome: forest; material: soil | place: USA | collected 2012-03-12 | depth 0.3 m | reverse complement strand
CGACGGGCGCATCGACAGCTTCTGGTTCGAGACGCTGCCGAGCGCGCAGCGACTGAAGGACGAGCCGTTCCGGATTCCCCGCTTTCACCGGACCTTGAGCGAGTGGGTCGAGCGGCCACCGTCGGTGCCACCTATTTCATCACGCCGTCCTGGTTCATGGACTTCGGCTACACCTTCTCCGCGCCCAATGTTCAGCCGATCACGAGCACGTCGAGCTTCAACAATTGGAGCACGACGGGCGGCAACTCCTACACCGGTACGCTGATCGGCATTTACACCAACACTGTCGTCACGCACGCGATCGGCGTCACGATCGATCGGGCTTTCTGAGCGGTCTTCAAGGACAAGCCGAAGAAGCGGCCTGATTCTGTCCGGCGGACGGCTGTTCGCGGACTGAGTCGGTGCTCCGCAGCAGTGATTCGTTTCAAGTAGATCAACAACGGATCGATATAACGACCGTAATTGGGGATCCTGGCCAACGCGCTTATGTTGGCAGGCCAATGATGCCGTTCACTTCATCGACTGACTGTTCGCTGCGCGCCGCGGCGGAACGCCCCGGCCAGGGCCTCATGAATTTCATGAGGCTCATGAGGAATCGCGTTCGATGCAATGGCACCGACGTCCGAGCCGATTCCTCATGAAGGCGAAAAACAGAACTGGCGACGCCGCCTCGTTTAATTTCCGTTTATTAAACGGCAGTGGCTCACCGAACCTGGACGCCGAAGCGCGTGAACTCCTGGCCGACGTTGGGATTGATCTTGGTCGCGGCGGCCACGTCCTTCTCGCCGTCCTTGTCGTTGCTCTTGAGGCGCGCGATGCCGCGGCCATAAAGCGAACGGGCATTGTTCGGGTCGAGCTGCAGGGACTGGGTGTAGTCCTTTATCGCCGCCGCGAAGTCGGCGTTCTTGAGGTTGATGAAGCCGCGCGTGTCGCGCACCTCGATGCTGTTGGACGCGAGCTTCAGCGCCTGATCGCAGTCGGTCAGCGCCTGGGCAATGTCGCCGCCGACGATGCCACGGGCGAGACAGCGGTTGTTGAAGGCCGCCGCTAGGTTCGGGTTAAGCTTGATCGCCTCGCCGTAGTCGGCGATCGCCTTGTCGTAGTTGCCCTTGGCGAAATACGAGTAGCCGCGATTATACCAGGTGGCCGGGTCCTTGGGCTGCAGCTTGAGCGCATTGTCGAGATCGACGATCGCGCGGTCCTGGTCGTTGAGGCGCGCGTAGAGCGACGCCCGGCCGACCAGGGCCTGAGGGTTCTGCGGATCGAGCCGGACGGCCTCGCTGTAGTCGGCGAGCGCACGGTCGGCGTTGCCGCGCAGCGTGTAGAGGACGGCGCGGTAGTAGAACGCCAGGCCGAAATCGGGCGAGACCTCGATGGCGCGGTTGAGGTCGGCGAAACCCTTGTCGAAGTCGCCCATGGCGCCGTAGGCCACGCCGCGATGCATCAGCGCGTTGATGTTGTCGGGGCCAAGCTGCAGCGCCTTGGTGAAGTCCTTCACGCCGCCCTCGAAGTCGCCCTTGCGCGTGTACAGGATGATGCCGCGGTTGAGGTACGAGGTGATGTACTTCGGATCGAGCTCGATCGACTTGGTGTAGTCGATGTTCGCCTTGTCCGACTCGTCGAGCGAGTGATAGGCGAAGCCGCGCTGGAAGTACGCGAAGGCGTAGTTCGGGTCGAGCCGGATGCCCTCGGTGAAGTCGGCGATCGCCTTCTGGATGTCGTTGCGGAACAAATAAATGCCGCCGCGCGACACGAAGGCGCGCGCCTCAAGCGGATTGAGGCGGATCGACTCGTTGAAGTCGGCGAGCGCCAGGTCGTATTCCTTCTTTGTCACGTAGGCCGTGCCGCGTTGGAAGCGCGCGTGGGCGACCTGCGACCAGTGGCGCACCGCCTCGGGATCCTTCGAGCCGAACTGCAGCACGTCGCCGGTCAGCAGGCCAAGCCTCAGCGCCTCGCTGAAGTCGATGATCGCCTTGTCGGGATCCTGCTTCTCTCGATAGGAGATGCCGCGGTTGATCAGCGCGTTCACTTCCTTCGGGTCGATCTCGAGCGCCTCGGTGAAGTCGGTGATGGCTTTGTCGTACAGGCCCTTCTTCGAATAGTAGACGATGCCGCGGTTGATCAGCGGATTGACGTCGATTGGATTGATGCGATGGGCTTCGCTGTAGTCGGAGATCGCGTTGTCGGGCTCGTTGACCGAGTGATAGGCGATGCCGCGGTGCAGGAAGGTATACTCGTCGCCGGGCGACAGGCGGATCGCCTCGGTGAAGTCGGCGATCGCGGGCTTGAATTCCTCCTTGTACATGAAGGCGGAGGCGCGGCCGACATAGTGCCCGGCCGCCGTCGGGTTGAGCTTGATCGCCTGGTCGAAGTCGGAGACCGCCTTGTCGAGGAAGGCCGCCGCCTGCTTCGGATTCTTGCCGGCCTTGTCGAGATAGACCAGGCCGCGCTGGTAGTAGGTGTCGGCGGCGTCCGATGTGTTGGCGATCGTGGTGAAATAGGTCGCCCCTGCTCCGGCCGGCGGCGGCGCACCGGTGATCGGCGACATCCCCGCGCCGTTGCCCAGGATGCCGAGCGCCTCGGTGAAGTCGGAGATCGATTGATCGAGGTCGCCCTTGCGCTTGTAGACCAGGCCGCGGTTCTTCCACGCCGACACTTCGCGGCGATTGATCTTGATCGCGGCGTTGAAGTCGGAGATCGCGCCTTCGTTGTTGTCCTTCTTGGTATAGAGGACGATGCCGCGGTTGACGTAGGCGTAGGTCTCGCCGGGCGACAGGCGGATCGCGTCGCTATAGTCGACGATCGCCTGGTCGGCGTCGCCGATCATCTGGTAGATCGCACCGCGCTGGAACAGGATCGCGCCGCTCGGTGCGGAAACGCGGATCACGTCGGTGAAGACGCGCAGGGCCTGCTTGTAGTCGGCCGTCGCGCCGTTCTGGTCGCCGTCGGCGGCGAGCGCGGTAGCGCGACTGTAGAACGCCATCGCCAGGCCCACGCTTTTCAGCGTGCCCGTCTCGATGGCCTTCGAGCAGATTTTGATCTTTTCCGCAGGTTTCAGGCCGTAAGGCGAATAGCAGGCGTCGGCCAGGGCTTTGTCGGCCGCATTCTCCGCCGCCACCGGACCCGCCTTCGATTGGGCGAACGCCGGCAGCGCCGCGACCAGCAGGCCGCCGCACAGCAAAATTCCAACCGCAAACCCACTCAGCTTCCCTGGCATGACCTATCCCTTAGGTTGCCCTGTATCCCACGGGGCCGCATGACTATCACAGACGGGGCAGCGTTTAAACTATCTCCATTAAGACTGCGATAATCTCGCCGTGGGAAATACACACGCCCTGAGGCTCGACGCCCACCCCACCCTTTGGCACGCTCTGCGCCGAAAAGAGGGAGGAAACAACAATGAAGTCGATCAAGGCCGCCATCGGGCGGCGTCTTATGCTGGGCGGCCTCGGGGGGACATTGGCCGCGCCCGCGATCGTCTCCGCCCAGGGACCCTATCCGAACAAGCTCGTCCGCTACATCAACCCCTACCCCGCGGGTGGCCCGACCGACACGCTGTCGCGCCTGTTCTGCGCCAAGATGACGGAGCTGACCGGTCAGCAATGGGTGGTCGAGAACCGCGGCGGTTCGGGCGGCAATGTCGGCATGGATGTCCTCGCGAAGTCGGATCCGGACGGTTACACGCTCGGTCTGGGCGGCATCGCCGCGCATGCAATCTCGCCCACGCTCTACGCGAAGCTGCCGTTCAACCCGCGAACCGACTTCACGTTCGTGTCGACCATCTGGTGGCTGCCCAACCTGCTCGCGGTCAATCTCGACGTGCCGGCCAAGTCGGTCGCCGAGCTGATCGAGATCTGCAAGAAGAGTCCCGGCAAGTACACGTTCGGCTCGGCGGGATCGGGCACGACGCTCCATCTGTCGGGCGAGCTGTTCAAGCTGCTGGCCAAGGTCGACATCGTGCACGTGCCGTATCGCGGCTCAGCGCCGGCGACCCAGGACCTGCTGGCCGGGCAGATCAGCATGATGTTCGACAACATCCCGGGCACGTTGACGCAGTCGCGCGCAGGCAAGGTCCGGCCGCTGGGCGTCACCTCGACCAAGCGCACGGAGGTCGCCCCGGAGATTCCCGCGATCGCCGAAACGCTGCCGGGCATGGACATGATTTCCTGGACCACGCTCACCGGTCCCGCGAAGCTGCCGCCCAACGTGGTCGAGCGCCTGTCGGAATTGTCGAAGAAGGCGCTGGCGAGCGAGGACCTGAAGGCCAAGTTCGCCGACCTCGCGACGACGGCATGGTGGAACACGCCGGCAGACACGCTGGCCTATCGCGACTCGGAGGAAGCGCGGCTCGCTCCCATTATCCGCGCATCGGGCGCACGCGTGGACTAGACTGGAGGGATGCAAACCCTCAGTACTGCTCAAGCCGTCGTGTCGATGCTGGAGTTGAACGGCATCGACACCCTCTTCTGCCTTCCCGGCGTCCAGAACGATCCGTTCTTCGACGCGCTCTACGATCGCACCAACGCGATCCGGCCGATCCACGCCCGGCACGAACAGGCCTGCGCCTACATGGCGTTGGGCTACGCCATGGCCAGCGGCAAGCCCTCGGCCTATGTCGTCGTGCCGGGGCCCGGTTTCCTCAACACCACGGCGGCGCTGTCGACCGCCTATGCCGTGAACGCGCCGGTGTTCGCCCTTACCGGCCAGATCCAGCAATCGATGATCGGCCGCAATGTCGGCCTGCTGCACGAACTGCCCGACCAACTCGCCATCATGCGCGGCCTCACCAAATGGGCCGATCGCATCACCTCGCCGGCCGAGGCGCCGGGCCTGGTGAACGAGGCCTTCCGCCGCCTGCTCTCGGGCCGCCGCCGGCCCGTGGCGCTGGAATGCGCGATGGACACCTGGGCACGCAAGGCGCCGGTGGCCTTGCCGACGATCGCGGCTGCCGCCGATCCCTGCCCGGTCGACGAGGACGGCGTCGAGCGCGCGGCCAAACTGCTGGGTGCCGCGCAGCGTCCGCTGATCGTGGTCGGCGGCGGTGCGCAGGGCGCGGGGGAATACGTGCGGCTGATCGCCGAGATGCTCGACGCGCCGGTGATGACCGGCCGCATGGGCCAGGGCGTGATCGACGGACGCCACAGGCTCTCGGTGACCGCGCCCGCGGGCTACCGCTTCTGGGGCGAGGCCGACGTCGTGCTGGCTGTCGGCACGCGCCTGCAGCCGCAACAGCAGAACTGGGGCATGGACGACGCGCTCAAGATCGTCCGCATCGACGCCGACAGCCAGGAACTCGACCGCCAGAAGAGGCCCGAGGTCGGCATCGTGGGCGATGCGACCGCCACCTTGAAAGCGCTCGCGGGCAAGCTCGGCAAGCACAACGCCAAGCGCAACGGCCGCGCCGAGGCGGTGGCCGAGATCAGGGCGTCGTCGATGAAGAAGATCCGCGACACGCTCGCCCCGCAGGTCGCCTATCTCGAGGCGATCCGCGCGGCACTGCCGGAGGACGGCATCCTGGTCGACGAGCTGACGCAGATCGGCTACGCCGCCCGCCTCGCCTATCCGACCTACCGGTCGCGCACGTTCCTCTCGCCCGGCTACCAGGGCACGCTCGGCTGGGGATACGCCACGGCGCTCGGCGCCAAGGTGGCCAGCCCCGGCACGCCCGTGGTGTCGATCAGCGGCGACGGCGGTTTCCTGTTCACCGCGATGGAGATGGCGACGGCGGCGCAGAACGGCATCGGGGTCGTGGCCGTCGTGTTCAGCGACGGCGCCTTCGGCAACGTGAAGCGCATCCAGCAGCAGTCGTTCAACAACCGCACGATCGCGACCACCCTGCACAATCCCGACTTCGTGAGACTGGGCGAGAGCTTCGGCATCGCGTCGGAGAGGGTGAAGTCGCCGGAAGAACTTGGTGCTGCGATCTCACGCGGCATCGCCAGGGGTGGGCCGATGCTGATCGATTGTCCGGTCGGCGCCCTGCCCGATCCGTGGCCGCTGGTCGCGCTGCCGCGAAACCGTCCGCGTGCGGCGTAATACGCGTGTCAGGCGGCGCATCCCTTTTGGCGGATCTCGGCCATCAGCGCCTCGGCGTGCTGGCGGCTGGCCAACCGCTTGGAGGAGAAGCGCGGGTCGCCGTTGGGAACGGCGAAGATCGCGTGTGGCGCCAGACGCGGCGGCAGCGGCGGCGGTTGCACGTCGCCGTCCGGCATCTCGACCTCGGCCATCGCGAAATAGGTGCTGCCGTCGATCGCCTTGAAGAAGTCGACATCCCAGCCGAAGCGGCCGTCCGGCCAGGAGTAGCGGACCTTCTGCAAGGTCTCCTTGCGCAAGGTCCAGAGCCGGCGGAAATCCTCCTCGCCAACGTAGGTCTCTATCTCGACGGTCTTGCCTTCGATCGGCCGCTTGTAACTGAAGATGTGATGGCGACGCCCGTCCAATTCGACGACGCGCAGACGCACTCCCGGACTCTCGAGATATGCTTGCACGATCAGGCCTCTTGTCACCCCAGGCGCTTGCGCCAGCCGCGGCTCCAATCGGCCATCGTTCACCAGCACAAACTTTCGTTCGTTTTCAATCGGCATACGCGATTTGACCGTCCCCACAATGACGGAAACAATGCAACGCACTCGTAAGACAACAGACAGACGGATATGGCCGCCCACACCCTAGACGACCTACCCACACCCGCCCTCATTCTTGACCGGGCCGTGCTGCGCCGCAACCTAAAGCGTATGAGCGCCCGGCTACGGCTGGCCGGTGTGGCATTACGGCCTCACCTCAAGACGGCGAAGTCCGTCCAGGTCGCACGCATGGCGGTCGACGGCCACGACGGCCGCATCACCGTTTCAACCCTGGCCGAGGCCCGTTACTTTGCAACCGGTGGTTTCAGGGACATCCTTTATGGCGTCGGCATCGTCCCCGCCAAGCTCCCGGCCGTCACCGAGCTGCGCCGGCAGGGCGTCAATCTGCGGGTTGTCACGGATAATTTATCGGTCGCTCGCTCAATTGCAGAGGCTGCGAAGGGCGGCGACAGCTTCTCGGTCTTCATCGAGATCGACAGCGGCGGCGGCCGTGCCGGCCTGCCCTTCCCGGCGATGCCGGGCCTGATCGACATCGCGCGCGTGCTTCACACCGCGCCGAACGTCGAGCTTGCGGGCGTCATGACCCACGCCGGCCACTCCTACCACCAGAACACGCCCGAGGGCATCGCCGCGGTCGCCGAACAGGAGCGCACGGCGATCGTGACGGCGGCGGAGACGCTGCGCGCCGCCGGCATCCCCTGCCCGATCGTGTCGGGCGGCTCGACGCCCACGGCGACCTGGTCGAAGGATTTCAGCGGCATCACCGAGATGCGGCCGGGCGTCTATGTCTTCAACGATCTCGACCAGGCGCTGATCGGATCGTGCGGCCCGGAGGATCTAGCCCTGTCGGTGCTGGCCTCGGTGATCGGCCACTACCCGCACCGCAACCAGATGCTGGTCGATGCCGGCGCGCTCGCCCTGTCGAAGGACATCAGCGCCCAGGAGTTCCAGCCCAAGGTCGGCTACGGCACGATCGCCGACGCGCCGTCGAAGGACATGGCCATCGTCGAGTGCTCGCAGGAGCATGGCTTCGTGGCCTCGGCCGATCCGATGCCCTACGGCAACATGCCGATCGGCACGCGGGTGCGCATCCTGCCCAACCATGCGTGCATCACCGCGGCCGCGTACGACAAATACTACGTCGTCGACAGCGACCTCGACGGCGGCAAGTCGATCGTCGACGTCTACGACCGCATCAACGGCTGGTGAGGTTTTAGAGCGAGCTCACCATGTGGCCGCCGTCGACGGTGATCGTGCTGCCGGTCATGAAGTCGCCGGCCTCCGACGCAAGCAACAGTAACGCACCGTCGAGATGCTCGGGCTGGCCGATGCGCCGTTGCGGGATGCGGTCGATCAGTCTCTGGCCGCCCGGCGTCTTCCAGAACGCGCTGTTCATTTCGGTCTCGATGTAGCCCGGGCAAATCGCGTTGACCCTGATCTTGTAGCGTGCCCACTCCATGGCGAGTGCCTGGGTGAGATGGATCAGCCCGGCCTTCGAGGCATTGTACGGCGCCACCTGTCCGATGGTGCGCAGGCCCAGGATCGAGGCGATGTTGACGATGCTGCCCGGCCGCTTCTCCGCCGCCCAGCGCTTGGCCGCACCCTGCGCCACCAGCCACGCGCCGCGCAGGTTGGTATCGACGACGACATCCCAGTCCTTCTCCGGCATCTCGAGCGCGGGCTTCACGATGGAGATGCCCGCGTTGTTCACCACGACGTCGAGCGGCCCCGCCGCCTCGAGCGCGGCCGTCACCGATTCGGCCGACTGAACGTCGAGGTCGACCGCCTTGGCCGTGACGCCCTTCCTGGCGAGTTCCGCCTGCAGAGATTCCAGCCGGTCGGCCCGGCGCGCGGCAAGCACGACGGAAGCGCCCGCGTCACCTAGGCAATGCGCGAAATGCGCGCCGAGGCCCGACGAGGCACCGGTGACCAGCGCCACCTTGCCACTCAGGTCGAATCGCTTGGACATGCCAGTCGCTCCCCTATTCTATGCGCCGTCTTATAGGCGAGCCATTCCTTCGGAGGAACCATGGACCTGGGTCTCAAGAACAAGCGCGTGCTGATTACCGGCGGCACCAAGAGCATCGGGCGCGCGATCGTCGATACTTTCCTGGCCGAGGGCGCCGTGGTCGGCTTCTGCGCGCGCGACGAGAAGCTCGTCAAGGAACGCGAGAAGGAATGGCAGGCCAAGCAGGGCCGCGTCTCGGGCGCGGCGCTCGACGTCACCGACGATCCCGCGCTCAAGAAGTGGATCGACGGGTTCGCGGCCCAAGGCGGCATCGACCATTTCATCGCCAACGTGAGCGCGCTCGGCACCGACGACTCGCCCGCCGGCTGGGCCAAGAGCATCGCCATCGACATCGTCTCGACCGTCGAGTCGGTGCGCCACGCCATGCCGCATCTGCTGAAGAGCGGCGCGGGCGCTACTTGCACCATCATCGGCACCGTCTCGCTGAACGAGGCAGGCCCCGGGCCGGTGCAGCCCTATCGCTCGGTCAAGGCGGCGCTCGTGCCCTTCGTGAAGTCGCTGTCGATCGAGATGGCGCCCAAGGGCGTGCGGGTGAACATGGTGTCGCCTGGCTCGATCCTCGAGGACGGCAATACCTGGGGGCGGCAGCGCGACGCCGGCAGCGAACGCTATCAGAAGACCCTCGCGCGCAACCCGATGGGCCGCATGGGCACGCCGCAGGAAGTGGCGGCCTGCGTCGCGTTCCTGGCGGGCACGCCCGCGTCGTTCGTGAGCGGCGCCAACTTCATCGTCGACGGCGCGATCACCACGCGGGTCCAGTACTAGCCGCAGATGCGCCGCACTCCCTGGGCGCTGGTCGGCCTCCTGGTCGCGGCCGGGATCGTGGCGGCCTTCCACGTCGGCAAGGTGCCGCCGGCGCTGCCCTCGATCCGGGCGGAGCTCGGCGCCACGTTGCGGCAGGCCGGCTGGCTGCTGTCCACGGTCAACCTGATCACTGCCGCCGGCGGCATGGCGATCGCCATGACGGCCGACCGCGTCGGTCATCGGCGGCTGGTGATCTTCGGCACCGGACTTAGCCTGCTGGCGAGCCTGCTCGGTTCGTTCGCTCCGGGCGTCGACAGCCTGCTCGTCAGCCGAGTCTTCGAGGGTCTGGGCTTCATCACCGTCGTCGTGGCGATCCCGACCCTTCTGTTGCGCATCGCCCAGCCGGAGGATCAGCGCCTCGTCCTGGCGATATGGACGACCTACATGCCGGCGGGAGCCGGCATGATGATGCTGATCTCCGCACTCGTCCTGCCCGGCACGTCCTGGCGTGTCGCCTGGCTGGTGGCGGCCGCCATGTCGGCACTGATGCTTTGTGCGCTTCTGCTGCGCGCCCTCCCTCGCCGCGAGCTCGACGCGCAACCCGCGCCGCGCCGCCCGGTGCTGCACGAGATGGCCGAGGTCGCCAGCAGCGGCGGCCCGCTGGCCATCGCGCTCTGCTTCGGCGCCTATAACTGCTGCTGGTTCGCGGTGGTGGGATTCCTGCCAACGCTGCAGATCGAGCGCCTGCATCTGGCAACCTCGACCGCTGCGATCGTGACCGCCGTGGTCACCATCGCGAATGTCGCCGGGAATCTCGCCTCGGGCTGGTTGTTGCGCCATCGCGTCGACAGGGTGAAGGTCATCGTCGGCGCCACGGTGCCGATGGCCTTTTGCGCGGCCGGCATCTTCGTCGACGGCGTCCCTGATCTCGTGCGGCTGCTGTTGGCCGGCATCTATTCGGCCGTTATCGGCGTCGTGCCCGGCGCGCTGTTCACCGCGATCCCGGTCCATGCGCCGCGACGGCCGCTGGTGGGAGCCTCGACTGGTCTGCTTATGCAGGGCTCGAACGTCGGCGGCTTGCTCGGCCCGCCGATCACCGCGGCGCTGGTCTCGGCCGGCGGCTGGCCCGCCGCGGCATGGCTGACCAGCGTGGCGCTCGGGATCGCGACGGCTGCGGCCGTCTTCCTGCACTGGCGCGAAAGGCGTAAAGTTCCGGCATGATTTATGTCGACATCGTTTCCGACACGATTTGCCCCTGGTGCTACATCGGCAAACGCCGCTTCGAGCGCGCGCTCGACCTCAGCGGCCGCAACGACGTGGCGCTGTCCTGGCGCCCCTTCCAGCTCAATCCCGACATGCCGGCCGAGGGCATGACGCGCGACGACTACGTGCGCGCCAAGTTCGGCGGCGGCGACCGTCCGCGCCAGATCTACCAGGCGATCGCCGAGAGCGGCCGCGAGGCCGGCATCGAATTCCAGTTCTCGAAGATCAAGCGCACCCCCAACACCATCCTCTCGCACCGCCTGGTCCACTGGGCCGCCAAGCAGGACCGCCAGGAGGAAGTGGTCGCCATGCTGTTCAAGGCCTATTTCGAGGAGGGCCTCGACACCGGTGACATGGACGTCCTGGTCGATTGTGCGGTGCGGGCCGGCATCGACGGTATCCGCGCCCAGCGCTTCCTGACGAGCGACGAGGGCCGCCAGGAAGTCGTAGCCTCGGACGTCTATGCCCGCCGCCTCGGTATCAACGGCGTGCCGTGCTTCATCGTGAACCGCAAATACGCCGTTTCGGGCGCCCAGCCGCCGTCGGCCTTCGTCGAGGTTTTCAATCTCGCCGAGCGCGACGCCGCCACCAGCGCTGCTCAATCCACAGCCTGAGGCTTATATATGTCGATCATCATATGATATGATGATCGACATAAAATGCCGCCGAGCGCCGCCCATACCTCCCGCGTCCGGGCCGAAATCTTCGGACACGCCGCCCGACTATTCCGATTGCGCGGCTACGCCGGCACCAACATCGACGACATCATGTTGGCGGCCGGCCTGACGCGCGGAAGCTTCTACGCGCACTTCAAGTCGAAGGAGGAGCTGTTCGCCCTGGTCGTTGGCTCCGGCCAGGGACTACTGTGGAAGCTTCGCTCAGCCGACGCCCAAGTGCTCGCGGTGCTCGACGCCTATCTCGAAAAGGAAGAACTCGCCGCGAATGCGCAGGACTGCACCCTGGCGGCGCTGCCCGGCGACGTCGCGCGCGCCGCCCTGCCCGCCCAGCTCGCCTACGCCAACGTCCTGCACGCCGTGATCGGCGAGATGGCGCGCGGCCGGCGGCGCAAGCTCGATGCCGATGCGACGGCGGCTGCGATCCTGGCGATCGGCGCACTGAGCCTGGCGCGCGCAAGCGGAGACCGGCGATTGAGCGACTGGCTGCTGCGTTGCGCCCGGCTTGCCGCCAAGCGCCTGTTGGAACCCAAGCCTAGGCCGCGAGCTTCGCCATCGCCGAAACGATCCCGGTCACGCCGGAAAGCCGCTGGCGCTCGTCGGCCCAAACGCGCTGCACGATCACGCGGTGGTCGGGCCTGAGCTTCACTAGCGGCGCGTTCTTCTGGATCCAGCCGATCAGCCTCTCGGGCCTGGCGAACGTATTGTCGTGGAAGCTGAAGACCACCGCCTTCTCGCCCGCATCGATCTTCTCGACGCTGGCCTGCCGGCACAGCAGCTTCAACGAAATCGTCTTCAGCAGGAACTCGGCCTCCGGCGGCGTGCGGCCGAAGCGGTCGACGAGCTCGGCCGCGAAGGCATCGATCTCGGCCTGGTTCGATAGAGCGCCCAGCCGGCGATAGAGGCCCATGCGCACCGACAAGTCGGCCACGTATTCCTCGGGGATCAGCACGGGGATACCGAGGTTGATGGTCGGCGACCACTCGGCCTGCGAGGCCTCCTGCGCGCGGCCACGCGCCGAGGCGACGGCCTCCTCCAGGAGCTGCTGGTAGAGCTCGATGCCGACCTCGCGGATGTGGCCGGACTGCTCCTCGCCCAGCAGGTTGCCGGCGCCGCGGATGTCGAGGTCATGGCTGGCGAGCTGGAAGCCCGCGCCCAGCGTGTCGAGCGTCTGCATGACCTCGAGGCGCTTGGCCGCCGTCTCGTTCAGCGCCTTACCCGGTGGCACGGTGAGATAGGCATAGGCGCGCGTCTTGCCGCGGCCGATGCGGCCACGCAGCTGGTAGAGCTGTGCCAGGCCAAACATGTCGGCGCGATGGATGATCATCGTGTTGGCGTTGCGGATGTCGAGGCCGCTTTCGACGATGTTGGTCGACAGCAGCAGGTCGAACTTGCCGTCGACGAAGTCCTGCATCGTGTTCTCGATGGCCGTAGGCGCCAACCTGCCGTGCGCCATGGCCATGCTGATCTCGGGCACGAGCTCCCGGACCTGTTCGGCCACCGCGGCAAGATCCTCGACCCGCGGACAGACGTAGAAGCTCTGGCCGCCGCGATACTGTTCGCGCAGCAGCGCCTCGCGCACGGTGACGCCGTCGAACGGCGTGACGAAGGTGCGCACGGCCAGCCGATCGACCGGAGGCGTGGCGATCAGGCTCATGTCGCGCACGCCGGTCAGGGCGAGCTGGAGCGTGCGCGGGATCGGTGTCGCCGTCAGCGTCAGCACATGGACGTCGGCGCGCAGTTCCTTCAGCCGTTCCTTGTGGCTCACTCCGAAATGCTGCTCCTCGTCGACGATCAGCAGGCCGAGGTCCTTGAACTCGAGGCCCTTGCCCAGCAGCGCATGCGTGCCGACCACGATGTCGACCTCGCCCGCCTTGATCGCGGCCTTGGTCTCCTTGGCCTCCTTGGCGCTCACCAGGCGCGACAGGCGGCCGATCCGCACCGGCAGGCCCTGGAACCGCTCGACGAAGGTGCGGTGATGCTGGCGCGCGAGCAGCGTGGTGGGCCCGATCACCGCCACCTGCTTGCCCGACATCGCCGCCACGAAGGCCGCCCGCAGCGCCACCTCGGTCTTGCCGAAGCCCACATCGCCGCAGACCAGCCGGTCCATCGGCTTGCCCGAGCTCATGTCCTCGAGCACGTCCGAGATCGCCTGCAGCTGGTCGTCGGTTTCGGCATAGGGGAAGCGCGCGCAGAATTCGTCGTAGGCGCCCTCGGGCGGGCTCATCGCCTCGCCCTTCTGGACAGCGCGTTCGGCGGCGATCTTGATCAGCCGGTCGGCCATGTCGGCGATGCGCTGCTTCAGCTTGGCCTTGCGCGACTGCCAGGCGACGCCGCCCAGCCGGTCGAGGGCCGCGCCCTCCTCCGCCGCCCCGTAGCGGCTCAGCACGTCGATGTTCTCGACCGGCACGAAGAGCTTGTCGCCGCCTTCGTAGGTGAGCCGCAGGCAATCGTGCCGGGCGTGTTGGATCTCGAGCGTCACCAGCCCTTCGTAGCGGCCGACGCCGTGCTCGCGATGCACCACGAGATCGCCGTCGCTGAGGGCCGCGGCCTCGGCGATGAAGCGCTCCGACGGGCGGCGCTTCTTCTGCGGCCGCGACATGCGATCGCCGAGGATGTCCTCCTCGCCGATGATCTCCAGCCCGTCGAGCACGAAGCCATGGTCGAGCGGCCACACCGCGATGCCGAGCGCACCCGCCGGCAGGTTTTTCGCCGTCGCGTAGTCCGGCACCGGAACCGGCGTGGTAGCGCCATGCTCTTGCAGGAGATGCTGCAGCCGCGACGCCGAGCCTTCGGTGAAGCCCGCGATCACGATCTTGCGGCCGGCCGCTTGTGCCGCCTTCATGTGCTCGGCGACCCGGTCGAACAGGTTCACACCCTGCGCGGTGCGCGCCTGGGCGAAGCCCTCGTGGCGGCGGCCGCCGAGATCGATGGTGTTGGCGGCCGTGTTTGCGGACTCCGGCGGCGCATCGAAGCTGGTGAGCTGGCCCGTGCTGTGGCCCTCCAGCAGGTGATCCCATTGCGACGGCTTGAGATAGAGCCGGTCCGGCGGGATCGGTTTGTAGTCGGCGCCGCCGCTCATCCCGCCCTCGGCGCCGGTCTTGAGCCGCGCGTCGTAGTAATCGGCGATCAGCTCGTAGCGTGCCTTGAAGGCCTCGCCGATCTGGTGATCGGCCGTGACGATCGCCTCCGGGCAATAGTCGAGCAGCGTTTCCATACCGTCATGGAACAGCGGCAGCCAGTGCTCCATACCGACATGGCGCTGGCCGGCCGACACCGCCTCGTAGAGTAGGTCTTCGCCCGCGACATTGCCGAACAGCTCGCGGTAGCCGCCGCGGAATCGCGCGATGCTGTCGTCGGTGAGCAGGACTTCGCTGACCGGCAGCAGCACGACCTCGTCGCGCTCGCCGGTCGAGAGCTGTGTCATCGGATCGAACGAGCGGATCGATTCGAGCGTGTCGCCAAACAGGTCGAGTCGCATCGGTTCGTTGGTGCCAGGCGGGTAGAGATCGACGAGACCGCCGCGGATCGCGAACTCGCCCGGCTCCATCACCGTCTCGGACCGGCCGTAGCCGTTCGCGCCGAGATACTTCGTGAGGTCGGCGACATCGAGCGTCTGGCCCTTGCGCAGCACGGTCGCCGCCTCGGCGTAGAGGCTGCGCGGCGGCACTTTCTGAAGTGCCGCGCCCACGGACGCGAGGATGATGCGCGCCGGCGCGCCCGCCTTCCGCGGCGTGGCGAGGCGGACCAGTGTCTCCAGCCGCTCGGCCACGATGTCGGGGTGCGGCGAGAGCCGGTCGTACGGCAGGCAATCCCAGGCCGGGAAGACCAGGACCTCGCGCTCGGGCGCGAAGAAGCGCAGCCCGTCCTGCAGGCGCTCCAGGCGCTGGCCGTCGCGCGCCACGTGCAGAATGTCCTGGCCGCCCGTCGTGCCGGCGATCTCGGCAAGCACCAGCGAATCGGCGCCCTCGGGAAGGCCCGCGATCGTCCAGTGCCCTGCCTTGCGATGCAGGGCGGAAAGCCGT
>OUNM011167721.1_pt1 | contig 15327 bp, 25 predicted proteins | sample 1769961 | NCBI WGS metagenome assembly OUNM01 (sample SAMEA3914820, study PRJEB12502) | metagenome | biome: forest; material: soil | place: USA | collected 2012-03-12 | depth 0.3 m | reverse complement strand
GCGTAGTTGCCGGTGGTGGCCGAGTGCGCGGAGTTGCCGGTGGTGGCCGAGTGCGCGTAGTCGCCGGTGGTGGCCGAGTGCGCGGAGTTGCCGGTGGTCGGCTTTTGAACGAGGGCCAGCAATGCCTTGACCGTCGCTGTAACGATGCCAGGGATGCCGACTTCAGCCTCGACCATCAGCGACGCCGCAGCGATCTTGGAATCATCACCGCGGCGCGACAGCTTCCCGCTGACCTTGACGGCACAGAAACGCGATTCGTTCGGCTTGTAGTAGCTGAAGACATCGAGCGGAATCGTGCAGGCATGCAGACCGCCTTCGCAAGCCTCGACGCGACCTTTGTGCACAGCCGTCTCGCCGACGGCGTACTGCATACCGCGGCATTGCAGGTTCTTGTCAAAGCCCTTGTAGGCCGTGACGACCTCTTCAGCGGCCACGGGAGCAGCGGCAACCGCTGCAGATTCTTCGACGGCGACGGGCGCCTTCTTCTTTGCCATCTCTGCTCTCCAATTCGCCGCTCGGTGTGGCAGCGCGATGAAGACCAGTCTAAGCGTATCAGCCTAACATTGCAAGGCGCATCGGCCTAGTAATGGACGAGCGTCTTCTACACAATGGTTATGACATTGATCCGACTGATGATTTTCGGGAATTTAGCCCTCGGCGGTCGATCGGGCAGCGTGGTCAACTCTTGTCGGGGATAACCATTAGGGCGATGAAGCCGAAGAGTGGGCTAACGATGAGGGAGGCTAATGACCAACCCCAAATGTTGCGGCCGCGCTCTTTAGCGATGTAGCCGACAAGGATCGAGAGGGGAATCCACCCCAAGATAATCAGAATGTCCATGACCCTCCTTTTCAGTTGTGGCCGCCGCGCACGCTGCCGGCGAGTTGATCATCGAGCGTGGCAATCATGCCCCTGCTGAATGTCGGATTGCGGTGTGCTTCGCCCGCGGTATTCGTGATGTAGGCCCGCTTCTTGAGCATGGCCGCATAGGCGATTCCGATGATCTGGCCGCGCCTGGCTTGCTGAAGCAGGAGTTCCAGGCATTCGACAGTGTCGTGCGATACGGTGTCCGGCACGAGGACAAAGGGCGGCTTCATTGATCGCTAGCCCGGCGCCGCGGCGTTGAAGGGGAGCCCATCCATCGATCGCCACTCGTAGTGCTCGTTTCCTGGCGCTTTGTTGCCTCGAAGATCTCATAAAGCCGCAGTTCCGGCGAGCCCGCCCGCAGAACGACAGGCGGATTCTTCGGGTCAAACCCCTCCACCATCAGGCTCCAGGCGCTCAGATGATGGCCGCCCTGCTCATTGACGGCCGCCGCGATCTTCTCGAGCTGGCCTACCGTGGGATCCATCTTCCCGGTCTTGATGCGGTTGATCGTCGTCTGAGTCAGGCCGTGGCGCTTCGACCATGAATTGACCGATTCCTCTCCGATCAGCACGCTCAGGTTCCGCGCCACGAGGGGGAGAGTGTCTTCTTCAGCCATTCCGAAATGATGCCGATTGGCCTTAAGCGGATACGCCTTGCCAAGCAAGGCGGATGCGCCTAGACTTCGGATCATGAAGACACTCTCAGCCATCATTTCAGACCTCCAGCGGGTGAAGGGCACTGGCCGCTGGGAGGAAATCGCCAAGGCCTGCGGCACCGACTACGGGACGATTGCCCGGATTGCTCAGGGCCGCATCAAGAGCCCCGGCATCGTGATCTGCGAGCGGATATCCGCTCAGTTGGAGACGATCCCCCCTTCGGCTGACCACCAGCAGGCGGCTTGAATCATGGGACGCGGACGCACAGGGCAGATGCAAGCCTACCGGACCAGCGCCATTCGGCAGTCTCTGCTCGACGCATTCCGACTTCCTCCTACGCCGCCTAAACCTGCAAAGCCTCCGAAAGTGCATATCGCATCGGATGAATTGGTCGCGCTGATTCGAGGCGACAAGGAACTTCGGGGCATGAAGGCGCGCGAGATCGCCGAGCTTCGCGGCGTCGCCATCCACATCGTGAACGCCGCGGTCTATTACCGCGATCGCGTGCACATCGATCCGACCTGACCCATGCGCCATCACTTCGCTCTCCGCGCTGCAAGGGCCTGCGCAATCAGGCGCACCAGCATCGCACGCACTGCAGCGACTGCCCAGGATTCGATTTCGTCGTTCGTCATGGCGTCGAAATTTGCCTGCGTGAGCCGCTCAACACCACTCATCAATTTGGCGAGGCGCTGTGCACCAGCTCGGATTTCCCTCTGAAGTGACCGCCCAGGAGGTCGCGCGTGAGCCCTCTCTCGGCGGCGCGATCAACCTCTGCGCCAAGGCTGCGGGCATGACGCCCAAGCAGGTGCAGGACGCTCTCAAGGCCGACCGCTCGCAGTTCTCGCGCTGGACGGACGACAAGGAAGGCATCTTGTGGTCGAAGCTCGAAGCGCTGATGGACGCGTGCGGCAATGATGCGCCGCTGCTCTGGATGCTCAAGGCGCGCGGCTACGACCTGAGCAGCCTGCGCCGCGTCGAGACGGAGCTCGAGCGCCAGAACCGCATGCTGCGCGAGGAGAACCAGGCGCTGCGGCGTGTGATGCAAGCGGGGGTGCTGGCATGAGCTGGATCAAGATGCGCACCAACCTGCGCACGGCACCCAAGGTTGTCCGCCTCGCGTCCGCATTGAAAGCGGACAGACTGCGGATCATCGGCGGACTCTGGGCCGTCTGGAGCATCTTCGACGAGCACTCCGTCGACGGCACACTGGAGGGCTACACGCTGGCCGCGCTCGACGAAGACCTCGGATGGCGCGGTTTCTCCGCAGCGCTGGCGGACGTCAACTGGCTGGAGGAGACCGAAGCCGGCCTGATTCTTCCGGAGTTCGAGGAGCACAACGGGGCGTCTGCGAAGCGGCGCGCCACGGACAGCAAGCGGAAATCCGAGGGACGAGAAGCGGACAAGTCGTACGGTGGTTCGTGGACACAGACCGGACAAATGTCCGCATCCGATGCGGACAAAAAGCAGACCAGAGTAAGAGTAGATAAGAGAAATAAAGAACCCCTTACCCCTTCCGTCGGTTTCACCGAGTTCTGGGATGCGTGGCCGAAGTCGCCTCGCAAGGGCGAGAAGTCGGGTTGCGTTGAGCTGTGGGAGGAGAAGGGACTCGAGATCGAGCAGCCTTCCATCCTGGCCCACGTCAAGGCTATGGCCGCCACCGATGGCTGGACGAAGCAGGGGGGCGAGTACATCCCGGCACCAATCGTGTACCTCCGGGCTAGGCGCTGGGATGGTGCTGACATGGGCGACGGCGGTTCTGACGACCCCTTCGCGGGAGCCCGCTGATGCGAGGCCACGAGCCCCTTGTCGCCATGCGCCGGCGCGACAGCAAGCCTAGCGACTTCGTCGAGGTGCTGATGCGACCGTACCCGCTGCGAGGCGACTGGGCAACCCGCGAGTTCCGCAAGGGCCGCGTCTTCGTCGATCCCTTCGATGCCGTCGACCGCCTGGACCTGCGCTTTCTCGTCGGCTGCGACGTCATGGTCGATGGGGAAGACCCGGACCGCGTTCGCCGCCTCTACGCCGCGCTGCAGCGCCACAAGGCGCGCCGCGTGATCGCCAACTGCGGACGGGTCGTCGACGGCGTGGGCCGTCTCGACTTCGTCCTCGACACCGAGGAGCTGCTCACATGGCACGCCTGATCGAGCCCGACGACATCGACTTCGGCGCCTACGAGCGCCAGACGGAGGCCGCCGCCAAGGTGCGCCCGGCAAGCCTCTACAGCGAGGATCTGGACGCCCTGTTTGCGCCGCGGCTGCCCGGCATGCGCCGGCCGCGGATGAACTCCACGAAGCTCGGCGGCTGCCTCGAGTTCCGACCGGGCGAGGTCACGTGCTGGGCCGGCTACAACGGCCATCGCAAATCGCTGGCCATCGGCCAGGCGATCGTCGACCTGTGCACGCAGGGTGAGAAGTGCCTCGTGATGTCGTTCGAGATGCTGCCTGCGATGACCCTGGCGCGCATGTGCCGCCAGGTCTGGGGCGTTGGCGCACCCACGAAGCGTCAGCGCGACGCCTTCATGCGCTGGACGGATGACCGGCTGTGGATCTTCGACCACATGGGCCGCTTCTCGACGCGCAAGTGTGTGGCTGTGCTGCAGTACTTCGCCGAGGAGCTGGCCGGCACGCACGTCGTCATCGACTCGATGATGATGGTCTGCGAGAGCGAGGAGTCCCTTGACGAGCAGAAGCAGTTCATGACCGACCTGGTGCGTGTCGCCCAGGAAACCGGCTTGCATGTGCACGTCGTCGCGCACTGCAAGAAGCCGCTGGACGAGGGCAAGATCCCGTCGAAGTACGACATCCGCGGCTCGTCGTCGATCTCCGACCAGGCGCACAACATCGTCATGGTCTGGGCCAACCAAGCCAAGAAGGCCGCAGTTGAAGCGGCCGGTGCCAATGCAGAGGAGAAGTGGCTCGAGCAGCCCGACGCCATGCTCTGGGTCGGCAAGCAGCGCAACGGCTCGTACGAGGGCAAGCTGAAGCTCTGGTGGGATGAAGCCTGCTACCGGTTCACGAACGAGCGCACGTCGCCGATCGAGCCGTATCCGATCGAAGGCGACGTGCAGTACGACTTCGAGGAGCAATTCGCATGACCACCGCACATCGTCTCCAGCCCACCGTCAAGGGCAGCACACTCGCCATCCACACCTTCGCCTGCGGCCGATGCCACAAGCCCAGCCAGCAGGCCGGGCGCGGGTATCGGCTGATTCTCGGCGCTCGCGTGCAGGTCTGCGCCGACTGCAAGCGGATCATCGACGCGCAACGGGCGCGGGTGGTCGCATGACGCGCCCGATTCGCAGTGCCTGCACCGTCGGCGCCGAGATCATCGCCACGCTGATGCACGCGCCTCGCTCTTGGCCAGAGGTTATCGAGCAGGTGGGACTGAGCAATCCATCGTCCGACAAGTGGCTGGCCGAACTCCGCGCTTCCGGCGTGATCCACATCCTGCGTTACGAGCGGAGAACCAAGCACGGGCGGCACGCGCGCATCTACGCGCTGCAGTCCAAGCCGTTCGCGCTGCCGGACGCCGACGAGCCGGCGGTCTCGAGGCTCGAAGGGCGCACCAGCAGCGTTTTCGCATTGGGAGACGCTGCATGATCCAAGTCATCATTCCGGGCCAACCGCAAGGCAAGGGCCGTCCGCGAATCGGCAAGATCGGCCAGCACGCCCGCATGTTCACGCCGGCCAAGACCGTGGCCTACGAGGGCCTGGTCGCTCTCTGCGCGCAGGAAGCGCTGCGCGGCGCACCGCTGCTTGGCGGAGCCGTCCGCGTGCGCATGAACCTCTGGTGCCAGATCCCGGTCAGCGCGACCAAGCGTCACCGCGCCGAGATGGCAGCCGGCTCGCGCAGGCCAACCACGAAGCCGGACATCGACAACGTGGTGAAGGCGATCTTCGACGGCTTCAACGGCGTCCTGTGGCGCGATGACGTGCAGGTGGTCGAGTTGACCGTCTCAAAGCATTACGCGGACACGCCGAGCGTGGTGGTGAACGTCGAGCCGATCTTCGTGGCCGACTTGATCGCGGAGGCTGCATGACCATCGCCCTGACCCCGCTGCAGCTGAGCCTGCTGGTTCACGCCTGCACCTGCACCGGCCCACACCCGAACCGCGGCTTTCCGGCTGTGGAGGACGCCGTTCGCCAGTTGATCCGCCTGGGCGCCGCCGCGCTCGCGCCGCAAGCCAACTGCCTGACCGCGAGCCAGATGGGGCATGCCTGGCTGCAGGCGCTGTGCGCTGTTCAGCCGCCGCGCAGGGCCTGGGTGAACCAGGAAGGCGCCGTGGTCGCGACGGGGGAAGACGCATGACCTGCCCCGCCTGCACCAAAGCCGCGGCGAAGGTCAGCCACGAGTTCCGCGGCGGTTGCCAGGGCTGCTGTGCCCGTGCCTGCGCTCGTGGGCCAGACTTCCAGAGGGTTCGCAAGCAGGGCGTACAGGACCACCGCTATCGGCTGGCGCTGCAGCAGTTCGGGCTGACGCATGACGAGGTGCGTGCAGCCGCTGAACTGGATGTCGCCTCGAAATCCGACCCTTCGCCCGCGCGCGCGTCACAGCAAGGAGCCAGGCCATGACGACCCACGTCCTCGAACGCGACAACCTGCACGACCGCGTCATGCGCCGTGCCGAGTGGATCTACAACGCGCTGCAGACGCGCGAAGGCATCCAAGTCCGATGGCATGAAGGCCACCTCATCACCTTCCGCTATCCAGCGCCCCGAAGTCACGGGACGCGGGGGATGTTGGTGGCGATCTACAAGCCAGGCGCGCTGCTGGCGTGGATCGAGTCCGATCTCCTCGAGTTCATGGAGTCGGTGAGTGATACCAACGCCTCCATTTCCGCCTGACCCCTGCTACGTTCCAGCCACCCAAGAAAGACCCTATGGCCCTCTTGCAAGACCCAAGCACCCGATCTGCACGCATCACGCACGATTCGGCGACGGCAATCCCGGCAGAAGCCAAGCTCCGGCCGCTGCGCGACCAGATCATCGTCGAACCGCTGAACCGCGTGCACTCGCACATCGTCGTCACGCACGAGGACACGAAGCCCCTGCGCGGCATCGTCAAGGCGGTCGGCCCGGGCTGCTACCCGAAGGTCTATGACCACCAGGACAAGCACCGGCGCACGAAGATGTGGGATTCGCCGGTCTTCCAGCCTACCAACGTCAAGGTTGGCGAGGTCGTCGAATTGGGCGGCGCCGATCTGGGCGGCTATTCGTTCCAGACATTCGATTGGGGCGGCGTCAAGCACCTGATCTGCCGCGAGATGGATATCAGCGGCATCGTGGATGGCATGACGGCCGACGAGGCACGTTCTGAGGCTGCGGAGTGCACGGTATGAAGCCGCAAATCCTCAACCCGCCCGAAATCGCATACGCCGCCGAGGAAGCATTCGGAGGCGGCTACCACTTGCGCCCCATCATCGCGCCGGCTCGAAATGATGGCCGATCGACGAAGGCAAGCGAAGTCAAGCGCATGTGGGTCGCCTTCTTCAAGCGCAAGGTTGCCGAGGTGAGGCATGCCTAAAGGTCAGTACAACCGAATTCGCAAGGCCGGCGCCCAAGAGGTCGCCATTGCAGAGGACTCTCGACGCGTGGCCGATGCCATTGATGCCGAAGTCCTGCGGGATGTTGGGGCCGCCGAGCCTCAGCCGCCGAGCTTCTGGGGTCGCGGCGCGCTGCTCAACGTGCGCACCACTGGCGGTGACTACATCGTCACGCTCTACCCCGAGGAATACGACCCGCGCAGCCCGGAGCGCGCCATGCGGTTCGCCAATCCGGCGCTATGCCAGAACTTCGTCAGCCAGTGGTACTCGCGGCAGTCGCATGACCCGAGGGCTTGGTAGCCGTGGTCAGCAAACAACAGCCAGTTGCTGAACCCAAGAAGCCGCCCAATGCCGGCAAAGGTCGCGTCAAAGGCACGCCCAACAAGACCACCAAGACGCTCAAGGAAGCCATCCTCGCGGCTGCTGAGGCTTGCGGGGAGGATGGCAAGGGCAAGGGGAAGTTGGTGGGCTATTTGACGGGTTTGGCGAGGCGCGACGACAAGGCATTTGCCGCGCTGCTTGGCAAGGTGCTGCCGATGACCATTGCGGGAGACCCGTCGGGTGCGCCGGTGCAGCTTGTCCTCTCCGGCAGCGACGTGCATGGCTGAATTCACACTGTCACCCAAGCAGCAAGAAGCCCAGGACATCCTGAATGGGCCTGCCAAGCACGTCATGGGAGCTGGCGGCTCGCGTTCGGGAAAAACTTTCCAAATCGTCCGCAAGATCGTGCAACGAGGCCTCAAGGCGCCGACATCGCGCCACGCGATCCTGCGCTTCCGCCTGGGCCATGTGAAGCAGTCGATCGTGCAGGACACGTTCCCCACCGTCATGGCCAAGTGCTTCCGAGGCATCGACTACGACCTTAACAAGAGCGACATGTACGCGACGCTGCCGGGCGATTCGCAGATCTGGTTCGGCGGCCTCGACGACAAGCAGCGCACCGAGAAGATCCTGGGCACTGAGTTCGCCAGCATCTTCCTGAACGAGTGCAGCCAGATCAGCTACGGCGCCCGCAACATGGTCGTCACGCGCCTGGCGCAGAAGGTGACCGACCGCGCGACGGGCCTGCCGCTGGTGCTGAAGATGTACTACGACATGAACCCGCCGGACAAGGGGCACTGGACATACAAGATGTTCATGCTCCACGAGGATCCGGAGTCGCGCCAGCCGCTCAACCCAGCTGACTACGCGTTCTACCGCATCAACCCGCGCGACAACCTCGCCAACATCTCGCCGGACTACATCAAGACGCTCGAAGCGCTGCCCGAGCGCATGAGGAAGCGCTTCCTAGACGGCGAGTTCCGCGATGCCTCGCCCTTCGCCCTGTTCCAAGACCAGTGGATCGAGCGTTGGCGCAACATCGACGAGGCGCTGCCCGACATGCTGCGCATCGTGGTCGCGGTCGACCCGTCTGGTGCGGACGACACCGACAACATGGACAACGACGAGATCGGCATCATGGTGTGCGGTCTCGGCGTCGACGGCAATGGCTACGTCCTCGAGGACCTGACCTGCAAGTGCTCGCCCGAGAAATGGGGCAAGGTCGCCACGAACGCTTTCGAGCGCCATTCCGCTGACCGCGTTGTCGCCGAGATGAACTACGGCGGCGCCATGGTGCGCTCAACCATCCATGCCGCGCGGCCGCGCACGCCATTCCGCCCGGTCAACGCCTCGCGCGGCAAGGTCGTTCGCGCCGAGCCGATCTCCGCACTGGTCGAGAGCGGAAAGATCCGCTTCGCCGGCATCTTCCGCGAGCTCGAAGACGAACTCTGCGCCTTCACCACGCACGGCTACATGGGCGAGAACAGCCCGAACCGCGCTGACGCCATGGTCTGGGCGTTCACCGATCTATTCCCCGAGCTGACCAAGCCCGAGGCCGCTACACCCCCGCCACCAAGCGTCATCGTGCGCCCGCGTGGTTCCAACTCCTGGATGAGGCGATGAAATTCACCCTGAGCCACGGCGTGCACAACGCCGAATTCAGCTTCGAAAGCGATGACCCTGGGTATGAAGAGATTGTCCATCGCGTCCGCACAGCGATGAATCAGATGGACGCTCTGATGGCGATGCCCACTACCGAACAATCGCTACGCACGGTGTTTCCCCTGCCGTCTGGAGTCTCATTCGCCGGCTACTACCTCGATATGCGTGAGGTGTTCGCCTACCGGATTGAGCGTGACGATTTCATCGCGCGCTACGACTGGCTGGAAGACGGCGTCAAGATGACATGGACCAGTCCGCCAATCGTGGGAATCAACGTCATCACGAATCCTGAAATCAGTGTCCAGGCGCGGGCTCAAGTCCGAGCCTTCCGAGGAATCTCCGCATGACCACCAACAGCCCCCAACGCAGCGAAGAAGACCGCGAGTTCGCAGCCATCACCGAAGCCGAGATCTGGGAGGAAGCCCGCGACCGCCTGCAGATCTGCGCCGAAGCGGAGGGCGACAACCGCACGCGCGCCAAGGAGGCCACGATGTTCCGCGAGGGGCAGCAGTGGGATCCAGAGCCTGGCATCGACGACGAGATCGAGCTGACGATCAACCTGACCGATGCCATGTGCGACCGCGTCGAGAACAACATCCGCCAGCAGCGCCCACGCGGCAAGGTGCATCCGGTCGGCGATGGTGCGGACATCGAGATCGCGCAAATCATCAACGGCATCGGCCGGCACATCGAACTGCGCTCAGAAGCATCGATCGCCTACGACGCTGCAGCCAGCCAGGCGCTTGATGGCGGATGGGGCTACTTCCGCTTGATCGCCGAGTACCTCAATCCGCGCTCGTTCCAGAAGGAATTGCGCATCCTGCCGATCCTCAACGCCTTCACGGTGTACATGGATCCGGCCGCGATCATGCCGCATGGCGGCGACCAGAACTGGTGCCTGATCTCGGTCAAGATGCAGCGCCAGGAGTACCGCAGGCGCTACCGCAATGCCGAGAACGCCAGTTGGCAGGATATGGGGCTGGCCGAGGGCGTGCGCGAGTGGGACGACAAGGAGGAAATCCGGCTCGCCGAATACTTCCGCGTCCGCGAGAAGCCGGAGCAGCTCTATCAGATCCGAGGCAAGGACCAGCAGGGCAACCCGCTCGAGTTCACGAAGTACCTGAGCGAGATGCCACGCAACCCTGACGGCGCGCTCATGAAGATCGATGAGGCGAACCTGCACCTTGCGGCCAAGGGCTTCGAGATCGTCGGCAACCGCGCCTCCGTCAAACGGCAAATCGAGTGGTTCCGGCTCAACGGTCTCAAGGTCGTGGAACGCCAGCAGATCCCCGGGGAATACATCCCGGTCTTCCGCGTCGAGGGCAAGGCCAAGGACATCGACGGCAAGATTCGCCGCCGCGGCATGGTTGAGGCCATGATGGATCCGGCGCGGATGGTCAACTATGGCAATGTCGCGAAGATCAAGCGCCTCGGTCTGACGCCGAAGTCGCCGTGGGTCGCATGGGAGGGCCAATTGGACGGCCACCCGGAGTGGGACGACGCCAACCAGAAGGCGTATCCGGTGCTCACCGTCAAGCCGGTTATCATCGAGACGAGCTCCGGCCCTGTTCTGCTGCCCGCCCCGGTTCGCCAGCCGCCAGCCCAGATCGAGCAGGGCTTCAGCGAGTTCGTGCAGGGCATGCAGTCCAACCTCATGGCGATCGGCGGCATGCCTCAGGAGCCCGGGCAGGACCAACAGGGCGTTGTCGTCTCCGGTCGCGCACTCCAACGCCGGCAGTTCCTCTCCGACCAGTCGCACTACCTGTACTACGACAAGCTCACGCTGGCCATCGCGCAACTCTGGCGCTGCATGGTGCCGTGGATCCAGGTGTACTACTCCGAAGAGCGCATGCAACGCATCATCGGCGAGGACTCGACCCCGGAAATGGTCAAGATCAACCATCAGGGCGGCGAGGTTGACGAAGAGAGCGGGGTCGCCAAGGTCAAGAACGACATGTCGGTGGGCACCTATGACATCGTCATGGACACCGGCCCGGGCTACGAGACCAAGCGCGAAGAGGGCGCCGAGAACCTGATCGATCTCATGAAGGTTGGTCCGCTTGCCGAGATCATCGCCAAGACCGGCCCGGATCTCGTCTTCCGCTCCATCGACCACCCGTACATGCAGGAGCTGGCCGATCGCCTAATGGCGACGAACGACGACGGCATGGAGAAGATCATGGAAGGGCTGTCCGCGCGCGCCAAGAACATCGTGCAGGCGCTGCAGAAGGAGCTTCAGGCGCTCAAGCAGGAGAACCAGACCCTGCAGCAGGATCTCAAGGGCGGCATCACGAAGGCTCATCTCGCGGCTGCGGTCCAGGCGCATGACACCGAGATCAAGGCGCGGACGACCATCCACGATGTCGACAGCCGCGACCGCACGAAGGTCGATGTGGCCGAGATCCAAGCCGCCAGCAAGATCCTCGATACCCGTGTCGCAGCCAATGGCGCCTCCGACCAAGCCGAGCGCCAATTCCTGCACGAAGGCCAGCAAGCCGAGCTTGATCGTCAATTCACGTCAAGCGAGGCTGCGGCAGACCGAATCCTGCAGGCATCGAGCCAGGACCAACCCCAAGGAGCACAGCAATGACCATCACCGTAGTCGACGGCAACAACCTCGAATCCGTCATGGCGGACGCCGGCATCGAAGCCCCTCCGGCCGACAAGCCCAGCGACAAGCCGGAAGCGAAGACGGATGCCAAGCCGGAAGAGGGCGCCAAGACCGAAACCACCGATCCGGATGACGTCGAGGATGACGAAGGCATCACGCCGCGCCAGCGCAAGGAGATGACCGCCAACATGCTCAAGGCGATCGGCAAGAAGCATCGGCGGCTCAAGGAGGCCGAGGAATTCGCGGCCCACACTGTCACGGAGAAGTCCGCGGCTGAGGCGCGCGCCAAGGAGCTCGAGTTGCAGCTCAAGGAGGCGCAGGCGCGCCTGAACCCGCCCAAGGAGTCCATTGAGCCGAAGCGCGAGGACTTCAAGACGGATGATGACTTCATCGAGGCCCGCGCCGACTGGAAGGCGGATCAGAAGATCGCCGAGCGCGAGCGCGAGCGCAAGGCCGAAGAGCGCCACGCCAGCGTCCGTGCGCAATTCCAGCGCGCCGCCGAACTGATTCCGGACTTCGAGTCGACGGTGCAGAAGGAACTCTCGGCGTACACGCGACCGACCATGCAGGGCGTCGTCTCCTACATGCGCGAGTCCGACATGTTCGCCGAACTTGGGTACCACTTCGCCAAGAATCCGGACGTTCTGGAGAAGCTTGACCGGCTGTCGGGAGTGAGACAACTGGTTGAACTCGGAAAGATCGAGGCTAGACTCGCGCCATTCGGATCGAGCGATAGCTCTTCGAAAGCCGGCGAGAAACCGGACAACGGCAAGGCAGACAAGCCTTCACCGAGCACCGCAGACACGGGGTTCAGCCCGAGCAAGGCCCGCAGCGATGCGCCGGTGATCAAGCCGTTGACGAGTGGCGAAGGCGCTTCGGTCGAACCCGAAGTCCGCGAAATGAGCACCCGTCAAATGATCGAGAAGTTCCAGCGAGACCAGAAGGTCAATCTGCACGCTCGAAAGCGGCACTGAGTCCCAAAGCACCTGCGGAATTGTTATTCCGGTGCGCCCCGACGGCGCATGAAGGTGCTTTGTGGCAAACCAGCTTCTCACGATCAGCATGATCACGAACCGGGCGCTCCCGGTTCTCTCGAATGAATGCGTCCTCACGGACAAGTTCAACCGTCAGTACGACAAGGAATTCGGCCAGAAGGGCAAGAAGATCGGCGGGACGTGCAACGTCCGCCTGCCCCCTCGCTACATCGGCACTTTCGGGCCGGCTCTCAACGTGGAGCCGAGCGCCGAGAACTACATGCCGGTCAACATCCTGTACCAGTTCCACGTCGACATCCAGTTCAACACGATCAACATGCTGCTGGACATCGACGAGTTCGATTCCCGCTTCATCAAGCCCGCTTGCGAGGCCGTGGGCAACCGGATCGACTCGGACGGCGCCTACTTCGCCCTGCAGAACACGGCCAATCGCGTCGGCACGCCGGGAACCACGCCCACGGCGTTCAAGAACTTCTCGGACGCCCGCGCCATCCTGGCCTCGGAAGGTATGCCCAAGGGTCGCACGCCGACCGCTGTGCTGCACCCGCTGGCGCATTCCTCGATGGCCGACAGCCTGAAGGGCCTGTTCAACCCGCAGGCGCGTCTGGACGAGCAGTTCGAAACCGGCATGATCGCCAAGCGCACGGCTGGCGCCGACTGGTTCGAAGACCAGAACATCGCCAGCTACACGACCGGCACGCTGACGGGCACCCCGGTGCTGGCCGGCATCACGTCGGCTGTCGGCGGTTCCGCGATCATCACCTCCGGCTGGGGTCAGTCGGGCGTGATCAACCTGTCCGGCCTGACCAACACCGCCGGCCAGGTCTTCGTCGGCGACACGATCCAGATCGCGGGCCTCTACCCGGTCAACCCGCAGAACCGCGGTCGCTACGGCAACGTGCTCAAGCAGTTCGTGGTTCTGCCCCCGGGCGGCTACGCGCAGATGGCCGGCGCCGCTGCTCCCGGCGGCCCGCAGTTCGCTCCGGCGACGCTCGCGGCGGGCACGTTCAACCCGGTCACCGGTCAGTACACGTCTTCGGGCACCGGCACGCTGGCGCTGACGATCGCGGAGTGCATCATCCCGAGCGGCCAGTTCCAGAACTGCGCGGCGACGGCGGCCTTCACCGGCACTCCGGCGGTCACGGTCAACGGCGGCGCGGCTTCGGCCACCGCCTCGACGGAGAACCTGTACTTCGATCGCGATGCCTTCGCGCTGGCCTTCGTCGACCTGCCGCTTCCGCGGACAGCTGTCGAGGCCTCCCGGGCCTATGACGAGGATCTAGGCCTGTCGCTGCGCATCGCCACGCAGTACACGATCAACAACGACGCCGAGCCGACCCGGATCGACGTGGCCTACGGCTTCGCGTCGCTGTACCGCCAACTGGCCGCGCGCATCTCGGGCTAAGGAGCACACGACATGAGCTTTCCTTCCGTCACCAACATCTCGGGCTCGAACCCCGGCCCGAATCCGTCGAATGCGCCGGACACCGTTCAGCTTCCCGTGGGCAACATGTGGAAGGTGGGCACGTTCGCCATCGCCCTGACGCCCGCAGCGCTGTCTGCCGGCCCGTCCATCGGCGAGCAGACCTTCGTCGGCACCGCGGCCACCGCCAGCACCACGCAGTACTTCCCGGCCATCGGCCTACTGCCGACCGATCGCGTCTTCGTCGAGAACCCGGGCGCCCAGACTGCCGCGGTGGGCATCCTTGACGCCCGCGTTTCGGCGACCGACACGCTCGCGATCAAGTTCCTCGCGACTGCCGGTACGCCGACGCCTGCGGCCGGCACGACCGCGGCGCCGTACTACGTGACCGTCTTCCGGCAGCAGCCGAACTGGACGGCCCCGGCGTCCGGCAACCAGCTCGACTGGTAAGGAGCCGCCATGCCGAGCTCTGGACGTGTTGCCTACGGCAACGAGATCTACGACAGCATCATTGCCCCGACTTCGGTCGCGGGCGCGGTGCCGGGCACTTTGGCATGGTCTGCTGCCACCGTGGCCGCAACGACCACCTCGGAGCTCACGGCCAAGATTCCCGGGGTTCTCCCCGGTGATGCTGTCGACCTGTATCTTACGAGCGGGGCGCTGATCACTGGCCTGCAGATCTGCAACGTTCGCGTTTCGACCGCCGACACGGTTGCTGTGACCTGGGTGAATTCCACTGGTGCGCCCATCACGGTTCCCACCGCGACGTGGCTGGCGAATGTCTCGAGGCCCGAGGGCGGCACGAGCTCGTTGCCGGTCAACTTCGTCTGAGTCAGCATGGACAAGCCGTTCTGCATCGGTGGACCTACCGTTGTCGTCGGTGCGACGGCGGTCCAACTCTCGCCCAACTACAGCGCGAGCACCTATCGCGTGCGCAATCTGAGCACCTCGACACAGTACTTCACTGTTGGCGCAACGGCGTCGGTTGCGATCCTGACGCCGGCTGCTGGCAACCCCGCAACAGGCATCAACACCATCGGCATGCTGGGAAGCAGCGTCGAGACGTTCGCCAACCTGCTGCCGTTCATGATCGCCAGCAGCGCAACGGGATTCGAAGTCACGCCTGGCGACGGGGTGTGACGTGGCCGTCCGCGCGCTGAGCGGATGGGCGCGAAATCGGGTCCGCGCCGAAGGTTCTAGCGGAATCTCGTTGCCGCTGCGCTTCGCATCGGCGACGAACTACTACTC
>OUNM010722973.1_pt1 | contig 15337 bp, 21 predicted proteins | sample 1769961 | NCBI WGS metagenome assembly OUNM01 (sample SAMEA3914820, study PRJEB12502) | metagenome | biome: forest; material: soil | place: USA | collected 2012-03-12 | depth 0.3 m | reverse complement strand
TCCCCGCCCCAGACGGAATAACCTCCGCCACCAAACTCTCATTCACAAACCCCGGCCCGCAAATAACATTAACCTGCTTCGCAGCCGCCACATACGTCCCCGCAATCCCCTGCCGCCGATCCGCCGTCGCAGCCTGATACCCCGCCATCGTCCCCCTCAAGCACGCATTACACGCCGGCGCGGCACTGGCAGGCAGCGTCTTATTCAGCGGCAAGAAATAAAAATACGTGGTACTCGGATTCGTCAGGTTGGTAACAGCGCTGGCATAGCAATACCCGCCCGTGTCCGGGTCTTTCAGGCAGCCCGCGTTGTAGACGGGCGCGTAGGCGACCATGGCGTTGTAGGCGTCTACGACGGAGGCTTCGCCGCGGGTGTAGTCGGTGCCGCAGTTGGCGGTGGAGGTGAAGTTTTTTGCGAGCTGGGTGAGGTAGGTTGTGCAGGTGGTGAGGTTGGCGGCGCAGGTTGCGTCGAGGGTGCGGGTGATGGAGACGAGGGATTTTTGGGCTTCGAAGAAGGATTTGGACTGGGGGGGTTGTTAGGGAGGGTATGAGGAGGTGTTTGGGGGTGGGGGGGCTTACGTTGAAGAGCATGGAGAGGGGGTAGCAGGCTTTGAAGGTTGGGTCTTGGAGGAAGGAGTTGATGAAGATGGGGCAGGGCGGGGATTCGCCGTTTGGGCCTGAGGAGAAGTTGTCGGCCATGCTGTCGAGGATGCTGGGGAGGGGGCTTGGGGCCACGCTCGTGGTCGAGCTCGAGCTCGAGCTCGAACTGGTGGATTGGGACGAGCCCACGCCGACGGAGAATGTGGTCGTCACCGAGGCGTGAGACGAGGTCTTGGAGGCCGAAGTCGACGAGAATTTGGTGGTGTCCGGGGCGTCGGCCCGCTTCTGCACCTTTGCCCACCTCTGGCCCTCTTGAAACGGCGATGTTTGGTCGCCAAGGGCGTCGGCCGGGACGGCAGGCTCCGGGACGGCTGCCGCCAGGGCGTGGGAAACGAAACAAACAAAGACGACGAGCACCAGGGCCCATGATGCCGGCTGCCGTCGGTGCATGGACGACAAGCGGGAGTCCGGCCGAGACGAGCGGCCACGGGCAGTGCCGGCCGGGTAGAAAGAAGCTGCAGCGGAACTCATTGTGTCGCAGCTGCAGGTGTGAGCCGGTGCAACATCACCTCCGTGCAACACCCCACAGGTATAACGAGTGACTGTGTCTCCGATTGTCCGGGTCAGACAGACAGATCGGCGTCCGGCGGAAGCGGGACTGCGACGGCGAGTGTTCGAGACGAGATGTCGTGGACGGGCGTTGAAACCGAGGGTCGCCGGCGTGCGCGACTCGACCGACCCTATTATTATACCAGTCCGTCCAGCTTCTCAGTCGTGGGGCGGGCAGCGAATCCTATCCACTAGGCCAAGGAATCCAAAATCGGATTCTCGACTGACAGCTCGGTGCTGGCTGGGTCTGCCAGTGGATTGACCAATCTGGGCGGCCGGATAAATATATGAGGTACCGGGCAGCAAGCTGGCGGTCGCCAATGGGACGAAGGGTCCAGGCAAGGGAAATTTGGGTCGTTATGCGGCGGCCCGAGTTGGGAAACGAGACGGCTGACGCCGACCAAAGCGTGCGGTGGGAGAGGTGTGTGGTCTTTCAGCTGGCCTGCGTGTCGACGTGGCCGTGGACCTTGGTCGGGTGAGGATGGCGTCCGGAGTGTCTCGGACGGCCTTCTGACGACGAGAAGCGGGTGTGATTCGACGTCGCTCGCAAAGCGGAGGAGGGCGTGACGGCCCCGAGTAAAATAGAAACAAGACGCGGCACAGGCGCAACGGCGGGCGAGAACATGTCCTCAGGGGTCCAGCTGCTAGTCCAGCCCGGCCCGCCGGGGTGCCTTGGCAGCAGCACGATCGGGCTCGGGCGGCCAATGGTGTCGGGTCCAGGCACAGGGGGGAGCTGTGGGGTGGAGGGGGCCACATCATGGGCTGACTGGTTCGGGCAGTTGGGCATGGTCTATTGAGCGGCCTTGTCCCTTTTGGGCGCCCCTCCAACGCCTCTAGCACCTTGGCGATGGCCGGGACGGCACGCGAGGGACTGTTTCTGCATCGATCGACGACCGCATGGCAGTGGTTTGTGGATTATTGGGCGCCTGCAGAGATTATCGAGACGACAGCATCCAGGCCGGGAGGGGTCACGAGCGGGATGTGGGCGAACGACGACAGCGACGACGGTTCCTTATCGTGCTGTTGTATTCCGAGTCTCTGTGTCCGGATTCCTCTGAGGGGTGGTGGCACCATCTGATATCGAGCCCTCGCTGCTGTGGCGCTGGGCTGCCGCACCATTTTCTGCTGTGCCCGCCTTTGGCGGCGCCGTGGCTGCGCGCCGTGTAACGTTGGGCGTCATCGCGGGTCCTGCAATGTCCAATTGTCCATGAGTGTGTCCGTGAGTGGGAAAGCTGTCCAACTCTTTTCTTGGTGTTGAAATGAAGTCGAGATGAAGGGCAATCATCGGACGGCGGGCCGGGCGCTGTGCTCAGGGCTCCCGGGCGGGCGACGCAGGTACAGATTCGCTCGGCGCGGCCAGAGATGACGACTACTGTAGGACTACTGGAGCAATAGGGCGGGCCACACGACCAAACCGGACAAATGAATTGGCACCCTCGTCGCTCCCTGTCTGTCGTCTCGTGGTGGTTGTCGATAGAAAAAACTCGACGTCTAGGTCGGGGCAAGCGAGATTGCTGTTACTAGATGTAGTAGTCTTGATGTCTCCACGTCTCCATCGGGATTCGAGATTCGAGAATCGTGATTCTTGAGTGCGACTGTTGCCCAATGCCCATTGAGGCCAAGATCGCCCAGACCCAGAAAAAGGAACCAGCTCCGCAGCCCACTTGCCAGCGACGAAGAGCCATTAGCGACCTTCAATGATATCTTCGCAAGGTCCAGCCCCTTCCAGTCGCAAGATAAGAATAAAAAAACAATCGATGCGTATGCGAGTCCGGCGGCCCTGTCGACCGGCGGGTTTCCCCGTGGATGTGCCTGTGATGCGATGTGATGCGATGTGATGCGATGATCATTGATCATCGATCAATCGGTGCCGAGGGGAGCGAGAAGAAGGGTCAGTGGCCTGTGGGTCGGTCCCTGGATTATCGACTCCGCCAGTGGATTCCTTGGCAGGAACGCTTTTGCAAGGGCCGTGGTCTGGACTCGGGCCTGGACTTGGGGCCGCCCTACGGGGCTCCACGCTGTTCATCACCTTCCTGTCTCCAGCATTTCAATGTCTTGGCACAACTTCTCCATCTCGAGTCCATCCAACTTCGGCCCTGCACGGCCCACGGATAGCGGCACGGTCGGGCTCGCCTGGCCTTGGGGTCCTGGGGTCCTGGATCCTTGAAGGATTCGCAGCCTCGCAGGCAATAGTTCGGGGCCGAAGATGCTGACTGCCGCCTCCCTCTCAACGGCGGGCGTTGTCACAGTAGCATCGCGCCCCCGCGTGGTGTGTGGGCGGTGTGGGTGGTGTGAGTTGCACGACAGAATACGGAATATTGTTTCCGCACGCATTGCTCTCATCTCCCGTCTTTGCTTGGCCGTTAGATGGGTTCGACAGCACAGCGTTCCTCAGAGTACCTCGCTGTCTTGGTCTCCATTGACGTGACGTTGCCTGCAGGACCTGGGCGTTATGCGCTGGGATGCAAGATGAAAATGCCGATTGCACATTGGGCTGACCGCAACGAGGCTTGGTTGGATATCGCACCATCCTTCTCTACCTATATTAGGTACAGATCTGTCCCGCCACGCAACTGGCCGGCAGTGCCTCAGGCTGCGCATGGATGGAAAGACAAGAGAGGCTCGGACGCCCAGCGGGATCAATAATGCGACCAGGACCGTCAGTTGGCAACTGCCCCTCGTGGATCAGCCCTAACCGCACCTGGCCAGTGCGATCGCGAAATTCGAGTTTCCTAGGCAAGAGCGTCGGCGGCGGCAGCCAGCACAGGTTTGTTGCTCCTCATCGGTTCTCTGGGAAAGACTACCTAACTCGTCTTGCTTTGTTTGAGCATCGGTAGGCTGCCGCCTGGACCAGCTCTCTCAGGCAAGAAATCGGCGTTTATGGAATATCCCAATTTCCGGCCCCGGGGCTGTTGAGGGAACTCGACCCAAGATACTGCTGTCGAAAACTCATGCTCAAATTGAACCTGAAAGTCGGCGAAATCGAATCCACAGAGATCCTGTATTATGAGCCATTCATTCCCCAGGCTGTCTTTTGAGCATCTTCCCCAGCGTTAAACCGGCCTCCTCCTCTCCATTTTCTTTCTTTTTCACTCTTTCTCTCTCTCTCTCTTTTTCTCTCTCTCTTTATCTCTATTTTTCTCTCCCTTCTTCTCTCCCTTTTTTTCTCTCTTCTTTTCTTTCTGCCGCTTTTCTTTCTTTGTCTTTCTTTCCACCACCCACGCTCTGCAACATGCAAGAAAAATGGGCTCTTCAGCAGGGAATGCTAGGATCTCGAGGCGCCGCATCGAGGCCGCGTCGCCGGCTCTGAAACGGGGGTTTGGAACAACTAATTAATCGCCAGAGCCGCCCGTTAGAGCAGCGGCCGCCGTGGCAAACCGGTCTTGCAAATCATTCATCTTTCTTGTTGTTGACCCCGTCTGCGGATGAGACAAATCTGTTGAATGGGATGATGGTAACCCATGAAAAGGTGGTTGAGTTGATTGGCTGCTGATTCGACTGTCAACATCAACATTAAAGTGGGACTGGGTTAACGACATCCTGTTGGCATCCCGACTTTCTCGCTGGAAACTCGATGGCATGCTTGGCAACGCTCTCCTACTATTTCTATGACAGCCCTCTTCCGCTGGGCATCGCGCCTCACCCGGTGGGCGCCGGCAGCCCCCCGAACGTTCCCCAGCCACGGCTGTGTTGTGATTCCAGAGAGCCTCAAGATCGAGGAAGAGACGCTCCCCGACTACGTCCCAGGACGCTATTATCCCGTCCGCATTGGCGAAGTCCTGGCTTCCCGCTACCAGGTCGTCGGGAAACTAGGTTATGGCATGACATCCACGGTGTGGCTGGCAAAAGATCTCACGTATGACACCCACCCGGCAGCCGTGGACCATTGCTTATCTTACAAGTACACTTCAGTCACCATCGCCATGTTTCCATCAAGGTCTTTGTCCACTCCGCAGCCTTGGGTAGCCGCGTAGATCGGGAGCGGGACGTGTACCAACGTATCACCAACGGGCCAAAAAACCATCCCGGCCGGGCTGCCGTGCGCGCCTTGCTGGACACCTTCCAGCTGTCAGGCCCAGACGGCGAGCACCAATGCCTCGTCCACCCGCCTCTTTGGGAAAACATGCAGACGTTTCTTGCCCGCAACCCAATAGGACGACTCCCGAACACGGTCCTCGCCATCGTCTTGCAGCGCGTGTTCCAAGCCCTGGACTACCTCCACAACGAGTGCGGCGTCATCCACACAGGCAAGTCTCGATCACCGTCTCTCTGCCTCCGCCGCATAAGCGCTGATGCGGGAACGCATAGACATCAAGGCCGACAACATCATGTTCGGCATTGAGGACGACGTGACTCTTCCAGAGTTCGAAGAGGCCGAAATCGCCCATCCCAGCCCTCGAAAGGAGGTGGACGGAAGGGTCGTTTATCTCTCACGGCAAGTCGAGCATCCCAAAAAGCTTGGGGCACCGGTGCTGTGCGACTTTGGCGCGGCGTATTTCGGCGACGAGCTTCACGACGATGACATCCAGCCAGACCAGTATCGGTGCCCGGAAGTCATCCTCAAGATTCCATGGAGCTACAAAGTTGACATTTGGAGCATTGGCTGCATGGTAAGTTTCTAGGATATCCAATGTTGAGCTCAGTTGCTAATAGTGGACAAGGTCTGGGATCTTTTTGAGGGCGGCCTCCTGTTAAGCGGCAAAGATCCCGAACACGGTGTCTATCGCGGGAGGGCTCACCTTGTCGAGATGATTGCCCTTCTCGGGCCACCCAGTCAAGAATTTCTCAACCGAAGGAGATTGAAGTCCAAGTTCTTTTCAGAGTCAGGTATGTACTGGCATATTCGGTCTCAGGCCAAGAATGCGAAAGCTCCTTTGCGACGACCGGTTGTGGCTAACTGGGTTGACGTGAAGGCGAATGGCAAGCTGGAATCGACCCCTTACCGCGAACGTCCCTTAGAGAACTAGAGACGAACCTGGAGGGCCCCGACAAGGAGCAGTTCCTGCAGCTGATGGGCAAGATGCTTCAGTGGGTGCCGGAAGACCGCCAGTCTGCGAGGGAGCTTCTAACGGATCCGTGGGTGATAAAACAGCTTGGCGGTTGAGCAGGCGGCGAGGGGCTGCTTCGGCAGTACTGTGCCATATGCGCTGGATGCATGTACGAGTAAGACGATACCCAACTCACGATTCTCTCTTTGCCGGCCTTGATATGCCATCTTGGTCGCCGGCGATATTCTTTTGGTGCCTGTAGTTTGCGCATCAACGATCAACCTCTCCTCTCTCTCCCGCTCGACTGCCTCGTTGTCACCTTGTCTATATCTTTTTCCCTCAGTCCCCTTCGTTCTACTTTTTATCTTGCCCATTCTCCCTCCCGATGGTGGTGGAGGCGGTTGAAGGGGGGATTCAAAGGCCATTTTCATAGTGTAGGGATTGAGTGTACGGGCTAGCGTAGACTTCCAAGTGAGAGATGTTAGCAATAAAGAGCGTTCCAGATTTATATAGACTTCAAGGAGGAAGATTTGCCATGAGTGTGGTGGCTGGTGGTCAGACATCAAGCTCCAGCCAACCGAGCAGCAAACCACCTACAAACACCACACAAGATCCTGCCTTTATCTGCTTTAGAGGCCGTTCAAGTAGTCAGGTTCAAGTGCTTGCTTCAACCAACGTCGCACTGCTTCACCTGACCTCACACTTGGATCATGTCAAACCAACGCCCAGCGTCAAGTTCAAGCACCAGTCACATACAACTTCAAACTACAAGATCGCCAACTAGCCTTCAACCCACTTCTACCTATTAGGCTGGACGGAAATGCCATCTCTCCTCTAGAGCGAGGTTCTGCACCACTCCCAGTCTCGTTCGGAGCCCGAGGAAAGATCCAATCTTGAAGCCAAGCCAGCTGTTCGGCCTTTCGCGGTGAGTAGAAGTGCTGTGATCCTTTAACTGAGCCTCATATCAAATTCTACGACGAGAAAATTGCAATAAACCCGAATGGGACATGGAGGTTGTTAAGTGTTGGATGTGAAATGCTTGGTTGTGGGTGGAGCTCAGGGGTTTGTTGACTTATGAAGGGAGGATATTTTCGTGTGTGCTCTCCGTCGTTCACAACAACACACAGTAGATTAAACAAAGCTAAATGGATGAGGTTTTCATCCTCATAACATTCGACAATATGACTACCTCGTCAGTGAGTAGAGGGTCTGGACAGACATGGAGCGGTACGGCCATGGCACTTAGGTGAAGGGTCACGACAACGTCCCAACTAACACGAACAACATGAGATTACACCGGGGTAGGGCAAATCACGGGGGTGCCGCGAGCAGTGCTGCCTTGGAGACATCTGAAAGCTTCGGACGAGAGCAGGCCCTCACCCACAAGCCCATATGCCAATCCGAGCCACCCGACAAGGGCTGCTCGAAGGCCCGGCATCCTCTCATCACTAACTCAGAATAGCGTCGCTTCCCAAACGGCGCAATATATCAGCAAGCTCCCAGGCTGCTATGGGCCAGGCAGAATACAGGACACCAAGACCTTGAGACGCCCACAAACCACCCCCTTAGCATGACAATTCAAACACCTAGGCCCGCTCTGCGCTGTTTGTAAGCGGCTTTCCCCCGCAAAGATGAAAGGAAGGGACTATAGCAGGAACACTCCTCGGCCCTACTCCATCCATGCCCTGAAAGGCAGCTCCAGCTCGGGCCCGTCTCTGACGAGCGTGATCAACGCCCCATAGGCCGGGCTGTCCTCAGCCAAAGCCTCCCGCGGATGGAGAGAGAGGGTGGGTATATTCCCCGGGAATCCGTCAGCGAGCGCGGCCGAGCCGTCGCCGTGGCTGACACACCATCCACAAAGCGCCGCAGCCAGGCCCACAGCATCAACCTCCAAGTTGCCTGCCCTCCTATATCAGGCGGTTAGCATGGCGAGTGGCGAAAAACAAGGCCCGGTACAATAGCGCATCGCACAAGGCGATACTCCTCCGCTGTAGGACCTTTTCGCGTCCAGCTGACCGCCGCATTCTTACATCCCCGCCCGCGAGGCACGAGAGAAAAAGAAAGGAGACGGACCGACTAGTCGGGACGACGACATTCCGAGCATCAGCATGCACCGAGAGGCTTCGGCCCCGTTCGACGTGCACGGCGCGCCCAATCCCAAACCGTCCCTTCGCCACCACGGCGAGCATGGCGACGAGTGCCGAGATGATCAAACCACGCCTCCATAGGCCGCCCAACCAAGAGCTATATCACCGACAACAACAACAACACCGACGACGACGACGACACCCCGGCAGGCATCTCAAACAACCCAACCCACCGCCAAAAGCCAAAAGAAGAAGAAAAAAAAGAAGACTCCCCTCTGACACAGCCCTGACACGCCACAAAATTGAGCCTCAATCCCATTCCAAAACGCCAAACGCACCAGCCAAAGCCAGCCAGCAACCAAGCGAGGCGGCGGCGGTTGTTTTTTCCCGGTCCCGTGCCACACACTTCCGTTCAGCCAAGACCAAGACCAAGCCAGCCAGCCGGCCGGTCGGTCGGCCGGTCGGCCAAAGAGGGTGGGTGTGTGTCTGTCCTGTTCTCGGGGAATCTTCCAGAACCATTTTAGCGAGCCCGCGTTTTTATTCCATCATACATGCCACTCCATTCCGCGCCCCGCGGAACGGGTAGGTCGGTGCTTGGCTTTCCGGGGCTGGATGGGAGGAGGGGAGTGAGACTGTTTAGTTGTTAGAGGGAGAGACGAGCTAGGTGGTTGGGTTCTCCTGGTTTGGTCGTTTCATCTATCAGGAGGTTAGTTTCGGTGCTGCTGGAGTATTCTGGAAGATAGTTATTATTTTTCTTTTCCGGCCCGATGCAAGCAGTACGGGGGTTCGCTCAATGGCGACATCAGGCTGCTTGCTGATGCTGCTGCTGCGGTTGTGGCGAGGCCAGCGAGAACCATGGGCGGCAGTTGCGGGTGGTTATTGTCTCGGCGTAGGCGGTTTGGTATGCCCGTATGTCAGCGGGTTGTGGGCTGCGGCTGCGGGAGAACAGGCGGATGGATGGTGGAGGGCAGCGTGCAATGAGGCTTCTGCGTCTGGTGCCGGAGCAGGTAACGTTGCAGATCCCCCATCCTCCAGGCGGCCGGCAAAGGGCTTTTCGTAAAGACTCCAGGCGGCCGGGAAAGCAATCAAATTTGTTCCCGGTTGCGAAGCCGAGGAGAGGTCGAGTGTGGAAACTGGCCTGGAACAACTCCCGCAGCTTGGCCCGTGGGCGGGTGTGTAGAGAGTGGCCTCGATCTTTCCCGGAACCCGGAGGACGTCATATTAAGCAGCATGTATGAGGTTGCAGCCATTGGTTCCGGCCAGAAGCCCCGATATGAAGCCGAAAAGGTATTCCGCTGCCTGCCAGGAAGGGCAAGTGTAGATGAAGGTAGCCGACGAATCTGGAGAGGGTGGATATTACCCGGGTTTTCACTCTCTCGTCTATCGAGGCCCCCGCCCCCTGGTCTCCCCAAATCTCCCATCTGTCACTCCCGGTGGGATGACAGCCAAACCCACGAGATCCACGTCAGACTCCGGGGGGTAGCACGTAGCACGGGCTTCCATTATCCCAGGCCGCCAGGAGAATGCCCATCCGACGACGTCTTGGGATGATCGACAGCCGTCCACGAGTTCGCGTGATCGTCTTTCGAGAAACGAGAAGAAGGCGGGATGGAACTTATGCTCTGTCGTCAGACCGGACGAACTCCTGATTGTCAATCCGATCTTGCCTGCCGTGGGTTCGGCGCTGACTGCGTGCTTCCGTGATCTTCACTCAAGATTTTCGAGAAGCCCCGTCATATAAATTATCCGTGACGGCTGGACATTGGTAGGCAGGGCGGGGGGGTGTTGAATTCTCGGTGATTGGGCCTGGCGTAGAATTAGCCGCTGTTTCAAGTGACCTTTCCATGCGGGATGGTTACATTCTACAGCGTAACATCTCGGCTCTTGTTGCCCGACCCCGGAACTCGAAGAGCTGAAGGCCTCATACTGGGTTGGCATGCCGTTCAGAAGCATGACCAAGGCATGATAGAACAATGGCAGAAACCTAAGGTGGTGTCTTCTTTGGGAGACAGACCGGCGATGTCCGCACCTTTCACGAAACGGCCTTTTGGCGTGCCGTGAGCAAGCTCTGTAGTGAGGCACCCGCACTGAACCAGAGCCATGAAAGTTGCGGAAATGGGCTAAAAGCCAACAGTGCAGGTGCTTCAAGACGGACGGGAACGAGGATTGGATGTTGCCACGGTTGGGTGACCCGCTTCCCGTACTCTGTCCTTCCAACTCGAGTGGCCAGTTATCCCTTCCCCGGCGAGGAGTTGGGAGTGGTGGAAAGAAATGGCTTTGCAAACACAGGCCCAAGTTCGGTGCCCTGATCCGGGGAAATGTCCACGGCTATCCTGGAAATTGCTTGCAACTACCGGTGGCGGCTGGGCAAGATGGATATGAGACTGACTGCGTAGTATGCGGCAGCGGGGGCGACACAGTCTGTGCTTATGCTGTCAGAGTCGGACAGAATAGCCAAACCACCAGTCACCGACCACGTCGCCCTATAGACCACGGTGCTTAGGTGGCATCGCATCTGGCGCGGGGAAGCGCGCGCTGGTTGCGGGTGGCGCGGATGTTCGAGCGCACGGGAGGCACTCAAGCAGTCAATGCACTGCCGTGAGCGGCCGGTGACTTGCCAACTTGATGTGACTTGTCTGAGAGGAAATGCCATCTCGTGTTTGCCGCTGGGCTGAAGACATGGACCGCCAACAACACGACCAGGATCCCGCGCCCTGCAGCTCCTTTACCCGAAACCAACAACGAGCAGCGGAGTAAACGGGCGGCGCCCGGGTCCTTGGAGAGTCCGGGGGAGCCAAGGCGGCAGCATCAACCATTCGGATATTTTCCCTTTGGCTCGGCTCCTCGGTTGTGTCTCTCCAAACTTGCCTCTCCCGTCTCTGAATCGTTGTCCGCGGCTTGGATCCTGGGGTCTGACGCGCCGCAGACCTGGCTACCGTAAGACTGGCAAACAAGGCTGAACGGCCGTCATGGCCGAGGGGCGTGATGCCCAACAGCGAGTCAAGAGACGAGTGCCATCGGCTTGCGAATAAATGCAATCTCGGGCGTAGTGACTTGCGGCGGTGAGTTCGAGGACACAGGACAAAGGTTGCACAGGCCACAGGGGAGCCCTGTCCGCCCCGTGGCAACCTGGATCGCATCTCTCGATGCTGTGCGCCACCGCGGCCGGTCAGTCTGGGGGTGCCGGTAGGCTGCAAGCCTCCATGCCGGAGGGTGCGGCCTCGGGACCGACACGACGAGAGGTGATAAGAGGTCGGCCTATTTTCGGCGCCCAGGATGAGCAGTGGGCAACGGGCAGAGCCGTCTGCGGAATGTGCCTCTGCTGTGGCTGCTTATGAGATGATTATGAGGTCGTTGCAACGCCGAAACAGACGCCCATTTCCCGTGCCGTGTCCAGTCGAGACGGTTAGCTGGGGCTCCCGGGCTCTGACTGGTCCCGTCGACGTCCGTCAGGGAGACCCCGTCTTCCGTGGGGCTTGGCGAGGCTCAACCCCAAGCCCGAGGGCGGCTGCAGGATGCGTAATTCAAACACCGTCTCGCGCGGGGCTCAGTTATGCAGCCCGTCGAATCCGTGTCTTCTGCCGCCCTGAGGTGTCGACCTGCCCAACACCGGTCCGAATGAAGGGCCGCGAGCCGGCAGTCGGTTCGAGATCGCGATGTTGGACGCAGCCAAGGCTGTCGAGTGAGCTTGGCCCAGCACCAAGCACCGAGCACTGAGCACCAAGGCGGCTCGTCGCGCTTGATTACAGATCATTTTGCGGCGTTTCAAAACCAGGGGCCACGGACCGGACGTTCTTCCGGTCGGCGCGGCACCGAGTGCCGTGAGGACCTGTCCGCGGAAGAACACACGTCCACAGCGCAGCCGTGGATGTGTTTCTATGTATGCCTTGTGGCACGAACCTGTTCGGCTGGCCTGTGTCTGGCGCACTCTCCGTCAAGACTAGAGATAGTGGTGTGCTGCCGCCTTCTGCATTTTGTTTACTCTCCCAGCCAGAGAGCAAGCCCACGCGTTCCCCCTGCGCTGAGCTGGGTCTTGAGGCGTGGTGGATAAGCCGGGGTGACGATCCCGGCCAAGCCGGAGCGTGCGCCGGTTGCCGAGACCCCACCAGGGCGGGAAGATCATGCTCCACTGAGAACCCCTTCCCGAAAGAAGCATAGCCGCATTGACGTCGGCAGGATTTCTGGTGGCCGCTGCTTGGTCCCTCGCACCTCGCCGTTCCCCAGTCCAGCTCGAGGATCCCGCCTCACGGGTTGCCCCTCGGCACCGAGACCGCGTCCACAAAATCCCGCCAACCGGGCTGCCCTCCACACCGTATCGCCGAGACGGCCAGGCAACAAAAATGTGACCGGGTTGGCGGCTGGCAGGCAGCACTGTCCAAGAGGCGTGCGTATTGCCCGATGTCGAGAGAGCGGGCGAGAAGGGTGATGCGCTGGTCCAACAGGTGCAGCTCGAGCACGGAGTACAGCACAAAACACTGCTGGATCATGTCCAAAGACCGGTATATACCCGGAAATCCGTGGCTGTTGGGGGAGCACGCGGGCTGTCCGCGGAATAGCCCGTCACGCGCACGTCCCGACCGTTTGCCGACTGGAATTGCCTTTCGGTGTTCGCCTGAGCGTCGACCGAATACATGCCGGAGCCCTTGGAGGCAGCATGGGTTGCGGATTAGCCACAAAGTTTAAGCGGCATTCAACCTCTTGAGCGCCGTATCCACTCGACGGGGGCGGAGATGGAAACCGGGAATCAGGGTCACATCCATCTGGCGGCGGGTGCTGGCGAACCCTGTCTCTCCGTGTCAAACCCAAGACCCTTGGGGAGTGTTGTTCAACTGGCGCCGCCTGCGTTTTGTGACATCCAGTCCGCTGCTGACGGGAAGAGCTGTGGTGCAGCAGCGTGGCACAGGCGAAGCAAATCTCTCTGAACGTCGAGGTGCAGGCACTACGCGTCCTTGGTGGTCTGAGACCGGATCCCTTGCCCCGACGAGACAACGTCCGTGGGCGTCCACGACTGCACGGTTCGGGGCTGGCCCGTCCTGCAGGACATGTGCGACCTGGTGCTGGCGGAGGGCTGCGAGGGCTAGGTAGCGCAGGCAGATCTTCCATGGCAGAACCAAGAGACAAGAGAGCCCGGGCTGTTGACGACATAATTATAAACACTCGAGGACGGGTGCGGCGCCAGCGACGGGGTTGAGGACCAGGGACTGATGCGGGTGGCCGTGTTGAGTATGCCGCGGGACGTGGTCGGGCTGGAATGATCAGCGGCACGAACGCCACGCCATCTGCACCACTTCGGACGGCCGTTGTGAGGCTTGGGGCGCCAGAAGGGACAACGCAAATCCTCCACCCACTGTTTTGCGCCCGTGGGAAATCTGCACGGGGCCTGTAAGATCGAGATCCCAGAGCGGCCTGGCTATTATGAGGGTGCTGTGTAGTGCACAGCACCGGGTGGTCAGCTGGCCATGCGCTGGGTGCCAGAGTAGCTTGACAGGTTTGGTCAGCCATCCTCTCAGGCTCTCTCAGTGTTCTCGACCTCCTCGATCAAGGCATCATGCCCTCCACAGAGCAGACATCAGGCATCGACTTCGCAGTCGGCCCCGGCGAATCGCGCGGACTGGCCTCGGCCGGGCCTTGGTGAGCTGCCATCATCTTCATCTGCAACATAAAGCCGGCAGATGGTTCGCGTGACACGGACGGGGATCGACCATCCCCATAGGGGAGGAGGTGTGCGTGTTGATTAAGTTTAAAAAGTTAAAGTATTGGCGAACCGAAAAAACGGCCCCAGAGTCTGGTAAGACCCGGGTCTTGCGGAGAAGGAGGGAGGGTTGCAGCAAGTCGCTGTTACAGAATTTGGAGAGGGGACGGCACGGTTATTCTCACGGGCAAGAGACCATCTCGACCATCCACAAGTCGAGAGGATGGACTGAGGTTTGGTCGAGGTGGGCCGTCGAGGTGGGGGGTGGAGGGGCGGCAAACGGCAAACCCTTGTCTGCAGTCCAGGCACCCTGTGGAGCGCCCTGTAAGTTGTGGAGGCACCCTTTGGGGTGCAGGGGCTGGGGCTCCACCATGGCCCCGCACCCGGGGCGGCTAGCGCCAATGGGCAACGTGCTGCGACTGCCGTAACCGGGGGTTGGGGTGCGCGCCCCACACGCGCCCATGGAACGTCCCTTGACCTCCTTCCCAGCCGTTCGCAGCAGCGGTGGGAAACCTGTGGACGTCGTTGCGGACGGGAAAGCACAGGACGAATATTTGGAAGTTACCTGAGCCCGCGCTTGCGCGCAGCAGTTCGTCCGCTGGAGCTTGGCAAGTGTCACTGAAACCGCCAGCGGGACACCGATGACCTGCCCAACCAGGCAGCAATGCCCCGGTGGAAGTGCTGCCTCCGCCAACCAGGAATTTCCGTGAATTGGCGGGGAAGGCGATCGGCCATGCAACCCTCGGGCATCTCTTGTCCTTTCTTCGCCTCGCCCGCCCCAGATCTTTGCCTTTTCCTGCCTCGCACTCCACGGCTAGATAGAATGAATGCAATACCCGGACCACGTCAGAGGGAGAGTGTCCGGCTGTGTTTGACACGAGCTGGATGAGGGCCAGCCTCGACGAGGAAAGACTGGAAGACACTCATCCGACCCGCGTACGGGATGCTGACTCTCATGCACCTGCACCGGGTCCACCAATTCGGTTTCAGTTCGTGAGACCAGCCGGCCACATCTCGAGTTCAGCCGGTCTCCGGTTCACCACCAGCCAGCGGCATGGCCGGCTGCCACGCCTCACGCGTTCAGGATCACACTCGATCATCAGAGCCACGCAGACGCAAACACTCGCGCACACAGACACCAGGCACAGGATGTGGCATGTGGCATGTGGCAGGCTGGCAGGGCGCACCCAGCCACGACGCCCAAACCAAACCAATTGACAAAAAACCTGGGAGGCCGGCGAGCTCGAGCCACCCCGGTGGTTTCACTAAATCCCCGAGCTGGGCGGTGGAAGGCCTGGAAGCCTTTGGGCGGTTGGTTTGGGATGGGGTGGGGGGGGGGGGGGGGTTTCAACGTTGGAGAGC
>OUNM010814551.1_pt1 | contig 15361 bp, 13 predicted proteins | sample 1769961 | NCBI WGS metagenome assembly OUNM01 (sample SAMEA3914820, study PRJEB12502) | metagenome | biome: forest; material: soil | place: USA | collected 2012-03-12 | depth 0.3 m | reverse complement strand
CCCCAGCCTGTCGAGCGCCGGCCAGGCCGCTTCGACGAAGCGCCGCAGCGACGCTTCCGCATTGGGAGCGATATCGGTCGCCACGACATCGAGGCCCTTTGCCAGGAATTGTGCCGTCCAGCTCGCGCCGATGACACCCGTACCGATAATGACGACCTGAGAGATCTGCTTGCTGCCTGCCATGGTTTATTTCTCCTTCGAGGGGATTTCGGCGTAGGCGATGCCGGTGAGGTTACCTTGGGCGAAGAGAAACGCCCGGCTCTTGGAACCATCGAGCTGTGCGACATAGACGGAGCCGGCGAGGTCGGTGAAGAACATCCGATTGCTTGGAACGTCGAGCGCGATGCCGATACCTTCCATCAGATCGCCGACAAGAAGCTCAGGTCCGTAGCCATTTCCGGCGGGCGCATCGATCGAGGCACGATTGACAGTGTTGCCGGCCGGCGGATTGCCGCGATCAGTCCAGTAGAGAAAGCGGCTTTCGAGATCGAGCTCGAGATCGATCGGCTCAGGCAGTTCATCGAACCATGTTTCGATGTCCGTGCGACTGGCGGCGTCCTCGCCCCTGGGTATGTCTATGCCCGCCCGGAAGATGCAGCCGAGCCCGGAATTGTCCGGACCTTTCTGCGTCCAGTAGATTTGTCCACGCACGGGATCGATCGTGATGCCGACGCACCATTTGGTAGCGTCACGGCTATCGTCCTCACCCTCACCTGTCTGGACCAGCGTCTCGACACTGGTGCCATCGAGATTTGCGCGCATCACCCGCATGCCCTCGCGGTCGCACCAGTAGAGTTTGCCGCTCCGCTTCTCCAGGTGGATCTGCTTCGGTGTATGGGTGACGCCCCGAGGGACGATGACCGTGCGATTGCCGCCATCAAGGTCGGCGCGTTCGATGGTGCCGTCGTTGAGGTTGGGCACGCCCATATTTGTCCAGTAGATATGGCCGGCCTCGACATCGACGACGATTCCATCAGGAACACGACAGCCGGTGACGATGACCTCCGGGCTCGAGCCGTCCGAATTCATCGAGTGAATGCGACCACCACTCGCCTCGAGAACGAACAGTCGGCCAACCGTGTCCTTGCTGCCCGTTGTTGATTTCGATTTCGTCGCAGAAGCGTCGTTCATGGAGTTCTCCTTTCGCCGCCTGGGGCCTCGATGCCAAAGTGCGGCATCACGCTCATTCGATCGCAAGCCAACCGCTCTATGCGGCCGCTGCGGGTTTCCTGGTTTTGGTGAAGTCAGGCGGCCGCTTTTCCAGAAAGGCTGTCAGCGCTTCCTTTGCCTCCTCGGAGCGGACATGCACGCTGAACGCCTCGTTCTCGGCCCGCATCGCCGCCTTGACCTGTTCGCGGAAGGAACGCTTCAGAAGTCGCTTGGACGCTTGCAGCGCACCAGCCGGTTTGGCTGCCAGCTTCCGCGCCGTTTCGCTTGCCACCGGCAGCAGGTTCTCATCGAGCACGACCTGCGTGACCAGCCCCAACTCCGCGGCGCGCCTGGCATCGAACGCCGATCCCAGCAGGATGAGTTCAGCCGCGCGGATATGCCCGATCGCAGCCGGAACGGCGTAGCTCGAGCCGAATTCCGGCACCACGGCAAGGTTGATGAACGGCATCTGAAACCTGGTGCTTTCGCCCGCATAGACGAAATCGCAGTGCAACAGCACGGTGGTTCCGCTGCCGATTGCGGCGCCACGCACGGCCGCAACGATCGGCTTGCCGAAATCAGCCAGCGCGTTCATCAGTCGGGCCTGAGGAGATTCTCCAGCGCCTGGAGGGTTCTTAAGAAAGTCCTGGATATCGTTGCCGGCGCTGAATGCGTCTCCCGCGCCGTGCCAAAGCACGACACGGATGCTGTCGTCCCTGCCCGCGTCATTGAAGATATCGGCGAGCATCGCGTACATGCTCGACGTCAACGCGTTCTTCTTTTCCGGCCGGTTGAGTTCGACGCGAAGTACGCCGTCGGACCGTTCCGTCACTATCTCATCCATCGTCTTCAATTCCCGTCCGTCCAGGATCTGTTTGAGCTCGGCAAAGCTCGAGCAGCTGCGGTACCTTGCTCTAGGCAGCACGTCCTGGCGCCTTCGGAACGGTGCCGCTGGCATGCAAGCCGTCTATCTCCCCGGTGTTGAAGCCAAGCTGCTTCAGGATCTCCTCACTATGCTCACCAAGCTCGGGCGCGCGCCGGGCCAGAGCTTTGGTGACGCCATGCACCTGCAGCGGGCTGCCGATCGTGAGGTTGAGGTTGCCGCCGGCGCCCTCGAGCGGCACGACAATGTCGTTCGCCCTTAGCTGCGGATCCTTGATCACGTCGGCAGGCGCCTGCACCACGCCAAAGGTGAGATGGGCGTGTTCGAAGACTTCGATCCAGTGCGCCATCGGCTGCGCGGCGAAGGTCTGATCCAGGATCGCGGTGAGCTGCCCCGAATTCGCTGCCTGTTTCGCAGGGTCCGCGAAGCGGGCATCCGTCAGGAGGTCCGGACGGCCAATCGCATTGGACAGAGCCGGCCATTTGTCCGGCGTCAGCACGATCAGGAACCATGTGTCGTCAGCTGCCCGATAGACATTCAACGTCGCGTTCGGCGGGTTGGCGCGATCGTGCAACGGGAAGAACGTGGCTTCGGCAAGTGCTGCCTGCGCCATGACGCCGGAAGCCCAAACGCCTGCGGCCAGCAGCGAGGTGGTGACGTACGATCCCTTTCCGGTGCGTTCGCGCCGGTAGAGCGCGGTGACGATTGCCGAATACAGGCTGACCGCCGTCGCATGATCACCGCTGCCGGTAACCGGGAATGTCGGCGGAGCGCCCGCATCTCGCGTCAGCGACAGCAGGCCGCTTCGCGCCCAATACGCTGTGAGGTCGAAGCCTGGGAGCTGGGCGTCAGGACCGTTGTCACCATAGCCGGTGACATCGGCATAGATCAGACGTGGATTCCACGCCGCGACATCGTCATAGCCGAGCTTCAGTTTTTCGCGGGCCGGGTGCGGTGTGTTGACGATCAGCACGTCCGCCCACACGACCAGCCGCCGCAGGACTTCCTGCGCTTGCGGCGACTTCAGATCGAGCGACAGTCCACGCTTGTTGCGATTGTTGAGATGCCAGGGATAGTTGTCTTTTGATCGTGGCTGCGGCGGGACCTTGTAGCCAATGCGCCACGTGTCGCCGGTTGGCGGCTCGACCTTGATCACGTCGGCGCCGAAGTCGGACAGGATGACCGCGGCGGCCGGCCCCGCGATGAAGCTGGCCAGGTCCACCACCTTCAGTCCGGCGAAAATGTTGTCGGTTGCCATATGGGCTGTCCTTTCTGAATTGCCGTGTGCGTCGGGTTTCTTCAGTGCCCACGAAACTGTGGCGCACGCTTTTCCAGGAAGGCGGTCGTGCCTTCCTTCTTGTCCTCGGTTGCGGCGCACAGCCCGAAGTAGGAGGCTTCGAGGAGCAGGCCTTCGCCCTGGCTCGTCTCCATCCCCTTGTTTGCCGCTTCGAGCGCGAACCTGATGGCGATCGGGGCGTTGGCGGCGATCTTTCGCAGGATCGCCTCGGCGCGCGCGATCAGCTCGGCGGCCGGAACGACCTCATTGACCAGCCCGATGCGATAGGCTTCCTGCGCCGTGATCATCTCGCCTGAGAGGATGAGCTGAAGGGCGCGGCCCTTGCCGACGAGCCGCGGCAGCCGCTGCGTTCCGCCACCGCCAGGCAGCAGGCCCAGTGCGACTTCCGGTTGGCCGAACCTTGCCGTTTCCACCGCGAGCCTGATCGTGCAGGCCATCGCGGTTTCACAGCCGCCGCCGAGAGCGAAGCCGTTGACGGCCGCGACAACCGGCTTGCCGAGATTTTCGATGAGGTCGAGCACGCCTTGACCGAAACGGCTGGACTGCTCGGCCTCGAATGCCGATACCTGCGCCAGCTCGCTAATGTCGGCGCCGGCAATGAAAGCCTTGTCGCCGGCGCCGGTCAGAATGACGCCGCGTATCGCTGCGTCGTCGCGGGCATCCTCGAACGCCTTTTTCAGATCCGACCATGTCGGCGTGTTCAGCGCGTTGAGAACCTTTGGGCGATTGACGGTGACATAGGCAATATTCCCCTTCTTCGCATAGAGGACGTTTGCGAGCGCCAGGCCCGCCGTTTCCACGGCCATGATGATACTCCTGTTCAGGAAAGGGGGGCGAGCCAGGGTGGGGGGAGCGACCCCGGCTCGCCGTTGCTCAAACGAAGGCGCCGAGGCCGGTGATGGCTTTACCGACGATCAGATTCTGCATCTGATAGGTGCCCTCGTATGAGTAGAGCGCTTCGGCGTCGTTGAAGAAACGCGCCACATTGTAGTCGGCGACGATGCCGTTGCCGCCGAGCAACTCGCGGCCCAATGAAACGGTCTCGCGCGACTTTGCCGTGCAGAACGCCTTGGCCAGCGAGGCGTGGTGGTCGGCCAGTTTGCCTTCGTCATCCATCTGCGCCAGGCGAACCATCAGGCACTGGCATGCGGTCAAATTGGCGAGCATCTTGGCCAGGATGTCCTGCACCATCTGGAACGACGCAATCGGCTTGCCGAACTGCAGGCGCTCCTGCGTGTATTTCAGTGTCGCCTCGAACGTGCCCATCTGGATGCCGGTGGAAGCCCAGCCGACCATGTAGCGCGTCATCCGCAGCACACGCGCCGTATCGCGAAACGAGTTGCCGCCCTGCAGGCGGTTGGCCTCCGACACGCGGACGTCCTTAAGCGTAATGACGCCGTTCTGGACCACCTTGAGCGCGATCTTGTGCTCGATCTTCTCGACGCTGAATCCCGGTGTCGTCTTGTTCTCGACGATAAAACCCTTCACCTGGTTGTCGGCGACGTCACGCGCCCAGATGATCGAAACGTCGCACCATGTCGCGTTGCCGATCCAGCGCTTCTGTCCGTTGAGCACCCAGGTGTCGCCCTCGCGCTTGGCCGTCGTGGTCAGCCCGCCACTGGTGCCCGAACCGACGAGCGGCTCGGTCAGGCCGAAGCAGCCGATCTTTTCCCAGCGAGCCATCGGCGGCAGCCATTTCTGCTTCTGCTCCTCGGAGCCGTCGAGATAGATCGAGCCCATCGCCAGGCCGCTGTGCACACCGAAGAAGGTGCAGAACGACGCGTCGACGCGGGCCAGTTCCATGGCGACGAAGCCGAACAGCTTCTGGCTGCCGCCGGCGCAGCCATAACCCTCGTAGCCAAGACCGCCGAGGCCCAGCTCCTTGAACGAAGGCAGCAGTTCGAAGGGGAACGCGTCGTCGGACCAGTATTTGTTGATAATCGGCTGGACCTTGCTCTCCATGTAGGCCCGCACCTTCTTGACCACCGCCAATTCGTCGGGGGTAAGGACATCGACAAGCTGGTAGAAGTCGCTGTTCGGCGCCGGCAAAGGCTTCGCCTGCTTGTTTTCCTTGGTTGCGGTTGCCACTGCCATCCTCGTTCTCCTGCTCGATTGTCCGATCTCTCGGAATGAAGTGTCTGAGCAGGACTATGGCTTCGGGCGGCACTTTCTTCTTGGAGAACTCTGCGGCGGGTAGGACGCCTGTGCCCGATCATGCGCATCCGGATTCGCATAGCGAGTGATGTGAACACGACCCACGAAAGGGAGCCAAATGCGGACCGGAGAAGAGACCTCTCACCTCTAGCGAGGCGTCGCCTGTTCCACGACGAGACCGGAGACGGCAATGGTTATGTCACGCAGCTTGGAAGCAAGATCCGCACTCACCAGCGTCAGCAGCTTGGCGCGGAGTGCCGGCCTGCTGGCCATGAACTCCACCAGCTGCTGCCAGTCCCACTTTACGACAGTTGCATGGCCGCGAGCCACGACGTCGACCGGACTGACCAGACCGCTGTAGACGCTCACATCGCCGATAAGTTGACCGGGGCGAAATGCCACTCTGGTCTCGCTGCCAAGGATGGCTTCGATTTCGCCGGAGACCAGGACAATCACGTCGGAGATCGGTTGGCCTTTTTCGAGGATGACGTCCCGGGGCGAACAGTCGACCCACCGGCCGAGGTTGACCAATTTCAAGAATTCTTTCTTGTCGAAGGAGGTGAAGGCGATCCGATAGAGCCGCTCCTCTTCCTCGCTGAGGACAACCGATCGTCGCTCCAGGGCGGTTGCCACGATGCGCGCCCCGTTCACGATCATGAATGCGACGCTCCAGAAAAGTGGCGCCCACAATGTTGCGTGCTGAAAGTAATAATACGGGATTATCACCGCGTCGCCGACGAACGATAAAATTCGCAATTTGAGGGCGTCGCGGGCCGAATATGCAACAAGAAATACGATGTTCGACAAATTGACCAGGCCATCGATTCCAAAAACCTGACTCATCACAGCCTCATACATAAAAGCGCCCTGATGGAAGCCTGGCCAGCCGTCTTGGAATGACGATCGGCAGATCGAGATCGAAGCCGGCTATCGGCGATCCGGGTTATGGTCAGCGTGTCGCCGGCGCCGATTTCCGCTCTGCTGTCGTCGGGCAGATGCCATCCGCGCCACGTCCCGTCAGCGGCGCGGCGGCATCAAGAGATCGCCGCTTGGCGCACCGGACAGTTTCACGGTGCCGTGGTTTCCTTGACCGGAACTGCGCCACTTGTGGGTTGAGGCGGTTCGGAGATCAGCCGCGAACTGCGCTGGCCGGTCAGATAGGACCAAAGCCATTGCGATTGAACCCGCCAACGATTTTGAAGTTGAGGGAGCGCCAGCAGGTGAACGAAAGCCCATATGAACCAGGTCAGGAAGCCAGCCATTCTCAGATGACCGGACTCCAGGATGGCGTAGTTCTTGCCGACGACCGCCATGTTGCCCTTGTCCCGGTAGCGAAACGCGCGCTTTGGGTCGTGCCCTTTGATTTTGTCGGAGATCACACGGCCCACATAGCGCCCTTGCTGGATGGCCGCCTGCGCAACGCCGGGCACAGGTCGCCCGTTCTGCTGCTGTATGGACGCCGCGTCGCCGACCACGAATATGTCTGGTTGGCCCGGCACATTGAGCGAAGGCTCGACCAGCGCCCTGCCCGCGCGATCCGCCTTGGCACCGAGCATGTGGACAACCGGCGAAGCGGCCATGCCTGCCGTCCACAAAACAGTTGCGCTTGGAATTCTTTCGCCGCCCGCGATCACGCCCTCGGCGTCGACACGGTCGACCTTGACGCCGAGCAAGACCTTGACGCCGAGCTTGGCAAGGTGTCTGGCGACCCTTTTCGACAGCGACGGTGCGAAGGTCGGGAGAACCCGATCTCCTCCCTCGATCAAGGTGATCGTGCTGGTTGCCGGATCGATCCGCCTGAAATTCCCACGCAGCGTCACCCTCACCATTTGTGCGATCGAGGCCGCAAGCTCGACACCGGTCGGTCCGGCGCCGACGAGCACGAAATTCATCTGACGCGCGCGCTCATTCTCATCCTCGGTCGCCTCGGCCATTTCGAAGGCGCTCAGGATCTTGGTTCGGATCGCCTCGGCGTCGGCGAGAGTCTTGATCCCCGGTGCAAAGGCTGCGAACTCGTCATGGCCGAAATAACTCGGGCGCGTACCCGTGGCGACGACGAGGAAATCGAAGCGCACCTTGCGGATACCGATCCCGGGATAGAGGGTATCGACAGTGCGATGAGGCAGATCGACACCGACGACGTCGGCGAGCATCACATCCAGATTGGCCTGTTTTGCCTCCAGCTGCCGGATCGGCGCGGCGATCTCGGACGGTGCCAGCACGGCGGTCGCCACCTGGTAGAGCAACGGCTGGAAGATATGGTGATTGCGGCGGTCGATCAGGACCACGTCCGCATCGGATCGCTTGAGAGCCCGTGCCGCTGCAACGCCGGCGAAACCGGCACCCAGGATGACGACACACGGTCGCCTTGTGTGCGAACCATTGGCGTCAATTTCAGAGGCATCAATCTCGGCCAACATCGCTCATCACCTCATGGCTCGTGCATCTGGCCGATCTGACGGCCATAAAAAGCGATACCTTCCCAATGCACATCCTGCTTGTACCGATGTGCCGCGAGCGGAATGGTTTTGCGGCGTTCGGATGGTGGCTATTCACATTACCGGCAGCCACAGATCAACGGTCGTGCCGCGATGAGGCGCGCTGGCGATCGACAGCCCGCCGCCCTGACGTTCCATGACCTGCCGCACAGTGGCGAGGCCGAGGCCGGTTCCATTTGTCTTGGTTGAGAAGTGAGGCTCACCCGCCATTTCCAGCGCGGCATCATCCATTCCGCTGCCTGTGTCGGCGACGGTCAGGCGGATCATCGCGTTGCCACCGCGCACCGGACCGGCGGGATAGCAATCCAGTGCAACCGCTATAGTCACACGTCCGCCTCCCGGCATCGCGTCACGCGCATTCAAAACGAGATTGAACAACACCCGGTCGATCAGTTGCTGGTCGATAAAGGCCTTGGGAAGATTTTCGGCAATGTCGAGATCAAGACGAATGCGTCCTGACAACAAGCTTGCAAGCGGAGCCTCAAGCCGTCGCAGAAGGCCGCCGACATCGACCGCGGCCAGCTTGACCGGCTGCGGGCTCGCAAAGTCCACCAGTTGCCGCGCGAGCGTCTTGGCGCGAAAGGCGCAGTAGATCGCGCCGTCAATCCTTTTCAACTGCCGCGCCGTTCCGGCCCCGCGACCTTGCATCTCCTCGAGGACCGACACGATCGGCGTCAACAATATGTTGAAATCGTGAACGATGGAGGCAAGCAACATGCGCGGATCGGGAACCAGGCAAATATCGTCGTCAGCGACGCGCTGCCCATACGTCATGTTGAGATTATCGGCCATGGCTTCTCTCCATCGAGAGCGTCGGAAAGTCCGGTTTCTATGAGCTGCATCTGATCACGTCTCACGAACCGGGGCTTGTACGCAGCGTCCGATCCTTTGACGTTTCTCGCGGATCTTCCCGGCAAGTTCGGCATGCCTCAGCGCCCAGGGGAAAGGTCGCATCCGCCGTTGGAATACCAACTGACCCCCAGGCCAACCGATCTCGACCCTTGGTCTGGGCGGCCGTCAGATCTTGATGAAGTTGATGGATGCAAGCGCACCAAATGGCAACGAAGCCAGTGGGCCGCCAACGTCCAGCGCACCGAGATCTACCGGGAAATGGCCCGTCTGTTCGAGAAGCTTGCGGACCGCGGCCTTCGCATCGGCATAGTCGCCCGAGTAGAACAGCACCCTCTGGCCACCCGATGGGGCCGGCTCCGGCAGGACCTGAACGTCAAGATGGTTGAATGCTTTGACGACGCGCGCGCCCGGAACGAACCCGCGGAACACCTCGCTTGAATGCTTGCCGCCGAGATCGATCGCTCTAATGCCATAAGCAGCGAGCGGATTGCTTGGATCCTTGGCGTCGGGCGAGTCCGGGTCGAGGAACTCAACGGGATTGGTGGCGTCGATCACAACGCGGTCGTTCCACGCAGGCAAGCCGCCCAGAGCTTTTTCGAGGTCGACCCAGCGCAGTGCCACAAGAACGATATCGGCGCTCGCGGCCTCCTCCACGGTTCCAGCCTTGATCGAAGGGCCGAGCTTCCCGACGAGCCCAGCCAGCGACTCCGGGCCTCGGCTGTTTGCGATCGTTGCCGAAACCCCGCTTTTCGCCAGCAGGCGGGCCACGCTGGAACCGAGGGCACCCGCTCCGATAATACCAATGCTCATTCGTTACTCCTGTCGATGATGTGGGGCCGCATGGTTTCGGAACCGCAGCGCCCCGTGCTGTTTGTCCCGTCACGTTCCGCCTTCAGGGCTGAACGAAATAACTATGTGTCACTGACACGATTACGTTTAAGTCGAAAAAGACTTCACCACTCCAGCGGTATGCTGAACTTCCCAATGCGCGCGACCTCGACGGCAATGTCGGCAATTGTGACCCTCGCCAACTCGTGCTCAAGCGCCTTGCGCGCGCGCATCAACGTTGGTTGCATAGCTTCCAGGATGTTGCCGCCAACCGCGCAAGTCTCGCAGGGCGGTGTCCGGTGCAAGGAAAACAGCTCGGTATCCTCAACTGCCTCATAGACGTCCAGCAGCCGGATCTTCTTCATCGGTCTTGCAAGCAGCGCTCCCCCGCCTGCACCGAGTTGCGACCGGGTCAACCCGGCGTCGCTCAGGCGTGACAGAAGTCCCCGGATCACGACCGGGCTGGTGTTGACCGAATAGGCGAGATCCCCGGAACGCAACGGCGTGCCGTCGCTCACTGCGAGTGCGGCAAGGATGTGAACTGCGACGGCAAAGCGTGTGCTGGTTGGCATGACAGATTCCGATAGTGTGTCACTGCTACTATTACATATTATGGCCCCTCGTCAACGAGATCCTTGCTCGGCGCCTTGGCGCGATGATGCCCGAAAAGGGTGAGACGCTGTTGACAGCACAGACATGCAGCCGACGCAAAGCCGATACAATCAATTCCAGGCGGCACCGTTAAGCTCGCGGCAGAAACGATCAAGCGACGGAAAGCCCGAAGCAACGATGTTGGGGCTCGAAATGAAACAGTATGTCGCCGTCGAAACCCACACGAAAGGAGAGCATCTACGTTGAACTGGAGCAACGTTCCATTCTGCGACACCCGTCCTCACGCGTCGAGAACCTTATGCTCTCCGACCTGTATGTGCGTGATCGTCAGTCCTGCAGTCCCGATCAGACAGCCGTGCCGGCGCGGGTTCTCGCCGGCGGTGGCCCATGCAGCGTCTACCGATGCGCAACGGTAACCAAGACGTTCAAGCGGCTCTGAAGCACCCCGGTAACATGCAGGCGGAACCGCACGCCGCCAACGACGTGGCACACGTCACCTTGCGGCTCGGCCGGCTGATGCTTGTCAACGGCGCCGATACCGCGCGCGTTCAGGCAGGTGTCGCGACGCTGGCGCAACGCCTGGGCTATCAGGTGCAGCTGCTGGTCTACGCCGAGGGTCTGCTGCTCACGCTGGAGGATGAGCATTCGTTTCGCACCAAGCTCAGTCACGCAATCCCGGGGATAACGGTCAACATGGGCGCGCTTGCCGCGCTCGACGACGTCATCTGGGAGACTGCGACAGCACCTGACATAGAGGCTATCGACCGACAGCTCGATATGGTGGAACACGCCGGCAACCGCTATCCGCACTGGCTGGTCGCGATCGGCATGGGGGTGACTGCCGCCTCGCTGGCGAGGCTGTTCGGCGGCGCATGGCCCGTCGTCGGCGTGTCCGTTCTGGTCGGCATTGTCAGCCTGCTGCTGCGCCAGCGTCTTGCCGCATCGTCGGTGAACCCGATTGCGACCGCCGCACTGGTTGCCCTGGCGAGCGGGCTGGTCGGAGCGCTTGCGATGAAGGCGGTTCCCGATGCGTCGCCGACCTTATGCCTCGTCGCGGCCGGCATGATCCTGGTTCCCGGTCTGCCTCTCATCAATGGCGTGCGCGAAACGCTTGGCGGACATGTCGGCGCGGGCCTGGCGCGGCTGATGGTGGGTGCGATCACTGTCATGGCCATCGCCTTCGGGCTGTTCCTTGCCGCGAGCCTTGCCGGCGACACGTTGCCGGTCGACAGTGGGCCTGCATTGCTTCCGGTCGGCGAGGATCTGCTCTATTCCGCGCTTGCGGCGATTGGCTTCGCGCTTCTGTTCAACGTTCCGCCCAAGGCGGCCTGGGCATGCATGCTGTGCGCAATGACGGGGCATGGCCTGCGCACCGGGCTCGGGCACATGGATCTGAATCTGGTGGCCGGCTCGCTGGTGGGCGCGTTTGCAGCCGGTCTGCTGGCACGCCGTCTCGCACAGCATTTCAAGATACCGGTCATCACCTTTGCCTTTCCCGGCGTCGTCGCGATGATTCCGGGAGCCTACGCCTTCCGCGCCGGCATAGGCGGGCTCGGCATCATGAATACCGGGGCGGATGCCCCGCTGGCGCTGATCGGCGACACGATCGGACTGGCGATCACAGCGATCCTGATGACCGCGGCGATCGCAGTCGGCCTGTCTTTGGCGCTCGCCGCCCCGTTCGTGACCTCCACCCCGCAATCAACCGACCCGGCCGGAACCGCGCGATAGTTCGTCCGCGCGTTGATCGCTATTGGTCCCAAGGTCAGAGTTTGAACAACTGCCTGATACGCGCCCGCAAGGGCGGTATCGTCGACGCGGCGTTGGCTCCGTCGCCTCGGCCGAGCCGAAGCTGCTCCGATGCGTTCCTCTTCGCGAGAAGCAAGGCCAGTTCATCGGCGATCGCGGGGCGATCCCGCAACAACGGCGCCAGGCCCTCCTGTGTGATCTCATAAACGACCACCAAGGTGAGAGCCTTGACGCTGCCCAACTCGCCGGCTTCCGTCAGGAGACCGCCTTCCCCGAAGCAGTCGCCAGGCGCAAGACGCCCCAGTATCATCTCGCTTGCGCCGTCGCGCCGGTTGACGGTCACAACGCCGCTGCGCACGATCATCAGCGACTTCAGCACCTCGCCCTGCTCCGCGAGGATCTCCCCCTTCCGGAACGTCCGGCGCGTCATCGTCGAGGCGAGCGCTTCCTTCTCGTCCTCGGTCAGCGGAGCAAACAGCGGGATCGCGTCCAGAAGCCGCCGTGGTGTCGTGTGGAAGCCGAACGGCATCGCGACCTCATTCGGGTCCTGGAGTTGAGGACCGGCAGATCCCAACGGCGCGGCAAGACTGAGCCCGGCCGCCTTTGCATGACGGAAGACCAGGTCGAAGATCTCGCTCTTTGCCTTCCCGGCGAGAGCTCTGTCTGCGACCCGGAAAGCAAGCTCCAGTTCCACCGCGCCTCCGTCCAGCGACACGATCTGCACACTGGGCTCCGGTTGCGCCAGGATCGAATTGCTGCTCAGGAAAACCGCGCGCATCACTTCAGCCATCGTCGACGGTGCGGTGCTCGACCGAAAACGGACCGTGAGCGTGACGCCATGGCTCCGTTCGGGGCTGCTGAGATTGGTGAGCCTTGCTTTCGCCAGGTCGCTGTTGGGAACAACCACCAGGTCGTTTGCACCCGTCAGAAGATGGGTAGCCCGCCAGTTCGTCTCCACCACCATGCCTTCGATGCCGTTGCTCAGCACCAGCCAGTCGCCGATCCCGTAAGGCTTGGCGAGATTGAGTGCTATGCCCGAGAAGACGTCGCCCAGAGTGTTCTGCAGGGCAAGGCCGAGCACAATGGCGACCGCGCCGGATGTGGCGATCAGCGTTCCGACCGGAGCGTTGAAGACGTAGGCAATGATCGACAGGACCGCTGCCACATAGATGATGCCGACAACAAGATCCTGAAGAAGCCGCCCTTCACGGGGCTTTTGTTCGAGGATGAGAAAGACGCGGACAACGCCGATCAAAGACCAAGCGGCATTGACCCACCAGATCGCCTTGACGATACCCAGGAATACCCGCTCCAGCGTAGAGATATCGGCCGGACCGACCGCGTAGGGGAGGATTCCGTGATAGAGCAGCAGCGCCGTAAGCGCCAAAAAGAATGCCAGTTGACCGACCAGGCGAAGCGTCGGTCGGCCGCGAAGCAGAATGCGCGTGACCAGCGCGCCGATCGCGGCGACCATACCGGTCTGGACGATGGGATCGGCGATGACGTCGGATAGATGTGCGTAATCAACCATGGGATTGGGAGCCACATATTGTTCAACAACAAGGGGACCCGGTGCGAAAGCCCTGCCGTTCAGGCTTGCCTCGAGGTCGGCGGTGGCGGCTGAGACTGCCGCTCGAATTGGACTGGAAGTCATTTTGCGGGCAGTGAAGAACTGCTTGTTGAAGAAGAAGGTGACATGCGGCAGGCGCCCGCGCACGATGTCCCGCTCGAGATTTTCAGGAATGTAAACCGCAGCGACAGCCTTGCTGGAACGCACCGCCGCCTCGGCCTCATGGAGTTCGCAGGAGCGCATCGTTGCCTTGACGCCGGGCGCCGAACAGATTGCGTCAACGAAGCTTCTGGACACTGCCGATCTGTCCCGATCCACCACCTCGACGAGAAGGTCGCGGACGATGGCCCTCCTGACCATGGCGCGCAAAGCCAACGGCAGTTTTGCCGGCCTTTCTACCGCGGCCACGGCCAAACTCATCCGACGACCCTTCAAGTCCCGGGTTGCGTGCTGAGCCAGACAGTCATGCCGGGTTCCAGCCCTTCGGTACTGCCGTTTGGCTCGAGGCGGAGACGAAAGGAATTGAGATCGTGATCGCCGACGGCACGGGCCGCGCGCCAGGTTGCGAATTCCCCCAATGGACGCAGTTCCGTCACGCGAGCATCGATCCGGTGCCCGTCCTGCACCGTCAGCACCAGCGTTTTGCCGAGCGTTATGTCGTGCAGATCGTCTTCACGCAGGGTGAAAGCGAAAAAGGCCTGACCATCCGCCTCCATCGTCATCACCGGCTTTCCCGGGCCGATGATCTCGCCCGGCTCGGCAACGCGGATGCCTATTGTGCCGTCCGCCGGTGCGATCAGTCTGGTCTTGTCCAACTGGGCCTGAAGATCCCTGACTGTCGCCTCGGCCAGCGCCACCTGAGCATCGGCCAGAGCACGCTCCTCGGTGGTGGGACCGGCGGTCGCTTCCGCAGCTTGCGCCTGTTTGAGATCAAGGTCGGCCTTGGCCTTCGCAAGCGAGGCCGAACTCGTGTCGAGCGTCTGTTTGCTGGCGAAGTCCTTGCCGGCAAGTGCCGCGGCGCGGTCGTACTGTTGCTGGGCGAGCAGAAGGTTGGCTTGCGACGTCTGGATAGCCTGGTTGGCGATTGCCACCTCTTCCGCTCGCGTGCCCGAATAGACATGATCCCGCTGTGCCTTGGCGCTCGCCGCGGCGGCCTTGGCTTCCTCGACAGATGCCGTCAGTTCCGGATTGTCGAGCACGGCAAGAAGATCGCCCTTGTGGACATGCTGACCCGGATTGACGGTTACCGAAGCCAGGCGTCCCGTGGCGTCGGGGGCGATGTGAATCTCGGTCTGCCGGACCATCCCGGCGATCGGGGGAGCCGCCTGGTCTGCCGACGCTTGCGGGGCGCCGCACATTACCCCGCCTGCCACCGCCAGTGAGATTGCAAGACAATATCCGGGTCTAGCGAGCATCGGGCATCCTCCACCTTGCGGTGATTTTGGCTGAGGCAACGGCAAGGATTGCGTAGACACCTGTGAGCACCCACAGGCCCAGCCAGTCTTGCGAGACGTCTGTCAGGCTCGCGCCCATCTGGTTGACCCGCACCAGGCCATCGATGCCGAAGGTGCTTGGAAGGATAAAGCTGGCGGAGCGAATCGTTGGCGGTATCGCCTCCACTGGCCACGCAACGCCTACCAGGAAGAACATCGGAAGGCTGATCGCGACGAACAGCAGAACGGCGGTTTCGCGCCGTTTGAACCAGCTGCCGACGAACTGGCCGAGCAGGCTGACCGAGAGGATGAAGGGAATGGCGAGCACGATCAGGT
>OUNM010739089.1_pt1 | contig 15366 bp, 14 predicted proteins | sample 1769961 | NCBI WGS metagenome assembly OUNM01 (sample SAMEA3914820, study PRJEB12502) | metagenome | biome: forest; material: soil | place: USA | collected 2012-03-12 | depth 0.3 m | reverse complement strand
GTGATCGTACTGCTCGGACCACAGGTCTTGGCTCCGAGATTCCTCGCGGAGGGCATCGACGCAGAGGGGCGCGCACAGCCTCTCCCAGTCGAAACCCGCGAGAGGATGATCGCCGTGAAGCTGGGCGAACAGCCGGGCCTGAAAGGCGTGCGCTTCAAGCTCGACGGCGCGCCGGTCGAGGTCGAAGCCATCGCGCTGGTGCCGTAGTTACATCGTGCCGTCGGGTCCCGGCTCGACGTTGCCCACGCCGTTCGTCACCCTGCGGTAGCGCGCGATCTCCTGGTACACGCGGCCGCGGGCGCGATTCAGGCTGCCCAATGGTTCGTGCTCGGGCAGCGCGTGCCACGGCGTGAACGCCAGGTTCTCCGCCAGCGCCAGCTTGGTCTGCGACTGCACGGGTTGCTTCGGAATGGTCAGCGTCGCGAGCGTGAACGTCTCGACCGGGTACCAGTTCACCCGCGCGTCTTCGATAGGCTGCCGGTATGGATCGGCGTGGATCTGCACGCGGAAGTCGAACGTCATTTCCTGGTTCGCCAGCGTCTTGGTCAGCGCTTCGCGCAGGTAGTCCGGGTTACTGAGGTTCGGCTCCTCCCCGGGCGATGCGATGGTGGGAATGACCGTGTACTTCACGGCCGTCTCGTCGCCGAGCAGGTACGGCGTGCCACTCCAGTAGGTCAGCGCGAGCGGATTCGTCACGCGCTTGCCCCGGATTTCTTTGAGGATGTTCGCCTCGTCCCGCCGCCAGGTGTTTGGGTTCCACCACTTCGGGAAGAAGAACTTCTTCGGATCGCCTGCCTGGACCGTCTTCAAGAACGCAAGGTAGTCGAACGCGTCCTTCACAAAGAACTGCGGGTGATCCGTGAGGAGGAAGTCGTGCGTCTGAGCGTGGCGCTCCGACTCGAGCACCTTGGCCCCTGGGACGCCCAGCAGCTTGATGGCCATGCCGCGCGCCTGTCCCTCGCGATCGGGTCCCTGGTTGTTGCTGCCGTTCGAAAACCGGATGTAGGCCTGGAACTTCTGAGGCTTCGCGAACAGTCCGCGCGCCAGCCGGGGCGGCAGGCTGTGTCGCACCTCGAACTCTGCTCGCACCAAGCCATGGTGCTTCGCGTGGGCGCCCCGGAGCACCTTGCCGTCCTTCCCCTTGGCCTGTGCCCGCTCCATTTCAATCGAGATCTTGACGATCTCGTCGATGGCGGCGTCCTCGGGCGACAGGGACGAACCTTGCGGTTGCACGGCGGCGGCGGCACTGGCCATGACGACCCAACCTTTGGCGCCGCAGGCACGGCGGCGCTCGATAGGTCCGTTTTCCTAACACACCCCTGACAGTCAGGAAAAGGGACGCCCCGTGCGGCATCGGCGCCCCAGTATGGGCGGAGTGGATCGAAAAACATCTGAGGATTCAAGATGTTACGCTCGGCGTGCCCGAAAGTCGTCGCGTGCCCGGTGGACTGTAGGCCCGCAGTGGCATGCGGCCAAGCATCGGGGTGATGAGAAAGCGGTAACATGATTTGAATGAATATGGGTGACCACAACACGCACTAACAGTGATTCATAGACACAAGTACGCGTGATCAGGTGACAGTTTCTTGCGTGTCTCAAACTCGGGCGTGCTCACCTGAACAGGAGGTGATGCATTGGCGACAGAAGTCACAACGACTTCCGAACTTCTGCCACGATCTCGAACGACCGCAGGCGCGTCGCGTGATCGAAGATCTGCCCGGCGATCATCAGCTCGTCGGCCTTGGTCTCCTTCAAGAACTCTTCAAGCCCATGTCGCACAGTGTCGGGCGACCCGACCACTGAGTTCGCCAGCGCGCTCTCGACGCCGTACCGCTCGTGCGGGAGCCAGATGCCGTCCATGCTCGCGACCGGCGGTTGAAGAAGGCCCGGCATGCCGCGTCGCAGGTTGACGAACTGCTGCTGCGCTGACGTGATGAGCGGCGCCGCCAGCTCGTCCGTGTCGGCTGCGAACACGTTGATGCCGGCCATCGTGTACGGTTGCTGCAGGGCTTCGGATGGCCGAAAACGAGACCGGTAGATATCGAAGGCCGGAAGCAGTAGCTCCGGGGCGAAGTGCGACGCGAACGCGAAGGGCAGCCCGAGCTCCGCAGCCAGCTCGGCGCTGAAGAGACTCGATCCAAGCAGCCAGATGGGCACCCGCAGACCCGCGCCCGGTACCGCCCGCACCGCCTGTCCAGGTACCGCAGGCTTGAAGTAGGCCTGCAACTCGAGAACGTCCTGCGGGAAGGTGTCTTCAACGCTGGCCAAGTGACGGCGCAGAGCGCGGGCGGTGCGCTGATCGGTGCCCGGAGCCCTGCCCAGTCCCAGATCGATGCGCCCCGGATACAGCGATTCCAGCGTGCCGAACTGTTCGGCGATGACGAGGGGAGCGTGGTTCGGCAGCATCACGCCGCCGGAGCCGACGCGGATGGTCGACGTGCCGCCCGCGATGTGGGCGATGACCACCGCCGTCGCTGCGCTCGCGATGCCCGGCATGTTGTGGTGTTCGGCGAGCCAGAACCGACGGTAGCCCCGCCGCTCCGCGTGCTGCGCGAGATCGAGGCTGTTGCGCAGCGCCTGTCGGGGGTTGCTGCCTTGCACGACGGGAGAAAGATCAAGGATCGAGAAGACGGGCATCGCCGGGAACATTCTCGCGCGTCAGCCGGGCGTCAAGCGAAACGGCCACCGTGGCGCGACACTTGCTGACCCGATTCGTTCATGCTGGCTACTGCATGATACGCACGCGACTACGAGCCCGCACTGCCGTTATCGCGCCTGCGATCGTCGTCGCAATCGCCCTGCCCGCGCTCGCGGCGCCAGAACCCACTGCTGTTGAGGACGCCCTTCCACCGGAGTTGGCGCTCCGCCCGCTCGTCCTTCCTGCACGGACGGCCATCATGAGCACCAGCGTGCGGTGCGTTCTAGGCGCGGAGCCGAAACTCTGGGGGAGCGCGGAGGGGGCGGTAGGTCTCGGACACGGTCTCGAGTTGGACGTGTCGTTGGCGACGGAGGCAGACACCGGGGGAACGCTGGGAGCCACCTATGCATTCCACGGCAACCTCGCGGCGACAGTTCGAGCCCACTACGAGCGACGAGTGGTCGATAGCGCCATCCCCTTCGCTTCGCGCCTGGTTCCGATCCCGTTCCGGACCCTCGGATGGTCTCTCGGATTGCCGGGACGATGGAACTTGCCCACTGTGCCTCTGGCAATTCGCGTGCTGGACCAAATCGCCTTTTTCGGGAGCCTCGCGACGCCTATCGCACCAGGCTCCCGCGCTGTCCTCAGGTTTGGCGCGCCGTTCACGATTCAGTTCGATCCGGTGCCTTGGCTGGGGCTGGAGCTCGGCATCTCGTATCGCTTCGTGTTTCAAGTGGTGCACGAACAAGAGACGATCACCGGCACGTTGTACCTCTGGTCGCCGACGTACGAAGTGACAACGGGACTTTCGGCGTACGTCACGTTTTGGCACCTCGATATTGGCGTTCTGGCCACGCACGAAACGATGGGGCCTCTCTCCGAGAGCTTTGGTGTCTCGCCGACGAGCACGAACACCATTGGTCTGACTGTGCGTGCATGGCTCTGATGTGCCTCGTTCGCCGGGACGAATTGGGGGACTCAGTGCTCGCGGTCCTCTCCCCAACGTGCTGGACGAACGTGAGCGGAGACAACGCCACGCCTGGGAAACGGCTGCGCCCGGAGAGGTCCGCGAACGGACCCCATCCGGGTGCATGTCGAACGGAATGACGACGGTCCTACCAGTGCGAGACGAGCTGGTGCTCGCCGAACAGTGCAGGCAGGCCCGTCCGAGAGAGGAACTTCACGCCCGGCACGAGCTCACCGCGCTCGATGCCACGCTCCACGAGATCCTCCTCCACTACGTAGACCGGCATCTGACGCTTCTCCATCAGGTCGACGAGGTCGCGATCGATCTTCGGCGCCTGGGTCTGCTTCCACTCACCGACCGTGAGGCCGGGAGCGCCCTGGCCTGCGACGGCGTAGTTCACCGCGTTGCCCCGCAGCACGACGGTGTGATCGGCTCCGGCACCCTGCATGGCCGCGAGCACCCACATGATGGTGTCGTCCTGCTCTTCCATGACGGCCCGATAGGCCGATTCGATGATGTTCAGCGTCTTTTTGGCCATGACTCACCTCACTTCGTGGGGATGACGAGGACGTTGTCGGATGCTTCGACGAAGGCGTGGAAGTCGGCCGGTGAGCCGCGCCGCGTGCCGGGGATGAACTCGGTCACGCCGCGTTCGTCCACGCACATGCCGCAGTTCACCCAGTCGACCTTGCCGCCGTTCTTCTCGGCCTCGACCAGCAGCGCCGCGACTTGGTCCTTCGTGGTGGGGTGGTTCTCCTCGGCCAGGTTCTTGCCGTGGACGGGGTTGGGGTGGGGCGCCTGCTTCGCGAACGCGAGGGCCGAAGCGCCCTCGTACGCGAAGACCTTCAGGTCGTAGCCGCGGCGCGCGGCGGCATCGAGCAGGCGGAAGGCGGTGGTCAGGTTCGCCGACTCATACGGCGGATCCATCAGCGCGAAGGTCAGGGTCTTCTTGGACATGGTGGTCTCCTCGGGGCCTGAGAGGGCTCAGTGCCAGAGCGTCTTGTGGCCCGCGGCCAGGTGGTCGATGACGGTGTCGATGGGGGCGATCGCGATCCCCGCACCCAGCTTGACGATGCCTCGCTCCTTCAGGGAGAAGTCGTCCACCAGCACCTTCACGCCGTTCTGGCTGAGCGCGGTGAGCGCCGCCGAGCGCGCCGACGGCCGCGCCGCCAGCACGCCGTTCTGCACCAGGAACAACGTCACTTCGGTCCCGGCGCTCGCGAGGCTCTTCGTGAGGTCGTAGAAGTACGCGACGTCGTTCGACTCGAACGGGTCGCGCGATTCGATCAGCAGATACTGCGCCATATGTCCTCCTGGTGAGTGTGGCCGCGAGGCGGCCCGTGGTCAGTCCAAGCTACGGTGGGGGCGTTCCTAAACCGTTCCCGGAGTCTTCGCGGGCGACGGACGATCAGGGGTTCCGAGCTCGACCGGTCCCCCAAGGGTCTTCCAGGCCTGCAGCCCACCCTCCAGGCACGCGGCGTTGAGAAAGCCCATCCGCTTGAGGACCTGCGCCGAGAGTGCGCTACGCGCGCCGATTCCGCCCGTGCAGTAGGTCACGACTGCGAGCCCGCGATCCGACAGCCTCGCGTCCTTCACCGGGCTCTCAAGGTCCGCCTTCATCTCGAGCAGGCCCCGCGGGATGTTGATGGCGCCCGGCAGGTGGCCGCGCTCGAACTCCTCGGGTTCGCGAACGTCGATGAGCACGACCGGATCCAGAGAGCCCAGGCGATGCCGGACTTCTACCGGCGACAGCGCAGTGATCTCCGCGAGTGCTGCCTTCGTCATCTCCTTCACGCTCAGGGCCATGTGGATCCTCTCGGTCGGCGGGAAGCGCCGGTGAGGATCAGGCTATGAGGCGGGCGTTCCTGAAACGTTCCTGGCGTCGGCGGCCGCCAGGCATCGTGCGGCTGCGAGGGTGTGGCCCGACCTGGCGAACAGATCGGCGGCTTCATGCAGCAGGGCCGAGGCCTGCGAGTGATTCCCTTCCGCCGATCGGAGCGCCGCACGCGCCTCCCACTCGGCGGCGTGGGACGGACCGCCCTGCCACATGCCCGCGACGCGGCGAGTGGCCTCGAGGTAGCTATGCGCTGCTTCGAGCTGCCCCGCCCGTGCGCATGCGACGGCAGCCGCGGCGCGGAAGTTCAGGGAGCACGGCTCGCAGATCTCGCGCCCAGTAAGAATCTCTTCGGCTTCCCGCACCGCGCGCGCACCTTCGGCGGGGGTCCGGGCGGCTTCGATCTGCGTGCCCAGTACGCGAACGATCAGATGCGAACTGAGCGGCGCCTTCTCCGAGATGTCGCGCGCGCGGATCAGGATCCGCGACGTTCGTCCGTGGTCGTGCCGGGCCAGCGCCACCTCCGCCAGACGGCTCAGCGACAGTGCCCAACCCGACACGGCGCCCGCGGTCTGGTGCAGCGCGACGGCGCTCCCGACCTGCGTCTCGGCTGCGTCGAGCCGGCCCGCCAAGAGCGCGGCCTCTCCCAGGATGAGCGCGGCAACCGCGCGTCCGTGTGGGGACCCATGCTCCTCCGCGATGCCAATCAACTCGCGGGCGAACGCCTCTCCCCGGACGATGCCGTCCGCTCCGTAGAGCCAGACCTCCGCGATGCACAGGTGCGCTTCGAAGACGGGAGCGCCGAGCGACGGGGGCTTCTTCACGGCGTCGAGGAACTCACGGAGGAAGATCTCCCGCCAGTTGCCGCGCCTGTGTGCGACCATGCCGAGCAGCGTGCTCGCCTCTCCCAACGCGCGGCCCAGCCCGGCATGGACAGCGAGCTCGCGCGCCGCCGCCGCGTCACGCTCCGCCTGATTCAGATCGCCCCGATGCATGAACAGCAGCGCGGACGCCAGCAGGCTCGCCGTCCTGTCGGCAGGCGTGGGTGGGGCGTCCCTCGTGGGGCCCTGCGCCTGCCGGTACAGCTCCAGCGAACGCGCGTCCGGAGTCACACCCAGCTCGCGCTGGAGGATCTCCCGCAGGCGCTCGAACCGGCGCAGGGCTCCCTGGCGGTTGCCGGCGGTGAGATCGGCCGTGATGAGCGCCCGGTGCGCCTCCTCGTCCACGGGATCGAGCTCGGCCACGCGATCCCAGAGGCGCGCGGCGCGCAGCGTCTGCAGGTGGCGGAGACGCAGTCGATCGCGCGCCTCGTCGAGCCAAGGTTCGTAGGGATCCTCCGGCAGCAGCGCGCCGGTGTGCAGCTCCGCCGCGCGCGCCGCGTCTGCAGGATTGCCGGTGCGCAGGGCCGCCGCCGCCTCGTGTTCGAACCGCTCGATGTCCACCGAGACCGACGCCTCGAGCGCGAGCTCCACCATGCCGGCGGTGATCGAGATCGCCTCGTCGAACCCCAGCGCGCGGCGGGCGTAGTGGACCGCCTTGCGGAGGTTGGCGGCGCCCGCGTTCGGGGCGAGGCCGGGCCACAGCGCATCGATCACCTGCTCGCGGTGCAGCCTGTGGCGCGGGGCCAGGGCGAGCAGCTTCACGAGATCAGTCGCGCGCCGCTGCTGCCAGGCGTCGCGCGGGACTTCCAACCCGTCGACCGCGACGCGGAAGCCGCCGAGCAGGAAGACGGCGATGTCGTGGGAGCTCGCGGGCGCGTGGGTCTTCGGGCGTATGGTCATGGCGCGAGTATGCCCCGGAAAGGCGCCTGCGTTCGTTGCAGGCAGGGGCCGCCGTGAGCCGCGCTGACGGCGGCCAATTGTGTCCGACAAGCCGAATTTGCAGCTCGTATGGGATCGCCCCATGCGAGGCCGTCCCGCTTTGCCGTGCGCGAGTTGGTCGGGCCCTCGACCGGCTGGGCGGAGAGCAGGCGGCCCTGGGCAGGTCTGGCTCGATCGCCGCGTTGTGCGGTATGGCGAGACCAGAGGAGTCGGCCATGTGCAGGAACATCAAGGCGCTTCACAACTTCGAGCCTCCCGCGACCGACGATGAGGTTCGCGCGTCCGCTCTTCAGTACGTGCGCAAGCTCACCGGCATGAACGCGCCGTCGCAGGCCAACCGCGAGGCGTTCGAGTCGGCCGTCGCGGACATCACCGAGCGCACGTTGCAGCTGTTTGGCGTGCTCGAGGTGCATGCGCCTCCGAAGACGCGCGAGACGGAGAAGCTCAAGGCCGCCGAGAGGGGCCGCAAGCGCGAGGAGCAGATGCGCGCGAAGTATGGACGTGCGTGAGCCCGCTTTACCGCGCGGCCCGCTGTCGTGTCGGAGTGGACGTGGCACGTTGCGTGGGAGTTCCGTTGCGTCCGACGGCGGTGTTCATTCTCATCATGAACCTGGGAGCGTGCGCGTCGGTGCAGATCACGCAGCGTGCGGCCGACGATCTCCCCTGTCCCGCGGAACAGATCCAGCTTTCCTTCGGCGCGGCAGGGGCGGTCAAGGCGTATGGATGCGGCGATTGGATCCAATACGCATGCGCATCGGGCGAGAACGTTGGCCTGACCTGCGTCCAGGAGGCGCGCGGAACGGAAAGCCAGGCGGGAGGCAACCGGAAGCACCTCGCTGAGGAGGGGCGGGAGAACGGCTCCTGCTTCGGAAATCAGACCTGCTTTGCGCCTCTCTCGTGCGTGCAAGGCATCTGCCTCCGCCCGGCGGCACCCGGCATGATCGGAGGCGCCTGCATCGACGGAACATGCCGGGCGCCGCTCGCGTGCGTGAACGCCCAGTGTGAGCCTGTGGAGAGCGGGCAACTGTCACTGCCAATGGGGACGAGGGGCGGCGCGTGCTATCCGAACCCGTCGTGCAACGCCGGACTGACCTGTCAGGCTGGCATATGCGCGCCGAAATCAACGGGGCTCTGATCGGTCAGGCGGCCGTGGCTACTCCGCGAGGCCCGCCCGCACCGCATAGGTCAGGATATCCCCATTCGTGCGGGCGCCCAGCTTGGTCCGAATCTTCGCGACGTGGGTGCCGACGGTGCTCGCGCTGATATTCAGCTCCGCGGCGATCTCGATCTGCGTTCGCGACTGGCACATGAGGATCAGGATCTGGAACTCGCGCGCGGTGAGGTCGTGGTGTGCGCGCTTCTCAATGGCGGGCTGCTCCGCGGACTGGCGTACGCCGCGCGTTGCCACCGTACGTATCGCAACGAGGATCTCCTCGGCCGGATGATCTTTCGACATGTAGGCGTTCGCGCCCTCGTCGATGAGCCGGCGGCCGTACTGGGCTTCGCTGTACATCGACAAGACGAGGATGGGCAGCTTGCGGTCGCGCTCGCGCAGCCGGCGGATCACTTCGGATCCGGAGAGTCGCGGCAGGCTCAGGTCGAGCACCAGCACGTCCCAGAGTCCGGGCGCGTAGGCCGAGAGCACGGCGTGGCCATCATCGGCTTCGCCCACGACCGTCAGATCCGCGGTCTGGGCCACCAGCTCCCGCAGTCCGCGACGGACGATGGCGTGATCATCTGCGACGAAGATCCGAATCATGCGGCCCGCGCCTCCTCGGCCGCAGTGACATGCTCCCACCGTAGCGGAGTTGGGTCAGTGGGGCGATTTTGCCGCGGGTGGGTTTCTGCCTACGTGGGCGCCTGCCGATGGATCAGTTTCGCGGTTCGGTGCAGGTGCCGCTGGTGCACGACCAGCCTGTGGGACAGGCAACAGTCGCGGAGCATTGCGGCCGTCTGCAGTAGCCGCCCTGGCAGGAGTAGGGCGCCTGGCACGACCCATCGCCTGCGCACGTGATCAGACGGCACTTGAAGCTGACGGTGGAGCACGCGAGCCCCGCCGGGCAGTCGTCACTCGTGTCGCAGTCGCGAACGCAGGAGCCCTGGTAGCAGGTGTAGTCCGAGCCGAGCAGACAGTCGCCGCCACAGCCTTGGCAGATGCCGCCTGGAGCAGAGACGCTACAGGTCAGGCCTGTGCCGCAGTCCGCGTTGGTCGCGCATTGGCCCGGCGGGCGTGGAAGGCCAGCGTCGGCGGGTGAGCCTGCGTCCGGGATGTTTGATCCGGCGTCGTGAAGACCGGCGTCGATGAGCGAACCGGCGTCGAACATGCCGGCATCAGGGACGGTCGCGCCTGCGTCACCCGGTGGCGCAGAAGAGGCCGTCGAGCCGCACGCGAGCATGAGCGTTGCGAGGAGGCAGGCGGTCCAAGTGCGCTGGAGCATGCGCGCAGTCTACCCGGTCGCCGGGGGCCCTCAATTCAAGGCGCACCTGTGCTGGGAGTTGCAACACGAGAGACCGCCTTGCCGTGGGATCAGGCAGGACAGCGTGTCGTGGCAGTCGCCGTCCACCAGACACGCCACGCAGCCGCCGCTGTCTGGATCGCAGTGAGGCGTAGCCGGAGTGGACGCGCAGTCGGCATCGCGGCCACACACGCATTGGCCACGTGCCGCGTTGCAACGCGGCCGGCCGGCGATCCCCGCGCACGCCGAGTCCTGGGCGCAGAGGCAGAGCTCGTCATGACAGGTGTAGTCGGGTGGGCAGTGACTGCTGGTCAGACAAGCGACGCAAACGCCTGTCCGGAGATCGCAGTGGGGGGCGCCTCCCGCGGTCGCGCAGTAGGCGTCGGACAGGCAGTCACACTTGCCGCCGTTGCACCGGCCGTCCTTCCCGCATTGCGCGTCGAACAGGCAGTTCAGGCAGGCATGGTTCGAGCCGCAGAACGGGCGGGTTGACGTGGTGCAGTCCGCGCTCGTCTGACACTCGACGCATTCATGCGACGCCGACAGACAACGCGGCGTTCCGGGCACCGCGGCGCAGCCTGTGTCGTCGGTGCAGACGCAGGCGTCGTTGAGACAAGCGCTGCCGTTCGGGCACGGCTTCGACGCGCTGCATCCGACACATTGGTGGGTGGCGGTGTTGCACGCCGGGGTCGCGCCTGAACACCCGGCGTCGGTCGCACAGACACATTGCGAGCTCACGCAGGTGAGGCCCGCGCCGCAAGGCTTGGAGGCGCTGCAAGCGACACATTGATGCGTGGCGGTGTTGCACGCGGGAGTCGCCCCAGAACACGCGCTGTCGGCACCACAGGCGCACTGGCTGTTCACGCAGGTGAGACCGGTGCCGCAGGGCTTGGACCCGCTGCAGGCGACGCATTGATGGGTCGCAGTGTTGCAAGCGGGCGTGGACCCGGAACAGGCGCTGTCGGCGGTGCAGACGCACTGGCTGTCCACACACGTGAGGCCGGTGCCGCAGGGTTTGGAGCCGCTGCACGCGACGCACTGATGCGTGGCCGTGTTGCAGGCGGGCGACGACCCGGAGCAACCGCTGTCACTGGAGCAGACGCACTGACTCGACACGCATGTCCGCCCGGTGCCGCAGGGTTTCGACGCGCTGCACGCGACGCATTGGTGGGCAGCCGTGTCGCAGGCAGGCGTCGACCCCGAGCAGCCACTGTCGTCCGAGCACACGCACGTCCCAGCCAGACACGCCCGCCCCGTCCCGCAGCCCTTGGTGGCGCTGCACTGCACGCACTGGTGATTCGCCTTGTCGCAGGCAGGCGTGGTTCCGCTGCAGGTGCTGTCGTCGACACAGCCGCAGCGTCCGCTGACGCACGTCAGTCCGGCGCCGCAAGGCTTGGAAGCACTGCACTCCAGGCACTGATGGCTCACCGCGTCGCACACTGGGAAGCCCGGTTCGGTACAGCCGTCATCCGTGGCGCATTCGCAGACGAGCACCGGCAAATCGTCCACGCGCAGGCAGACCTGACCCGTCATGCATTGCGCGGCGGTGTGGCAGGCGGCGCAGGTGCCCGTGGTGTGGTCGCAATACGGTCCCAGCGACAGAAGCTGCTGACAGTCGTTGTCGGTGGAGCAGGTGACGCATTTCCCGTCCGCCCGGCAGTGCGGCTGCAGGATGTTGCAGTCCGCGTCCGTCCGGCACTCAGCGCATTGGCCCGTGTCCAGTCGGCATGCCGGCGCGCCGACCGAGCACTCGGAGTCCGATTGGCAGCCGACGGCGGCCGCGACGCAGAGGAGCTGTCGGCTGCACACGAGGCCGGAGCCGCCGCACTCCGCAGTCTTCGTGCAAGGGACGCAGACCCCCGCCGGTAGAAAGCACACGGGAGTGAGCGGCGAACCCGCGCACTCCGCGTCGGCGTGGCAGCGGATCGCCGGTAGTGGCCCGGCGTCGATGACCGCCCCGGCGTCGGCGTCGGCGTCAGCGTCTCCTGCCCGGCGCCCCGCGTCCGTCAATTCCTCACCGCTTCGGGCGCCACAGTGACCGTCCTGGCCGCACGAGCTGCCGGCAGGGCATTGCGTGTCGTCGCGGCAGACGATGTCCTGGGTTCCGTAGGGGAGGCAGCAGGGGAGGAGACAGGCCACGAGCGCGGCAGCGGCGCGGTTCATGGGAACACCCAGACGAGCGTGATCCCAGCGGCGGCGAGGAGCCCGGTCACCCCGAAGGACACCTGTGCCTGCACGGCCTGACCATTCGCCGTGTCCAGGATCTTTTGAGCTTCGACACCATCATGCGGGGTGCTTCCCAGGTCGCGAGCCGTTTTGCGAGCCTTGAACGCCAGCGCGGTGCCGACGCCGCCAGCGACCGCCGCGAGGGCCAGCGCTGTCACACCCAGCTTCGTGTTGCGTGTCCATCGGGTCGCGCTGTCGGGGCGGGCCTCATTCGGTGTGACGCCAGGGGCAATCGCTGAGTCGGGAACGTGCGTCTCCACCACGAATCGCACATCGGCGAGCTCGTCGGCCTTCAGATCCAGCACACGCCGCTGCGCGGATCCGCCCGGCGGTGTGACGATGACCTCTCGCGAGCAGGTCCGCACACGGAACGATCCCGGCGCCGAACCCAGGTCGGCGCCATCCACCGCCACCGAGGCCGGTACGTCGCGGCCCGCGGGATCGCGGGCCACGACGCGAAGATCCGACTGCCGTTCGGGTGCTTCCAGCTTCACCAGTTGCGTCGATCCGGGGTCCAACACCACCCGCTCGCGGGCCGGCATCCGGCACGGATCCGCGACGGCTATCTCGTAGGCGCCGGGAGTGACCTCGCGTTTCTCGAACGGCGCCGTGCCCGCTGGCTGGCCGTTCACGACCAGCGGCAGATGGTCCGGCACCGTCGTGACGCCCAGGATGGCCCACGCGGGCAGCAGGTTCAGGGAGACTTCGCCCTCCTTCTGGAAGTCCAGTTGCTTGCGCGTCGTTGTGAAGCGGTCCTTGGCCATGGCGACATCGTGGTTGCCGCGCAGGACGACCTTCCGGCACGGCGTGGTCTGGCAGAGCAGCTCGCCGTCCAGAATGACGGTCGCCCCGGGTGGATCACTCTTGAAGGACACGGGGATCTCATGCGCAGGCGCCTGGGCATCGCTCGCGGCGGGCTTCAAGCTGGTGCCCGCCACCGCCTGCCCGGCGCTGGTCACCCGCCCGAAGAACGCCGGCGCATGACTCTCGAACGCGGAGGCCAGATCGCGCGCGGTATGGCCCGACAGGTTGACGGAGGCGAGCTGGCGGCCACCGACGGTCTCGATGAGCCTCACAAACGCGACGTGGACGCCGCCACTCGTGACGATGGTGCCTGACAGGAACAGGCGCGCGCTCAACTCCCGGGCGGCGGCGAGGGCGCAGCTCGCATCGCAGACCTTCGCCGGATCGATGCGGTTGTCCGCGAGCATGGCGAGGGTCGTCTCGCCCGTGAGCACCGTGTAGCCGGCGGGTGTGAGATACACGCCGGCCGCAGTGCGGATACTCTCCTCGAGCACGATGCGATCGGCCTTGCGCAGCTTGGCGTTGCTCGCGTCCAACGGGAGCACCGCGATCAGGCCCTTGGGGCTCTGACGTTCGGCGCGAGCCGAGGCTGGAAAGGCCAGCGTCAGCAGGGCCATGATCGCAACGGAGCGCGGACGAAGCGCCGTCACGAGCCCGGCCGGGCCCGCGGACCTCGATGGGTCGCACATGGCGTGTTCCTATCGAATACCGCCAGAATTGGGAAGAACGTGCTGATACTGGGAGTGTGCCGTACCGCTGGTAGCGAAAATCGTTACTTCTTCACGCCGTCCACCGCCGTCTTCGCTGCGAGCAGACCTTCCAGCAGCACGGGCGCGAGCGTGGGGCCGAAGTAGCTGCGCTGTGCCTCGGCGGTGCGCGCCTCGATCCGCTCGGGTGTCTCCACGTAGCCGATGTAGTCGTCCATCAGTCCCAGGTACGTCGCGCCGTCCAGTCGCAGGCGCCAGGCGAGCGCGAGGTCCGCGACGATCTCCGCGGGCACGGACGCCACCGTCAGCGAGCCCAGCTTGAAGAAGGACACGTCCGCGGTCCGCGAGCACGCGAACCATTGCATCAGGTTGGATCCCACACGGTTGAACGGGAACGCGAGCGCGCCGCCGACATCGCAGGCGGGCAGGTTCACACGCGCGCGCGCGATGGTGAACGCAGTCTCGGGCGTCGCCTCGCCACCGGCCGCCAGCGCACCCCGGGCATCGGCGGCGATCGCCTGCCCGAAGCGCGCCACCCGATCCTCCAGCGTGAGAGCGCCCGATCGCTTGGCCCAGGTCGTGTCACCCACGGCTCCTTGGAAGAAGAGCGCGGGCGCGTGGCCGTCCTCTTCGAGCGCGGTCATCAGGTAGGACGGCCAGTCGCCGCTCAGCCGCATGGAGTCGCGGTGGACGATGGTCGGGTGCGCCGCGAAGACCACGATCTTGCCGATGGCCGCGCCGTCCAGGCCATCGACGTGCAGGGCGGTGAGCAGCTTGTCGGTCGCGCCCTGCGGATTGTTGCGGTTCATGCCGTAGTTGGAAGCATCAATGCGACCCGATGCGATTCGTGCCGGCTTCAACTCTTGAGCCGCCTGATGCAATGCCTGCGAGACCTGTCCGACCAGGAACGATTCGATCTTGGAGTCGTAGCTGGCCAGGCCGATCCACTGCGCGAGGAGCTGGTTCCAGTACCCGCCGACGCTGGAGTGCGAGTGCGTCGCGCCGATGAGCAGCTCGGCGAGTCCGAGATCAGCCGTGGCTGCGGCCACCTTTTCGCGGAAGGCGGCGGGCAGGAGCAGCAGCTCCGCCGACACGAACGCCACGCGCTTGCCAGCAATGTCAAGGATGAGAGCACGCACCTGGGGCGCATCGAGCACGCCCTCGAACGGAGCGTTGCCGCGCGTCGCGAAGCCGCCGATGGGAGCGGGGAACGAGGGAACGAGGTTCGCCTTGGCCGCGCCCGCCCGCAGCGCGCCCTCCGCGTGGACCACTTCGATGATCTGAGGCGGTGCGTCGATTCGCGAGGGGCGAAAGTCGATCATCAGGACGGCGACGAGCGCGAACACCGCCGCGATGAAACGGCCCGCCCAACGGATGCCGCGCGATTCAACCCACATGCCCAGAGACCCGTTTCAGAGGCGCCAATCAGGTAGACTGTCGCGCGCCGCAGTCCTTCGCTATATACGCGCCTCCCGAAGGGGAGCTTCCCGTCGGGCATCGTGTTCGGGGTGAGCCATGTTCGACAAGCTCAAAGATCACTGCGGCGTCGTCGGCGTGTTCGGGCATCCCGAAGCGAGCACCATGACGTACCTGGGCCTGCATGCCCTGCAGCACCGCGGGCAGGAGAGCGCCGGCATCGTCGCTTCCGAGGGTCTTCGCCTCCGCCAACATCGCGCGATGGGCCTCGTCGGCGACATCTTCACTCCGGATGTTCTCAGCCTCCTGGGCGGTGATCGGGCCATCGGGCACGTGCGCTACTCCACGGCAGGTCAGTCCTCGATCGAGAACGCGCAGCCCCTGGTCATCCGCGAGCAGGGCGGGCAGCTGGCGGTCGCGCACAACGGCAACCTGGTGAACGCCGACGAGCTTCGGAAGGAGCTCGAGGCAAAGGGCGCCATCTTCTCCTCGTCAACC
>OUNM011371338.1_pt1 | contig 15369 bp, 13 predicted proteins | sample 1769961 | NCBI WGS metagenome assembly OUNM01 (sample SAMEA3914820, study PRJEB12502) | metagenome | biome: forest; material: soil | place: USA | collected 2012-03-12 | depth 0.3 m | reverse complement strand
TGAACATGCCCATGGCGCCAAAGAGCAGGATGCAGAAGACGAGCAGGGCCAGATTCGCGATCATGCCCGCGAAACGGTAATAAAGCAGCGTGACGACGACCGCGAGGCCGGCGCCGATGAGACCGGCCATGATGCCGCTATCGATGGCGTCCTTGCCCAGCGTGGCGGAGGTGCTGCGCTCTTCTTCCACCGCGACGGGATTTTCCAGCGGGTTCAGCAGCGCGCTGGCGATGTTGCGCGCTTCTTTTTCCTCGAAGTTGCCGGAGATGATGGCACCGCCGCCCTTGATGCCGCCCGCTGCCGCCGCATCCTGGGTGAGGCCCGCGGCGGAGATGCACACCTTGTCCATGAGGATGGCAAACATCGGATGCTTGCCGCGCTGAATCTGGTCCTCGGCCATCTGCGCCGTGATGTCGGCGAACCGCTTGCCGCCCTCATCATCGAAGGCGAGGCTGATTTCCCAGTTGCCCGTACGGCCCGATTCGGCGCGGGCTTGTTTCACCTTGTCGCCAGTGATCTCGGTCTTCTTGGCGACGATGATTTCCTCCGCCGCATCCTCGCCCGTGGGCAGCGTCACGGTCTGCTTGCCCACGCGATCGTTCCAGCTCTTGGCGCAGTCGCCCCAGAATTTCTGATACATCCCGGGCTCCTTGCGCACGTGCGGCACGATTTCGTAAGCCGGGTCGATGAACGTGCCGTCCGGGTCGATTTTCCGGCGGCGCAGGACTTCCTGGTAATTGTCCATCACCAACCGGAATTCCAATTTCGCCACCTTGCGCAGCGCCTCGCGGTACTGGGCGATGCGGGCCGGGTCCACGCCCGGGAGCTGCACCAGCACGCGATCCGGCGGCGCCGGGGCGATGAGCGGCTCGCTCGTACCCATGCTGTCCACGCGTTTCCGGATGGCCTCCATGGCGCGATCCAGCGCGTCCGCGGTAATCGGCTTCGGATTCGTCTCGCTCGGCTTCAGGCGGATGAGGAAGGAGGTACCGCCACGCAGGTCGATACCGAGGGAAATTTTACCCCCCGTCTCGATGATCGGGTTCCCCGCCTCATCGCGTGCGATTTCGCCCTTGGCGTCGCGCTTGGGCACATCGAAAGGTGGGATGAACGCGAGCAGGCCCATGGCCACCAGCAGCACCGTGAGCGCGCTGCCGGTATTGCGTTTCACGCGCTCGCTGTCGGTGGTGAAATACCACCCGAAAAGCAGCAGCAGGACGATGCCGAAGATGAAAGTCAGGGCGGGAGTCATGGCTCAGGAAATTTACTTCGATTCTTTCGCAAGCACGGTCGCGACGGCACTCTTGTCCAGCGTAACCTTGCAATTTTCGTCGATGCGCACGACGAGCGTCGGAGCATCATCCTTGATGCTGATCACCAGGCCGTGCACGCCGCCGATGGTGACGATGCGATCACCCTGCTTGAGCCCGGCCACCTTGGCTGCCAGCTCCTTCTGTTTCTTTTGCTGGGGCCGGATCATGAGCACCCACATAATGATCATGATGGCGCCAAACCACACGAGCATACTCATGGGGTCCTGCTGCGGCGCCGCTGGGGGTTGACCCTCGGCGAGAAAAGTGGACGAAACGATCGACATGTCTTTTTGAAAAAGGGCGCGCAGCCTATTCGCGAAAGGAGGAATGTCCACGGTTTTTCGTGAGGGGCCCCCGGTTCGGGGCAATGCCCAACATCCAACGTCCGACATCAAACACCCCATGGCGCCAGCGACGGACGGGCGCGCGGTTCGTAGAAGCGGCTTCCAGCCGCTTTTGTGAACGTCGAACAAGCGGCAAGATGCCGCTTCTACGAGCCGCCCCGTCCGTCGCTTGCGCCTTGGACGTTGGATGTTGGACGTCCGCGCGCACAGCGCGCGTGATGCTTGACGCCCCCGCCCCTGTTGCGAAAAATGGCTAAGGACGAACCCGTCTTTGAGTCATCCAACACCACAATATGAAAACCACACATCTGCTCGCGCTCGCGGCGGCCGCTTCCCTCGGCCTGGCCGCGTGTGAAAAAAAGTCAGACTCCATCCCGCCGACCAATCCTCCGGCTCCGAAAGCTGAGAACAAGGAAGAGCCGAAGAAGGAAGCCGCCAAGGCTGACGCTCCGAAGCCCGCTGCTCCTGCTCCTGCCGCTCCGACTACCGACGAGGTGATCAATGCCCCGACCGATTCCGCGCCCGCTCCGCCGCCGAAACCGCCGGAGCCCGCTCCCAAGCCGCCGGGCCAGTAATTTCCAACCAAAGCAGCCCAACCTTTCCAAGCCCCGGTCTCGCAAGGGACCGGGGCTTTTTTTGAAAACACCCAACGCTGAACGTCCAACGTCCAACGTCCAATGAGCAGGCGACAAGCGGGCGTGTGCTCGTAGAAGCGGCTGGAAGCCGCTTGGGGGTACGGTTCGCACGCGCCTGGAAGGCGCGTCTACGGGCGCCCCTCGCATCGGATTTGCCAAAGACCATCTTTTTACCGACACTCCCGCCGCATGACTCGCCCGGTCCAAGTCCTCACCCTCGCCATTTGCATGGCCGGGGCGGCGTTTTCCCCGGCCGCGGTGAAGCCGGAGGCGCTCATGGCCGAAGCCGCCGGATTACAGGAGCACGGCGAAAATGCGGAAGCCTTCAAGCGCTGGGAAAAAGCGGGCGAACTCTTTGCCCGGACGAAAAATGAAGCCGGGGAATTCGACGCCCTGCTCCGGCAAATCGCTGCCTGCCAGGCGCTAGGGCAGCAAAAGATCGCGCTCGGGAAACTCACCCGCGCCGAGGAACTCGCGGGCGAGGATAAGCACCGGCTCGCCGCGGTGAAAGGTGCCCGCGGTGCGGTGTCGATGTATGCGCGCCAGGCCGGTTCCGCCGAGGCGCTCCTGCGCGAAAGCGCCAAGCTCGCCCGCGAAACGCGCGACCCGGCGCTGGGCGCTGCCGCCGAGCACAATCTCGGCCTCGTCCTCGCGGGCACCGGAGATTTTCCCAAAGCCGTCGACGCGCTGGAAGAGGCGCTGCGCCTCTCGAAATCGGCGGACGATCCCCTGCTCGCCGCGCGGGTCCGCAAAGCCCTCGCCGACACCCAGCTCGCCGCCGCCAATTTCCCCGCCGCCGTCGCCGCCGCCGAGGACACCATCGCCGCCGCGCAAACCCTGCCCGACAGCCACGAAAAAGCCTTTCTGCTCATGGGCTCCGGCAAGGCGCTGGAGCGCGTTTTCCGCGACGCCCCCGAGCATGATAATGCGCTGCGCCTCCGCGCCTTCACCCTTTACCGCGATGCCGCCGCCCTCGCCGCCCGCCTCGCCGATCCCGTTGCGCAAAGCTACGCCCTCGGACACCAGGGCGCGATGTACGAATTCGAGGACAAGCTTCCCGAAGCCCTCGCGCTTACCCACCGCGCGCTCGCCCTCGCGCAGCAGGCGCAAGCGCCTGATGCCGTCTACCGCTGGCAATGGCAGGCCGCGCGCCTCCTCGCCAAGCAAGGCGATCGCGACGCCGCCATCGACGGCTATCGCCGCGCCGTGGCCACGCTGCAAGGCATCCGCAACGATGTCTCCATCCGCTTCGGCAACCGCAACGCCGGCTCGTCCTTCCGCGAAGTAGTCGGCGGGGTGTATGTGGAACTGGCCGGCCTGCTGCTGGCGCGCGCCGATGCCGTGGCCGACGACGCCGAAAAGCAGACGCTCTATCGCGAGGCGCGCAATGCTGCGGAGCTGCTCAAGTCCGCGGAGCTGGAGGATTATTTTCAGGACGATTGCGTGAGCCTGCGCAAGGCGCTCACGAAAAGCGTGGAGAACATCGACGAGCATGCCGCGGTGATCTACGTCATCGCGCTCTCCGACCACTCCGAGATCCTCGTTTCGCTGCCGAGTACCGCGCCGGCCAAAGCGGGAGGCACGCCCGCACCGGGCCGCATCGAGCGCTTCAAAACCACGCCGAATGACGATCTGCTGATGGACACGGCGCGGACGTTTCGCACCAATCTCGAAGACCGCACCTCCTACGCCTACCTCGAGCAGGCCCAGCAGCTCTACACATGGCTCATCAAGCCGGTCGAACCGTTGCTGGAGGCGAGCCATTTCACCACGCTCGTCTTTGTGCCCGATGGCGCGCTGCGCACGGTGCCGATGTCGGCGCTGCACGATGGCCAGCACTTCCTCATCGATAAATACGCCGTCGCGGTGACGCCCGGCCTCGAACTCATGGAGGCCAAAAAGCCCGCCGAAGTGCTTACCCGCATGCTCGTGAGTGGCCTCACAGACAGCGTGCAGGGCTTCTCCGCGCTGCCGGCGGTTTCGGCGGAGCTCGATCGCGTGAGCAAGATTTACCGCGGCTCCAGCACGCTGCGGGACAAACAATTCAGCACCCAGGCGGTGAGCGATCAGCTCAAGACGCAGGATTATTCCATCGTGCACCTCGCCACGCACGGCGTCTTCAACAGCGACGTGCGCAAAAGCTTCGTGCTGACGCACGACAACCAGCTCACCCTCGACGATCTCGAGCGCCTCATCCGCCCCGGCCAGCTCCGCGATCACCCGCTGGAACTGCTCACCCTCAGCGCCTGCGAGACCGCCGCGGGCGATGACCGCGCCGCGCTCGGCCTCGCCGGCGTGGCCGTGAAAGCCGGCGCCCGCAGCGCCTTTGCTTCGCTCTGGGCCGTGAACGATCGCGCCTCCGCCTCGCTCATTGCCGACTTTTACACGGAGCTGCAAAAACCCGGCCGCAACAAGGCGCAAGCGCTGCAAACTGCGCAGCGCAACCTGCAAAAGGATCCCCGCTTCGAGCATCCCTGCTATTGGGCGCCGTACCTCATTATCGGCAACTGGCTGTGAGCGACTCCGTCTTTATCAGGGCCACGAAGTCAGTGAAGCAGGTGCTGCGCAAGCGGGCGCGGGCGCTGCCGTTGATCGGTTACATCCTCATCAGCTTCGCCGTCATCGGCATTCTTCTTTTCGTGCGCTCCATGGGCTGGCTGCAAAAGCTGGAACTGATCCCCTACGATCGTTTCGTAAATCAACGCATGCTGCCCGAGCGGGAAAAAAAGGACGACGTCATCCGGCTGGTGGGCATGACGGAGCGGGACCTCCAGGAACTCGGCTACCCCATCTCGGACGACAAGCTGCTCGCGGTGCTGAAAGCGATCAACGAGCAGCAGCCGTGCGTCATCGGGCTGGACATATATCGCGACTTGCCCGAGCCGCGCATTCGCACTGACGCCGAGGGCAAGGCCATCGATACGAAGCGTTACGCCGACTTTGGTGAAGAGCTGAAGAAACTCGACCGCCTCTACGTCATCGAGCGCGTCGGCTACGTTTTCGCGCCCGAGGCCCTGCGTGACACCGAACAGGTCACGGCAAACAATTTCAACAAGGACCCTGTCGATGGCTATTATCGCCGCGGGCCGCTCTTCGTCATGAAGGCGAAAGAGGATGGAACTTATGAGCCGGTTCCCGCCCTGAGCCTGGCCCTGGCGCTGAAGTACCTCGATAGCCATGGCATCGGCGGCGAATTCCTTCCGAATCCAGGCGACAAAAAACACCCGGATTTGTTGCGCCTCGGAAAGACCAGTTTTCAGCCCATCACTTCCAACGCCGGTGGCTATGTGGGCCTCGATCCGCGCGACTACGAGTACCTCGTTTCGTTTCAGAGCCCGGTTTGCTACAGCCATCGCGATCTCGCTGGCGGCCGGGACCCGTTAGGCCAGGGCGGTTCGGACACGCCCTACGACTATAGCTTTTCCGACGTCCTCGCCGGTGGCGACCGGTTTAAAAAAGATGCCCTCAAGGACAAGGTGGTGCTGATCGCCACCGTGATGCAAAGCATCAAGGATAGCAACCCGACGCCCATTCACGACAACCTCCGCGGGGTTCAGCAGCATGCCATCATGATCCGCCAGCTCATCGATGCCGCTGAGAAAGGCATCGCTCCAATGAGTTGGTGGCCGGAGTGGGGCGAGGTCCTGTGGATCGCCGGTTGTACCCTCGCGGGCGGCGGCCTGGGCCTGTGGCTGCGGACACCCTGGAAACTGGTGCCGGCCCTGGCGGCACTGCTGGCGGGCATCTATTTCGCCGCATGGTATGCGTTCAACCACGGCGTGTGGATTCTCCTCGCCGCACCCGCGATCGGCAGTCTCTTCGCCGCCGCGCTGGTGACTTCCTACGTGGTAGCGCTGGAGCGCGCGGATCGCCGGGTGGTGCAATCGCTCTTCTCCAAGCACGTCTCGAAAAAAGTGGCGGACGCCGTGTTCGAACAGCGCGAGCAATTCCTGGAAGGCGGCAAGATGGCGCCGCGTTCCTTTACCGGTACCGTGCTTTTCACGGACCTCGTGAGCTTTTCCACCGCTTCGGAAAAACTGTCCGCCGAGCAGGTGATGCGCTGGCTCAACGCCTACATGGAAGTGATGGCCGGCCTGGTGGAGCACTACGAGGGAACGATCAACAAGTACATCGGCGACGCCATCATGGCGGTCTTTGGCGCACCCATCGTTCACCAGGACGATGTGGGCATCAACGCCGATGCCGTCCGGGCCATCTGTTGCGGGTTGCACATGCGGCGCGAGGTCCCGATTCTCAATGCCAAGTGGCGCGCCACCGAGCCCGATATGCCGAGCGTCGCCATGCGCATCGGCATTTTTACCGGACCGCTGGTGGATGGCAGTTTCGGCTCCGCCGAGCGCCTGGAATGGACCGTCATTGGCGATACCGTAAACCGTGCTAACCGCCTCGAAGCCGCGGGGAAAGAAATCAAGGACCAGCTCACGGAAGAGGAGAAACTGTGCTCTGTCCTCATCGGGCCTGAAGTCTTCACCCGGGTGGGCCATTTTTTCGAAACGGTGCCCGTCCCAGATATGGTCTTGAAAGGCATCTCAGGGCGCGTAACCGTATACCGCGTGCTCTCAGAGCGCGTGAGTTCGTCTCAATCCAAATAGACCAGCCATGAACGCCCGCCTGCTTCCTGTCGCCCTCGTCACGATTGCCAGCTGCGCCTTGGCGCAGGATCCTGCCCCTGCGACCTCCCCCGCCGCTCCTCCCGCTGCCGCTTCGGCGGCTCCGGAGCAGCCAGTCACGCCGCCCGTCACTCCGCCAAATCCTGGCAAACGCTCGCTGCTCAAATACACGCCGCCCAAGGAAACCGTGGCCGGCAAGCGGCTCGACGGGGACGGCGGTTCGCGCAGCGAAAAGAAATACAAGCTGCCCGCATGGCTCTACACGCTCACGCCCACCAGCGGCAAAGGGCTGACGATGTCGGCGCAGCCGTCGCTCTTCACCTTTCAGAGTGAAGGCGTGCCGCTGGAGTATCGCGTGACCGTTTCCGAACCGAAGAACCCGAACCCTCTCTTCATCTACGCGGCCTCGAGTTCCGCCGCGGGCATTCACCGCGTGGACCTTTCGCAATTCAACATCACGCTCAAACCGGGCGTGGACTATCAGTGGAATGTGGCCATCCGGCCCGATCCCAAAAATCGTTCCAGCGATCTGATTGCCAAGGGCAGCATCAAGCGCATCGAGCCGCCGGCCGAGTTGACCGAGAAAATCAAGAACTCGCCCCCGGCAGACCGCGCCGCCATCTACGCCGAAGCCGGCCTGTGGTATGATGCGCTGGGCGCCATCTCCGATCAAATCGCCGCCAACCCGGGCGACAAGGAATTGGTCGAACTGCGCGACGGGCTGTTGCAGCAAGTCGAGCTCAAGCAAGCCGTCAGCGGCCGCTGACCCTGTGGCTCACGCGGCCCTCCGCGTGAATCCAAAAGCAAAGCGCGGAGCGCCCAGTATCGTAGCTGCGCGCGGGTATCTCCCATTCACGCGGAGGGCCGCATGAGCCACGTGGTGCGAGCGACGTTGCGAGTTGCCCCGCCGCGCGGCGCTATCGTAGGTTGTTCCATGGCTTTCATCACCACCGCGATTGATTACACCAACGCGCCGCCGCACATCGGGCATGCGTACGAGAAGATCCTGGCCGACGTGCTTGCACGCTATCAGCGGCTGAGAGGCGAGCCGGTGTATTTTCTCACGGGCGTCGATCAGCACGGGCAAAAGGTGCAGCTCGCAGCGGGCAAGGAGGGCGTGGAGCCGCAGGCGTTTGTGGATGCCCTGTCGGAAAAATTCATCGCGCTCTGGTCACGGCTGGAGGTGGAATACGACGGCTGGGCCGCCACGACCAATCCGCTGCATAAAGAGTGCGTGCGCGAAATCTTGCAGGCGCTCCACGACGCGGGCGAGCTGTACCAGGCGCCCTACAAAGGCTTTTACAGCGAGCGGCAGGAACAGTTTCTCACCGACAAAGAGCGCGGGCCCGACGGCACCTTTGGCCCCGAGTGGGGCCACGTGGTGGAACTGGAGGAAGTGAACTGGTACTTCCGGCTCACGAAATACAAAGACTGGCTGGTCGATTTCATCACCAACACCCCGGGGCTGGCCACGCCGGAATACCGCCAGCGCGAGTTGCTGAACGCGGCAAAAAAGATCGAGGGCGACCTCTCCATCTCGCGGCCCAAGGCGCGGCTTTCGTGGGGCATCGAGATGCCGTTTGGCCATGACTACGTCACCTACGTATGGTTCGACGCGCTGGTAAATTACATCAGCTTTGCCGGCTACCGGCAAACGCGCGACGCCTCGGGCCAGCTGGCGCCGAGCTTTCCCAATCCGCCGGGGCCGGGCTGCACATGGCCGGCACTGCACGTCATCGGCAAAGACATCCTGATCCCCGCGCACGGCATTTACTGGCTGTGCATGCTGAAAGCCATGGGCTTTGCCGACGACCAGATGCCCAAGCTGCTCGTGCACGGCTACGTGAACATCTCGGGTGAAAAAATGAGCAAGTCGCTCGGCAACATCAAAGACCCGAACGAAGTCGTGGATGGCCTCGCCGCTGCCGTGCGCCGGGGTTTTGAAAAGAACAATGAAGCCGCCGCAAAGAAGGGCAAGGCTCCCACGCCCGAGGCGGAGATCGCCGCGTTTGCGAAACGCTGCGGCCCGGAAGCGCTGCGCTACTATCTCATGCGTGACTGCCAGGTCGGCGGCGACATGGATTTCGCCGACGACCGCCTGCTCAGCCGCTACGAGGCCGACCTCGCCAACGCCCTCGGCAACCTGCTCAACCGCACGCTGAGCATGGCGCAAAATCCCAAATACCTCGGCGGCATCCTGCGCCCGCCGCCCGCCGGCACGGAGGAATTTGTGTTCCAGGACCAGACCATCCAGCTCGCCAAAATCTGGCGCGTGGATGCGCTGGAGACCGTGCGTGCCTACACGGACGCCATGAACGCCCACAAAGTGAACGTGGCGCTGGAGGCGGCCTTTCAATTCGCCACCACGTGCAACACGCTCATCGAGCAGGCCGCGCCCTTCAAACTCGCGAAGGAAGAAACGCCGGATCGCAAGGATCAGCTCGCCGCCGTGCTCTACACGCTCGCCGAATCGATCCGCATCATCGCCATCCTCATCGCGCCCGTGCTCCCGCGCGCCGCCGCCGAGATCTTCACGCAGCTCAACGTCAGCGGAGAACCCAAACTCGCCGACGCCAAATGGGGCGGCCTCGCCGACCACCACCACCTCGGCCAGCCCACCCCGCTCTTCCCGAGATTGGAGAAGGCCGCCTCGTAGAAGCGGCATCTGGACTGCGGCGGCGTGACGCCGCTCTGTGGCAGGGCGCGGCATGACGCGCCGCGGTAGGGCGCTGTGCCGAAGAAGCCCTCATTTTCGGACAGCCCCACCACCCAACGCGAAAACTGCTCTGCCATTGTCCCGTTCTTCCCTCCATGGCGCGGCGTGCCGCGCCTCCCAGAGCGGCGTCATGCCGCCGCAGTCCAGATCGCGCCCCGGCCATAAGGCCGCGCTCACGCCGCATCATCGAGCTCCCGGAACATCACGTACGCATCCACGAACCCGAGCTTCGCATGCCGAAATGCCCCCGGCAACGTCCCCACGATGCGGAAGCCAAGCTGCTGCCAGAGCCGCACCGCGACTTCATTGGTCGAGACGACGAAATTAAACTGCATCGCACGGAAACCCAGCCGCCGCGCCTCCGCGAGGCAGTGCTCAGCCATGCACTTGCCTACGCCGAGTCCGCGCGCCTCCGGCGCCACCATGAAAGCCGCATTGGCCACATGCGCGCCGAGCCCAGGCTGATTTGGTTTCACAATGTAGATGCCCACCACACGCCCATCGTTCTCGGCCACGTACGGGTGCGTGCCGGCGTGGAACCAATACGCGAGCGCCTCCTCGCGCGGCATCTGCGGATCAAACACGTACGTGTCGCCTGCCGCGATCACTGCATGGAAGATTTTCCAAATCGCGTCCTCGTCAGCGCGGGTGGCGGAGCGAAGGTGAATCATGCCAGCGAACTCAACTCACTTCCCCTGCAAATGCTTCTTAAACTCCGGTAAATTTTGATACTCCCCCAAGGGCAGCTTGAGTTCGTCAAAAATGGCGGCCATCGCCAGCAGGTCCGGCCATTCCGCAGTCGCTTTCGGCTCCTGCCGCGAGCCGAGACACCCAAAGCAAACTTCGACAAACGCCACCGGCTTCTTCGCCTCATCGTAAAAAACGAAGGCGTTGTGCGGGATATAGCAGGCCGCGACCGGATGCGAAGGATGACGGCCGATGACGGCCCCGCGCAGACGTTTAATTTGCTCGGCGTTGAGCGGCGCGCCGTCCTGGTTGATGACACCCGGCTTCAGCGTCATGCCGGGCAGAATCACGGCTTCCGTCGTTTTGTCGTCAGGCCACGCATAGGCGCGCACCTCGGCAAATCGCACGCCCGGCCACGGCTCGCCGGCGAAAAGAGAGAGGGTGGAGAGGAGCAGGAGGAGCAACGCGGATTTCATCGGTTCTCTGGGGAGAAAAGCATGATTCGCGGGTTCTGTCGCCTCTGCGCTCCGCCGAAAGACTCGACCAGGCCCATAAGAAAGGGCGCGGCACCTGCTCCTAGGAGTGGTAAGACATTGCACGCCATGTTTGCCAATACCATCGAAAGCGACTCCACGGGACTTTGGTCCAGAATTGCGCGGGCTTTCCTCGCCTGCCTCGCGGTTTTGGCCGGCGCAGCGATTGTCTCCTTCGCCATCAATTTTTCGCTTCAGGCTCGCACGCTCCTCTTGGGGCTCCCGCTGTTTATCGTCATGCCCTTCTGGTGGGCCGCTTACGGCTGCTGGTTCCCCATCGGAATGCTCGCTTTTGGGGCCATGTCTTCGCTCTTTTGGATGTTGGTGCTGGATCGCGCACCCAAACACGCCTTCTTCGCACTCCTTTCCGCGTCTACCGTCTATTTTGCCCCCATCTGTTTTCACGACAGACATTGGCTGCCCGGACTCGCCATCTACAGCGGGTGTGCGCTTCTGTATTGGCTGCTGACACGAGCGTTGCTTCGTTTCCGCCGCACGGATTGAGCCGGCGCGGCAATTCGGTTCTTTCAACCGTTGCTCGTCCTGCGGATGATGCGCGCATGCCCGACCTCGCCAACCAAGTCGCCCTCGTGACCGGTGCCAGCCGCGGGGTGGGGCGCGGCGTGGCGCTGGGGCTGGCGCATGCGGGTGCTAAAGTCTTCGCCACCGGACGAAGCATCGTCGGCGCGGCGCCCGAGCCCGGCATCACGGCGATCCCGTGCGACCACACGGACGACGAAGCGGTGGCCGGCGTGTTCCGCCATATCGATGAAACCGCAGGGCGGCTGGATATTCTCGTGAACGTCGCGTGGGGCGGGTATGAGCGCATGGTGGAGGACGGGCGCTTCACATGGGCTGCGCCTTTTTGGGAGCAGCCCGCATGGCGCTGGGAGGCGATGATGACTGCCGGGGTGCGCGCGGCGTTTGTCGCGAGCCAGCTCGCCGCGCGGCGCATGGTGGCCGCGCGCCGTGGGCTCATCGTGCACATCTCTTCCTTCGCCGCGCAGAAATTTGCCGGCAATGTGATCTACGGAGTGGCCAAGGCGGCCACCGATAAACTCGCCGCCGACATGGCGCCGGGCCTGGCACCGCATGGGGTCACGGTCGTCTCGCTCTATCCCGGCCTCGTTCGCACCGAGGCGGTGCTGGCCGCGGGCATCTTCGACTTGAGCAATTCGGAGAGCCCGGAATTCATTGGCCGCGCCGTGGCCGCGCTCGCGAGCGATCCCGAGGTCTCGCGTCGCAACGGCGCCGTGCTCATCGCCGCCGCGCTCGGCGAGGAATACGACTTCACCGACATCGACGGCCGCCGCCCGCAGCCGCTCAAGTGGTAGCGCCCACCGGGCGCTGTGCCCCGCGCGAGCAAGCGGCAGGATGCCGCTTCTACCGGGAAGGTGCTCAATAGTCGTAGGTGCGAGGCTTGGAGTCCCTTCGCTTCCTTGGCGATTCCGTGGCCTCGTCCCGTTCCTCGGGATAGTCGTAGGGATAACGATGACTATTCCGGCGGCGCGAGGTCTTGCTGCTGGCCCAGAGCATGAGCAACAGCCCAAAGATGAAAAGCAGCCCGGCAAATCCCCAGGTCAGATTCAGCCGCCAGTGGGCCGCGAGCAGGAAACTTCCTCCCAGCCAGAGCAAGGCGCTGACGAAATCCACGGCCTCGATGGGCAACGTAGCGGCCACGGGAGAGGTACGCATCACGAATACAGAAAAACGAACGAGAAAGCCGAGGACGAGGAGGATCCCGGCGAAGACACCTTTATTCATGGAACATGGGACTCAACAATGATCCCAAAAGGCCACACGCGTCCGGAGCGAGGCAAGCGCGAAGTGCCGGTGTCGCCTTCGGTTCACTTCTCCGCTGCGTCGGCGGACATGCGAAGCGCCTGGAAGGCGCTTATGAAGCGGCAGGATGCCGCTTCTACGGCTCTCGCCCGCCACACACGCCGCCGTGCGCGTGAACCCTTAGCGCTCGGCGGCGTGTGGGAGCAGGCGCTCGCTGACGCGGCGGAGTTCGCCGGCGGTGCGGAGGAATTCCGCCTGCAGGGAGGCGCATTTCTGCAACGCCGTACCGCGCGTCAACCCCGCGCTGGAAGCGCTGACAAGGCCCGTCCCCAGGAAACCTTGCAGCGTCCGGCGCTGTTCGAGATTCAACGCAATACACCGCGCGTGCAGGTTCTTCCGCTCCTGCCGCAGGCGCTCCGAATCGTTTTCATCAAGCGTGCTCACGCGGAAGATTCGCATCGGGAAAACGCCCTGCGCGTATGAAATTATAATTTCCATAATCGCACTGATTTTCTCTGCTAATGTCTCGTGGAGAACCCGTAACAACTTAGTCAGACACTGGCCGTAGGCACGATTCTTAGGCGGCATGGGATGCAGCCCCGCCGCCATGCAGATGCTGACTCGAACTTCGAATTATGAACAGACTCCGCGCCGAACATCGCGGACCCCATGGCCGCTCGAGCTAGGTCAGGTCTTTGACCGCGGTGGAGGTGCAGTTGGTTTGCACGGACTTGATGCCGCTGTCGCGGGCAGTGGTGGAGGAATACATTTCACTCCGGCCAATGACCTGGCCGTTCTGCGCCTTGAGGACGAAATACGGCTGGTTGGCGGACGAGGTTTTGCGTTCGTAGCTGGCGTCGTTCGGACCATTGGTACGCACCGAGGCGATGCCCGCCTCGGCAGAGGCTTTCTGCGCGTAGGATTCGCTACTGAGGATGACCTCGCCGTTGGCGGCCTTGAGGTTGAAGATGAATTGCCCGCGTTGGTCTTTCTTGAGTTCGTAGCTCATAGGTTTCTCTCTTTCGGTTTGATGTGATGCGCGGAGGGCGCTGAAAGGGACGCGGGGATCTGGGGACTTTTCTCGCTTCGCCGCTGGGAGATCCCAGCGATGCGTGGCCGCGGAGGGTTGACGGTTTTGATTCACGGGAGGAGGTGTCTGGCCGGGGATTTCAGCACCCGCCAGGGTGTCCGTCAATGGGTGGCAGCGGCCGGTTCCGGCGCTGCCAATTATACGGTCAATTTTCTGAAATCTACGTACCGTCCTTCCGCCACGGGTTAAAAACCCGTTCCACTTTCTGGCGGCTCGTGAAGGGTCACTTCTTTTCCGAAAGCCACTTCCAGGCGAAATAGCCCTGGTAGGTGTTGGGGGATTCGTCGCGGAGTTTTTCGAGGACTTTGTAGGCTTCGTCTTTCTTGCTGGCGCGGAAGTCGCCTTGGCCTCGTTGAAAAGTTTGGCGGCGGCGTCGCGCTGGGTGGCGCGGGCGGCGAGGTAGGTGGTGACGAGGGGTTTGGCGGCGGCGGTGTCGCCGTAGATGCGCCAGAATTCGATCCACTTCGGGATCCAGTCGGCGGGTTTGCCTTTCAGCGCGGTGGTGATGGCGGGGACGGCTTTCGTGGCGGCGTCCTCGGCGGCGCGGGCGAGCATGGTGCCGGATTTCGACGCGCGGCCGGCGGCGCCGATCCAGCCCCATTCGCCTTCGCGCGACCATTTGGCGCTGAGCACGGAGAGCTTCGGGTCGATGCGGCCATTCATCGCGTCGAGCCACTCGATGGCTTCATCGATGGGCGCGAGCATGAACATGTGGTTGAGATTTTTCGGCGCGAAGAGGCGCAGCTTGGTCCAGCCCATGGCGCGGAAGCAGTCGTAGGCGTGCTCGCCCTGCGAGTAGGCCACGACCGGGTCGGCCTGGCCGTGGATGACGGCGATGGGAATCTCGCGCTGCTTCTTCAGCACGTCGGGCTTGTCCTCCCAAAGGTTCGGTTCGTTTTGCATCCAGCAATCGCCGGCCATCGGGAACGCGCCGCGATACAGGTCGGGGTAATTCAAAATCACGCTGTAGGTGAGAAAGGCACCCTGCGAGTGGCCGCCGACGTAGGTGATCGTGACCTTCAACGCCTTCTGCACTTCCTCCGTGACATCGGCCACGAGCGGGCCGCTCTCGAAGCCGAAGTTGCACTGGCCGAACGGGTCGTTGCCGTTTTCGCCATTCGGGCAGCAGAGAATGTCGTCCTCACACCACTTCTTCGCCTCGAAGCTGCGAAGGTAATCGAGGCCGTTCATGCTGGAGCCGTGGAGGAAGACGATGAGCCGCGCGCCGCGATTGGGGTCGTAGCGCTTCGGGACGCGGAGGAAATAGCGCATCCCCTTCCCCGCGGCCTTGAGGAGGCCGGTGGTGCCGGGCTTCACCTTGGCGGGCGCATCGACCTCCAGCACCTTTTCCTCTTTTGCCGCCATGGCGGGCGAGAGCATGGCGGTGAAGGCGAGCGCAGCGAGGAGGAGGAAGCGCAGGGCGATGGACCGTTGCAACTGGAACTGGAGGAGGTGCATGGCGCTGAGGGTTGTAAGTGGCGCGGTGGGGGATGTCAGGAAATTGTGAGGAGGTTGTAAAAGGGGTGTGCGGGGGAATAGGGCCCATAGGCCTCATAGGCCCAATGAAACGGGAAAACGGAGGTCAAATCGGGCGGAAATTTGGGGCTTTGGTGGGGTTGATCTTTCAGGGGTAGAGAC
>OUNM010407481.1_pt1 | contig 15369 bp, 14 predicted proteins | sample 1769961 | NCBI WGS metagenome assembly OUNM01 (sample SAMEA3914820, study PRJEB12502) | metagenome | biome: forest; material: soil | place: USA | collected 2012-03-12 | depth 0.3 m | reverse complement strand
TCCTTGAGGACCAGGGTGTAGAGGAACCTCTGGCAGCGGACCTTGAACTTGATCTGCTGGGTGTTCTTGTTCTTCTTGATCCGGGCGGCTGCGCAAAAAAAAAGGGTACCACTGTCAGAATCTCCCTGCACCAATTCCTCGCTCGCTCGATCACTTCGTGTGGAACGTACAGGAAGCGTCCTTCCGCCGGCAGATCTCGATGAACTGGACCAAAATGTCAGCACAACGTCCCGTCTCGCCGGAAAACCCCAATAGTGCCAATTCGTACCTTCTTGATGTCGCCGATTTCCTGAGGCATTTTGGCTGGCTGTGTCGAGGCTCCTGTACTGGTCTAGAGGGGACTGGGTTGAAGATCGGGGTTGGATTTCTCGAAATTATTTTCTGTGGGTTTCCCCAGTGGGGTGGTCGCCCCGACAAATGCATCAAACGGTTTAGCCTGGTTGTCGGGGCTGGTGAAGCAGGACCCATGTCCAGGTGGAAATGGGGATTTTATTGGCTGCACGGGAGGAGTCCGTGCGCTGCCACCTGGCTTACTTTGTATGCACTTCGTCCCGCAGCCACTTCCCTGAACGTCAAGTATCTTTCCTGTTCATGTTTATGGTTGGAACTGTGAGGCCCTGCAGCGCTTCAACTGCTGCGCCCCTATAGGATGGCTATAAGGCAGTGACATCGTTGCAAAGCTGGTACGAGTTGGTGAGTGTATCAGATTTGCCGCTGTGCTGTCCAGTACACGAGTCGAAACATGAGCAAGATGAGCTGGGTGGAGTGCACGTGGATGCCTTTCAGCATCTGCGAGGAGGTGCTTGTGGCCAGCCTCTAAGTGGCGCCATATCAACACAAACAAACCATAATACCAGATGTGAAGACGGAAGTCGTTCAAGAGTCGACAAGCCGCCTCAGATGAAAGCCATCCGGGCTCAAAAGCACACACTGTCAGTACGATGGAGCCATCACCAAGGCGAACGCCAGACGTTCCGAGACCTCCGAGCCTCCCGAGGGACGAGTCTGCCAATCCAACACACACTCCTTCGTCAAACTTGAAGAGAATCCTGCGTGAGAGGCAGCTGGCTCGCAACCGCAAAGCATGTTTGCCTTGCCGGGAGAGAAAAGTCCGTTGCAACCATCAACAGCCGTGCCAGACTTGCCTCAAGCGCGGACATGCAGATCTTTGCTTTTACGAGGAAGCTAGAAGTCTCTCCAAGACGAATGCCGCCGAAAACGTACCAATTCCTGCTCAGTCTCGCGCTGGCCCTACAGAAGTGTCAGATATGCCCGTCAATGGCACTGAAGTTGCAAGTGTCTCAGGCGCAGCCCACCTGAGGCATACTTCGGACACATCGACGGCACCGCCCCCCTTGCTGGGAGGAAACTCCACCATTGCAATGGCTCGACGAGGCAGCGCACAGCATCAAGCAGATGATGAACGCCGTACGGCGTTTGAGACGGGAATCTTCCCTCTCCTGGGCATGGACAAGGACGCCCAAAAGGGAGGACTGGTTTCGGCCGCGCCTCCGAACACATCACTCCCCGATGACCAAGAGATGGCTGAACTTTTCAACCTCTATCGTCATCAAGTTCATCCGTTCCTCTCCATTCTCGATGACCTCGACGAAGTGGAAAAGGGCGTCTGTTTCCTCATGGGCCTTCGACAGCGGCCATGTGACACCCACTTCCTTTGCCTACTCCACGCCATCTTGGCAGCGGGCGCACAGTTCTCGGATCTTGTACCACTCAAGCGGTTGTCCATGTCTCAAAAACATTGTAGGCTACCCGTCACTCCCAAGCGCAATTCTTTACTTACTCCTTCAAGTAAAACATGCACTTAGCTTTCTTGGGGCATTTGACTACCTTTGGAACCCATCCAAAAAGTTACTCCAGGCGCTCGTTATCCTGGGACACGTGTTGCAAAACGAGAGAAATCCCCGGGCAGCCTGGATCCTTGGAGGTACTACCATTAGACTTGCGCTAGCCCTGGGGATTCAGCAGCCAAGTTCAATACCCGAGCCCTTTCGCATTTCATCTGCCGAAGCAAAACACTTGCGGTAAGCGTTCTTTAATGTGGCAAGATGCCCTTCTTTCTCTCGCCTTTGATCGACCTCCGGCCTCGCATGAGATGGACCTCGTGTCAGATCTCCCAGCGTTAGAACGATCAGGCTCGTCCCAGGCCGATTTGAGCTACACGCAAGCTATGAACTGGCTCTGCCACCTGACACTTGGGCAACTGCGCTCGCAGAAGGCGGCGCCTCTGCTATCAGGTGCTCGTGAGCTGTTCAAAGCTTTCGACGCCATGGGCGCGTCGCTATCACCTCATTTGAGTGACCGGCAGCGTTGCTCCTCGATTCAGGATATCCATGAGCACTACAGCTTTGAGCTTTACAGAAACTTTGCGCTCTCTACGCTCTGTCGTCCCATCCTCTCCAGACAAGTCAGACAATCTTTGGGCGAGGAGGAGTCCTCGAGAACTTTGGACAAGCTTCAAGACGCCCTGAAGCGAAGCGTGCTTGCTTTCATTCGCCTCCGCTCCATCAGCAACCTCGCAACGCGATCATGGGCCTTCGTCCATAATGGTCTGTCCTCAGCATTGCTGTTGGCCTTCATGAGACACGTTGTCAAAGATGGGGAAGACACCAGAGGGATCCAGGCTTCCCTGGTACAGAGCTTGACTGAAGAGGATGAGGACAGCGGCCAGTTTTCCGATGCACACAAGAAAGCTCTGAAAGCTCTTCAAACTTTACAGAAGCTGCCAGACGAAGGCGCAGCCATGGATTTTACAGCGAATCCGCCAGCCGAGCAAAGGCCTCCAGACGGGCTGTATCCACCTCAGGAGACCGCGTTTGACTTTCAAGATCCGTAAGTGGTCCGTCATGACTCCGAATGGAACGAAGCACTGACATGTTTCTTTCTTTCTTTCTTTCTCTCTTTCTTCTCTTTAGCATGCTGGACATGGACGACTGGCTGCGAACGATCGATTTCGACGCCTCGCCTCTCGAAGCGTACAACCTCATCATGTCTGATCAAGCCCCCCCACAATTCGATCAATAACGAATGACACGAAAGCTGAGGTAGTTACACACTTCGGGAGCACGAAAGGCACGCTGGATGGAGTTGAAAACCGAGTATTGGGGGCTTTTAACGTAGCTCAAAGCGCGGTTGCTCTGTTGAAGAAGAAAGTGTAGTACTCTATACACAGAAGGGAGCCCAGGGGCCCAGAGTAAGAGCAGAAGGGGGTCGGCAAGACGTGGTAGCATGCTACTACAACGCCTTTTTCGTCAACTTGGACGAGCCAAATCCAAGTGACTCCCATCGACTGCAGACTCTCCGCTTGACCTCCTCAGGAAACGAACTCTCGAAGTTGGCGGCCTCCCAGTCCCGTCCTGTCGTATACTCAACAGGTAAGAGACAGTCCGAAACCACTTTGCCGCCCTGATCGTGAGCTCCGTTGCCATGGGACATGTAGGGAATTAAGGGAAACCCAGGGACATCCTCAAAGTGATACTCGTCCGTGCCAGGGCGACAACTGGTACAGAAGGCCCAGATGACGTCGTCGAAGTTGTACACGTCGATGTCGTCGCCGACGAGGAGCAGTCGGTGGATGGTGTATCCAACTTTGTGCCGGAAGACGAGGCCTCCTACCTTGCGGCAGAATTCTTCAGCGGTGGCCTTGAGCTCTCGGAGCTTTTCGGTGTCGACTTGAATGGCTACCCAGGTGACTTGAGACTCAAACGGGGAGAATGCTTCCTTGATTGGAAGGCCTTCCGACTTGAGGCGGAAGCCAATCTCTGCAGCCGCGAGGGGGCCGATCATTGTGTGCTACTCGGGCTTCAGTTACTGATGCGATGTGAGGGCATTGGTGGCACTTACAGTCTCGTTTGTCAGTCGACCGCAGCATGAAACTGGAAGGATGGCGTCTTTCCGGTGCGTAATGAGGTCCACGGTGTACTTGGGCCATGAGTGAGAGTCGCCAGGAAACACGTAGCTTGGTCCAATTATTAGCCGACCATCGCCGTACCCAGGAGATCAACATTACAACTTACCCGTGCATCTCTCCAAAGGGCCCCTCGGGGCCTGTCTCGGTTACGGAACGGGTTCCCTCAAAGACAATCTCCGAGCTGGCAGGAATATACAGCCCGTTGGTCTCACACTTGACAACCTCGAGAGCAGATCCAGCCAGTGCGCCAACATACTCTCCTTCGGAGAGGCCGACGGGAAGTGGCATGCTGGCGGCCATGATGGCAGCGGGAGGGACCCCAAATGCCAGAGCCCACGGCATGTCGCGACCCTCCTTCTTCCACATCTCGTGGATCTGCCAGATGTGTTGGGGCTTGATCACCAAGCCCACGAGGTGGTTGCGGTCAAACACCATGGCGCGAGCGATGGACCAGTTCGTCCACTTGCCATCGGGCGACTGGACGATGTGCATGCCGTAGGTTTGAATGTATTTGCCGCCGTCCGACTGATGCAGCAAGGGAACCGGAAGCTGAGTGAGGTCGAATTGATCAGGGGTCAAACGAAATTCCTTGCATGGGCCGGTCTCGACAATCTGGGGCGGAATCGGCGGGGCTGTCTTTGCGGCAGTCATCTTTCCCAGTATGTCCTTCATGGAGGAAGTGGCTGGCAGGCCTAGATGTCTAGCCAGTCTTCCAAAGCGCTGCTTGGGGTCGGCTCGGAGGGAGCTGGGGGCGCCGAGGATTCTCCACAGACCGTTGCTGTCTTGCCCCTTCAATTTGTTGAAGAGAGGAGCCTTGTCATCGTTCTCGACGACCCGGCGGATGATGGCACCCACTTCGAGGTGAGGGTCGCATTCTTCGTTGATCTGGACGAGGTCACCATCTGCTGTGAGGGCCTCGACATAGGCACAGAAGTCCATGTTCGGGAGGGCTTTCAGGGACATGATGGGTGGGATTTGGCGATGTTTCGAAGCTGTGTTCGTGGAAGCTGATGACCAAAGAAAGGGGCAAGCAAAATAGGCTGGGAACATTCGCTTCTTATCGTTTTGCAAAGGAGTGTCAACGGCGTCCCCTACAATGGTCCGAATGTGCCGTGTTGCTGAGTCCGCCGAGTTCACCGAGCCCGCCGAGCCCGCCGAGTCCGCCGAGTCGCGGAGCCTCCGGGCGAGTGGACCACCGCCGGAAGCTGCGAATGCCGGCCATGGGCTGCCCGAGCCTCCCGAGCTTCCCGAGTCCACCGAAGTCACCGGCTTGACCGAAAGGGGTCGGCCTCTCGCCTTCAAGCAATGGCGTCTGATAACTTCTCTCTCCTCGCCCTTTATTTGGATCTTTAAAAGGCTTAAGCCGCGTTCTTTATTGCGCCTCAATCATATCTAATCTCAAGCCAAATCACCTAATTTGCAATTTCACATCCATTACGACTTTCTATCACTTTGGACATACAAGGCACACTTTATCACATCGCCCTCCTTTGGACGTTCATTCATCTCTCTTCAAAATGAGGGACCAGATTGCCAGAAAGAAGATCATTGTCGCCATCACTGGCGCGACTGGCGCCGCGATTGGAATCCAGATCCTCTCGACCCTTCGACGACTCAACGTCGAAACACATCTCATCATCAGTAAATGGGCAGCCGAGACGATCAAGTACGAGAAAGACTACGCGCCCGCCAATGTCCGCGCTCTGGCTGATCATGCCTACAACTCGGCCGACCTAGCAGCGCCCATTGCGAGCGGCTCCTATCAAGTCGACGGTATGATCGTCGCTCCCTGCTCCGTCAAGACCCTAGCGGCCATCAACGCCGGAATCTGTGATGACCTGATCACGCGTGCCGCAGATGTGTGTCTCAAGGAACGCCGGAGATTGGTCTTGTCCGTGAGGGAAACGCCGCTCAGCGAGATTCACCTGAGAAACATGATGGAAGCCACTCGTGCTGGCGCTATCATTGCGCCTCCAGTCGTGGGATTCTACACGAGGCCGGATACAGTGGAGGATGTTCTCGAGCAGATGGTCGGGCGGTTGTTGGATCTGTTTGGGCTGGATTCCGGCAACTTTGAGAGGTGGCAAGGAATGCGAAAGGATGGCGTTTGATCTCGACTTGCAAGAAGCTTCGACAAGGAACACTCTCATTTGGTTCAAACAATTTAACTCGCCTACCATTGCTTCTAACTCCCCGGCGATGGAACAAGACAACGGCGTCAACAAGAATGGCATGTATGTATTGGGGGTTTTCTGATCCAGACGTCAGGGACGTCGTTGAGTGTGAAGAAGCGGGAAGGTGGAACTAGGGATTTCATTGGTTGCATGTGAAGAAGTCTGTGCGCTGCAACCAAGGGGCAGCTGGGTCCAGAAGCTTTCCCGTTCGCTTTCAGGGCAGAACTGGCCAGAGCTTTTAGTGTGGCTCACTGACGTGGCCTGTGGCGCATGCCCTCTGAGTCGGACGACAAGCTGATGTTGACAGGTATTGCGATTGGAATTGATCTTGGATCCGTGATAAAGCTTCCCCTTGTTTGGTCTTTTGTACTTTTCCATTCATCTTGCACCATTGTTGCGTTTCAAGATGCCAACGCCACTCGACAGCGCCCTGAAATCAAGAGTGAGTTGCGCCTCACCCGTGCCAAAACGTTGTGCTCTAACATCTCATTCAGAACGCCTTCCTCGGTATGCGACTCAAATATATTGCCCTCATGTGCCGCGTTGACTCGTGGAAGCCTTCACTGGCTTGGTGACAGGCGTGGCCGTGTGGGCCATTTGGGGAGGGGACATGTTCCCTGCAGAACCAGACCCCAAGGGCGATCCAGGGGATTGGACGCGGGAAGAGTTGCGGAGATGGCTCTCAGCTGTATGTAAGTCCAGAGCCGGGAGCGAGGACTCAAGGCTGACAAGAGGACAGAGAAACCTGCATCCTCAAGATTCGGATACCAGGGAACAGTTGCTCGAACGAGTACGGGCAAACATGAGGATCCCGAGGTCCTGAGGTTCCTCTCGATTCACCAATTACTCCGAGTTGCCGCTTTCCCCTGGCTAGACACAAAGAACGCCCCTTGCAGAGGGGGTGGCCGTTGATGCCCTTTATGCAACGGGACGGCATGTGGATTGACAAACGGAGGCGCTGGGTTGAACAATGTGAGGGAAGAAATGCTTTTGGGGATGAAGCGAGATGGTCTGCGAGCGATATTTGTCTCGAATACATTTCACAGTCTATTTTCTGCAGGAACCAGTTCATTCCTCACCGGTTCGAGAGCACTGTCGGAAGCCGAAGCAGGAAAGTGGGGTGTCGGATGCGGCCCAGGCAGCCGGAGAATATCAGCCAATAAAAGCGTTATCGACGATAAGCACACCGGGGACTCTCGTCGCGCAAGGACAGCTTGTTCCTCCGACCAAGATCATCCCTCTTTCAGCCTCTGAACCCGAAACCCGTCGTTGACTCGCAAGCGCGACAGCTGGATAGTCGCGGCTCCTTGCGCCACGATGGATGTTCTTCAGGTACGCTCTCCAACTGCCAATCCCCCGATTTCTCAACTGCCGGCTGACCAAACGCGCTACAGCGCCTCGCGCGGTTCCTGGACCGCCCGCTCTTCCCCTGGAAGAAGCTGATCATCGGTTTCTCCGTCGGCCAATACGTGCTCGAAGCCCTGCTCGGCTACCGCCAATACAAGATCCTGCAAAAGACCAAGCCGCCCAAGGTGCTGGAACACGAGGTGTCACAGGAGGTCTTCGACAAGAGCCAGGCGTACGGGCGTGCCAAGGCCAAGTTCACCGGCTTCAGCGGCATATATGGACAGCTCCAGAATATCGCATTCTACCACTTCGACGTTCTCCCGAAACTCTGGTCATGGTCCGGCGATCTCCTCCTCCGTTTCGCGCCCTCCCGCTTCACTGGCGAGATCTCGCATTCCATCGTCTTCATCCTGGCCTTCATCGTCATTCACCAGGTCCTGTCGCTGCCCACCAGCATCTACAACACGTTCGTTCTGGAAGAGAAGTTCGGTTTCAACAAGCAGACCCCTAAGCTGTTTGTTACCGATCTGATCAAGACCAACCTCCTCGCCTTCGTTCTGACCCCTCCTATTCTGGCCGGCTTCCTCGCCATCATCAAGAAGACGGGCAGCCAGTTCTTCTACTACCTCTGGATGTTCGGTGCTGGTTTGCAGGTTTTCATGATCACCATCTACCCCATCGTCATTCTGCCCCTGTTCAACAAGCTCTCCCCCTTGGAGGAAGGCAAGCTCAAGACGGACGTCGAGGACCTGGCCAAGAAGCTCAAGTTCCCGCTTCATGAGCTGTACGTCATTGACGGCAGCAAGCGCAGCGCCCACAGCAATGCCTACTTCTTTGGCTTGCCATGGAAGAAGCACATTGTCATTTACGACACCCTGATTGAGAAGAGCGAGAAGGAAGAGGTCGTCGCCGTGCTCGCCCACGAGCTCGGCCACTGGAGCCTGGGCCACACCACCAAGCTCTTTGGCATCTCGCAGGTGAGTTATCCGAGGAGTTCTTCGTGCCAGGGCGTACGCTAACGGTTTCATAGGCCCATTTCTTCTACATCTTTGCTCTGTTCTCTGTATTTGTCAACAACAACTCGCTCTATGCCGACTTTGGTTTCACCAACCAGCACCCTATCATCGTTGGGTTCCTTTTGTTCTCGGACATTCTCAGCCCCATGGACAACATCATCAAGCTCCTGATGAACATCCTGAGCCGCCGGTTTGAGTTCCAGGCCGACGCATTCGCCAACAACCTTGGATACAACAAGGAGCTGTCTCGGTCGCTCATCAAGCTGCAGATTCAGAACCTGAGCACCATGGATGCCGACTGGATGTTTGCCAGCTACCACTTCTCGCACCCGATCCTGTCGGAGCGGTTGAAGGCACTGAACTGGCAACCAACGGAGAAGGTGGAGGTGAAGGCGGTTGAGCAGGTGGACGAGAAGACGGATGTGGCGACGGCGACCGGGAGGGACGAGCTGTAGATGGGAAACATGGGTTCTGTAAGATTTTGATTTTGGCTCTGTGCGTCATAGGCTAGGAGAGCGTTTCTTTTCTTTTCCTCTTTCTCTTTTTTTGGTACTTGGGTTTCCAATTTGTGATGCATCCTGGTTGAGTCGGGAAGAGATGAACTGGCAACATATAACCCTAACCCCATACCTTGAGACAGATTTTTTGAGGGTGTCAGCTTGATGAGAATTTCCGTTCAAGATGCGTGCTTTGTTTACCGTTTAGTTTATTTATTTTCAGTGATTCTGGAGTCGGACAGAGTGAACACGCAGTTTGCTGCCTCTTCGGCCTCTCACAAGGACGGTGTTGTGTTGTCTTGAGAGATGTTCGAGTGACAGCTGCCAGGTGGCCCGTGTCAACTGGCGTGCCGAAAGACCTCTCGGCAGCGCAACCTCAGACCCGAAACCACGCCAAAAGTTTGGACGGACTTGCCCCGAGGCGGCAGATCACAACCACACCCCCCCGGAATCTGGCCGACCTGTCTGCAGCACAATCAAACCAGGGACTTACGCCAGAATGTCCCGCGTCACCCTCCAGTCCCCGCTGCTCCAGGCGGCGCTGCGGCGGCCGACCCAACTGCTCCCTCGCTGCACACCCACCTCCACCACCACCATCAACCCAACAACCGCACGGTACGTCTCCCCTCCAGCCCAATCAGGCACCAAATCCCCTAACCTAACCTCCCCTCCCTTCCACAGCACCTTCTCCCACCTCCCGACGCTGCGCCCGACCCTCACGGCGCCGTCCCCTCTCTTCCGCGCGCCCAACAAGACCCTGCAGCAGCTGCAGCCGCTGCAGCTGCAACAAACCCCGGCGGGGACCGAGACGCTCGATGTAATCGCCAAGTCCTCGATCAGCGCGCATCCGGCGCTGGCCGGCTGCGCCAGCCAGATCCGCTGCGGGCCGCGCCCGACCATGTCCGGCGCCACGCGCCTCGTGCAGAAGCGCCGGCACGGCTTCCTGAGCAGGATCCGCACGCGCGAGGGGAGGAATATGCTCAAGAGGAAGAGGGCTAAGGGGAGGAAGAAGTTGGGGGCGTGAGGTTGGAAAGGAGGATGGGGGAGGGGGCTTGTTGGTGGGTGTATTATACCTTGGGAGGATGGATGGTGTAAAAATGTATTACTATACGGGCGGGTATAGATGTGGTTTCTGAGATGAGTTTATGGAAAATTTCGAGGAAAGTTGGGTGATTGTGTGGTCTTGGTTGGGAAAGGGGAGCTGTTGGGCCACGCTTTGAGGAGGGGCAGACGGAGATGGACTCGGTTCACCCGTGTGTTTTTCTATGATGGAAGCCGAAAGCTTTCAGATGATCCCTCTCCCTCCTTTTACCGGAGAGGGGAGAGCCTGAATTTCTTGCACGTTGCCGGCAGTTCCATACTTCAGAGCACATGACCCTCCCAAGGTAACCGTAAGACCCGCGAAAGACAGCTATAGCTGGACCGTGGACGCATTGGTCTCTCTTTTCTTTCTTGGCAACAGGCTCATATTCTCCCAGCTTACTGTCAACTCCGCCACGGGCTGAATTTCGCAGAATCTGGTGCGTTGGCTGCCTGTTTGTTCATTCGGATCACCTCTTGAAGAGTCTCTGTCGTAAAGATATACCGTTTGATCAACCTTTCCAAACGAAACCCAACATATTTGGTCAAAAAACGCAGGCAATTCTCTCCCTCAGAGTCACAGTGCCATTTGCCCAGTTGGGAGCGGATCCAAAAGTTTTTGCTCCCGGGAGGCGGCAGGTGCTCCTTCCCACCCAACACCACCTCCCGGGCCACCTGCCTCCCAGCTCCTTCCACAACTGCTTTATAAGTCTGGCTTCTCCCTGCTTCCTTCAACAAACATGAACACCCCTCTGGTGTATCGGTTAACATAGCGGATTCTCATTCCGTTGCGCGGGGTTCGACTCCCCGGAGGGGTAGCTTTTTTTGGCCAGTCTTCCTCACTGCAGCACCATATACCACCACATGTGTCTAGAGGTCTGAGAGGATCGTTTGCCCTTTACTTCGAGACTCGTTTTCTCTGACACTTGCAACATGTCGCTATATAATTAAACACAACGTCCCTGCAATGCTCCCAGCAGTTTTCTCTGTAGTGTTGAAGCATGCAGATAAGATCATCTACAGACACCGTGGGGGACAACACGCCGGCGGGTGTTCGCATTACTACCTACCAAAATAGAAAACAATCGCCATATATATTTCCCTGCAAACCCTTCACTTATTCTCAAGCAACACCTCATGTTTCTTCGCTCCCCGGCAGTTGTTGCATCCCATCGACCTTGGTAAAAGAAGCCAATGCAACAAGGAAGCCTTGGTTCGGCGAGTCAAGAGACACAGCAGCACACGAAAGATACTTAAATGGTCTACGGAGTTCAAGTTCCTTGTACAACTTGGCCGTGCAGGGGCGGCAGGAGAGGGTCCATCCGAACCAAACTCATAAACCCAAAGCTGAAGGCTTCGGAGAACGCCTGTCTCCAGGCCGTTGTCTGGGTTTGTGTCTGTGCCCGAGACTGGGAACTCGTGATTAGGGAAGGTGCAAAGGGCAGCCAGATCTGTTGCGTCAACTTGGGCAGGTACCCAGGTACCTGCTTCGCAGTGGACTGGCAAAACTCGAAAATTGACATTCTGGGACCCGCAACTTTCATTGCATTTCTTGTCTTCTGGGATTCCCGACTCCTGCCCCGCGAGCCGGACGACAGCGACGAAAGCCTTGTCCAATACAGTGCCCCGGATTTCCAAAGGATTCATCCAGCAGGGAATGGTACGCAAGCTTCCACGTGGGATCGTGAACATGGAAGGCGTGCCAAGACGTGGAAACCAAGATCGGATGCGACGGCAGGATGAGAGGATCGACGGCGCCGACAGGGGAGACAGAGAACCTCCTCGTTCGTGGCACGCCACGCCAGGCGCCACCAGGCGCCTTCCGGGCTCCAGAGACACGCAGACACGAGCTCGCCTTGGTTGCCAACTCTGCCAGCGTGCAGCGAGCCCGCATGAAGCGGCAGCCAGCATGCAGCAAACCATCGGATATCGGACGCCGACGAGCCTGGCAGGGCGGGACGAAGGAAGTTGGCCCCAGCAATCGGCCATTCGAGCCCGGCGGAAAAAACGGGTTGCTGCATCCCCGTTGACGTGGCTTGTCTGACCGCCTTACCCAGCTGGGCGAAAACGACAAATGCGCTGCAGGCCAGAACCGGTCGGCGTTCAATAGTGACAAGGTCAGACGAGGTTGTGCCAATGCCCAGGCTGGGCGAGATCCACCCGCCGAGAACAGCCCCCAAAACGGGCGGGATGCGGCTGAGCCGGAATCGATAAGCTGGGAGTCTAGGCCAATCAAGGCGGCCGTCTGTTCAGGGGAGGACGCGCTTGGCAGCCCTTGGCGGGCCTTGGACCTGGATATCCCAAGCCCTGGGTCCCTGTCACTCGTATTTCCGCAGGGGTAGCGGGCCTGGGATGTGGGAGGCTTTGGGTCCAGGGGTCACATCGGCCCATGCCGCCGATGCCAGCAAGGAGAGAGCTGAACCCATGGGGGACGGGAACCACCATGAAAAAAACACGCCAGCACCCATCCGCGAGCCGCTTGAGAGAGCGACTTGCGATACTTCATCCCCGACCGTCGTCGCTGCGGTCTTCCTCTCGCTTTTCACCCTGTTTCTGTCGATTCCTTTCTGCGCGTTGTCGGGAGTTGCGCACGTCTGAGAGCCCGTCCACTCGTTCCGGATGCTCATCTATTATCTCTCTATCTATAATTTAATGTTTTGAATCCTCGCCCAGCATGAGAACGAAAGCACCTGTCCTTGCCGGCCTGCTGTCCCTCGCGGCGCAACCCGGTAAGGCTGATCCGACATGGCCCGCCTCGACTGACCACATGGAAGAGGTCGTCTTCCAGCTCCAGGGCGTCAAGGGGAGCCTGTTCAACGACATCATCACGCCTTGCAACAACGAGGCGGCCGGGGCTGGGCGTATCACGGCTAGCGAGTGGCTGCGTGTGGGGTTCCAGTGCGTGCTGCCGAGTTGGCTTTGGCTCGATGAGAATGGGAACTGACTCTGGGAACAGCGACATGGCACCGCACAACAAATATTCTGGCACCGATGGCCTCGACGGCTCGCTGCAGTTCGAGCTCAACAACGGCGAGAACACAGGTCCCGGCCACGGCACGACGCTCTCATTCTTCGGCAACTACTTGACCACCAGGTCCAGCATCGCCGACCTGATCGCTGCCGGCGTCTACGCCTCGGTCCGCTCCTGCGGCGGCCCCGCCGTTCCCCTGCGCTTCGGGCGCGTGGATGCCGTTGAGGCAGGGAACGGCGGGGTCCCCCAACCCCAGAACTCGGCTAGCACTTTCACGACTCAGTTTGACCGCATGACCTTCACCAAGGCCGAGATGATCCAGCTGGTCGCCTGTGGCCACACTCTCGGCTCTGTCCACAGCACCGAGTTCCCCCAGATCGTCACTGCCGCCCAGGGTCAAATCGCCTTCGACTCGAGCAACGCCGTTTACGACAACAAGGTTGCCGCCGAGTACGTTGCCGGCACCACGACCAACCCGCTTGTCGGTGGTCCCGCTGCCCTTCCTTCTGTCAACCGTAACTCGGATTTCAAGGTCTTCAACAGCGACGGCAATGTCACCATCGCCGCCATGGCCGACGCCACCTTTTATCGCAACACCTGCCAGAACGTGCTCCAGAAGATGATCGAGGTCGTTCCCGATGGAGTCACCCTCAGCGACGTCATCACCCCGTATGCCGTCAAGCCCGTCGATATGCAGCTCACCATGAACGCCGGCGCTTCCAGCTTCCTTTTGACCGGCTCCATCCGCGTCCGGACCACGACGCTGTCCGCGGACTCCATCCAGAACCTTGTCCTGACTTGGAAGGACCGGAACGGCGGCAACAGCTGCGGTTCGTCCGCCACTTGCTCCGTGACGGCGACGCTCCAGGGCGTCGCGAACGGGTTTGACGATACCTTTGCCGTATGTCGCGCCCCTCAAAACTGGCCGAATTCGCCCTTGCTGACAATCCCAGTTCTTCCCCATCGAGGCGACCATCCCGGCTGCGTCTGGTATCTCGTCCTTCACCCTCGTGCTGAACCACGACGGCGCGAGCCAGACCTATGACAACAACGGCCACGGCTACCCGATGTCCGATGCTGTCGTCCTGCAGAAGACTCAGAGCTGCCTCCTCCAGACCAGCGGTGAGCTCACGGTTTCCGCCCTGGTAAGTTATTTCCCCCCTCGGTGGTATCAACTAGCGCAGCGAATGTTGACTGAGGGGCAGGTCCGCAACGACATTACCGATACCGTGAACCTGGGCATCTCGTATCTGACCCCCCGCAACACGGCCGACGGCAACCCCGTCCCGGCCCTGAACGAGGCGACCGTCCCCATGGTCCAGGGCACGTGTGTGGGCCAGTACACCTTCTACTCGGCCAGCTTCACCATCCCCGGCGGCCTGAGCTACAATGCCAGGCTCAGCGTCACGGCAGGGTCGTACACCGACGACTTCAACAAGGCCAGCGATCTGAGCGGCACCTGCGGCGAGTTCAGCGGCAGCGCCACCTGCGCTTCTGTTACCGTTTCCAGCGTTGCTCCCTCGTCGACTTCGGCCACTGCCGCCACCACTACCACCGTCGCTCCGACCCCGGCCGTCAAGCCTACCGTCGGCGGCTATGTGTTTGTCGGCTGCCAGACCGAAGGCACCGGCGTGCGGGCTCTCGGCGGCGCTACCTTTGCGTACGATGAGATGACCCTCGAGTCCTGCATGGGCAACTGCACTGGTTTCGACTACTTCGCCACCGAGTACGGCAGGGAATGCTACTGCGGCAACACCCTCGAGGCCAGCAGCAGCCCGGCGGCCGCTGAGGACTGCAGCATGGTTTGCGGCGGTGACCCGACCGAGTTCTGCGGCAACGGAAATCGCCTCGAGCTGTACTCGACCACGGCGACTCGCACCACGACTGCCACTCCTGCCCCGACAGGCACTCTTGCTGTCCGGCCTACCGTGGGCGCCTACACCTTTGTCGGCTGCCAGACCGAGGCGACGGCCGGTCGGGCCCTCTCTGGGAACAGCTATGCCGATGATTCCATGACCCTGGACTCGTGCGCGACCTTCTGCAGCGGTTTCACCTACTTCGCCACCGAGTACAGCCGTGAATGTAAGTAAAACTCTGCTTCTAGCCCCTGAGATGACGAGGCGGCTAACCAGTGTGATAGGCTACTGCGGCAACGGTCTCAACGCCGGCAGCGTCGAGGCTCCTCTCACGGACTGCAGCATGGTGTGCGGCGGCAACGCCTTCGACTACTGCGGCGCCGGCAACCGCCTGCAGCTCTACAAGCTGACGAGCGCGTCCTCCACCACGGAGGCGTCCACCGAAGGTGAGATATCCCAACCTCGCGCTTTCACGCACGGGATTTCTAACATTGCTCTCC
>OUNM010095613.1_pt1 | contig 15388 bp, 14 predicted proteins | sample 1769961 | NCBI WGS metagenome assembly OUNM01 (sample SAMEA3914820, study PRJEB12502) | metagenome | biome: forest; material: soil | place: USA | collected 2012-03-12 | depth 0.3 m | reverse complement strand
TCTGGGAGATCTACACGCGCGGTCGTCTCGAGCGCGTCGGTCTCGACGACTCGTTCGACGGTCACGTCGATCGGTGGGATCGCGACGAGCAGATGAAGTACGAGGCCGAGGCGGCGGACCGCAAGGCGCGCGACGACATGATGAACGCCGAGATGGCGGCTCGTGCCGACGCGGGCACGGCGCCCGCTGCCGACGCGGGCGGTGGCGGCGGCGGTGGCGGCAAGGACGCCGGCGCGCCGAAGCCGACGAGCGCTGCGAAGAAGAAGTAGCTCGTAGCTCGCGCCGAGGTGTGCGACCTGTGCCACCCCGCCTGTGCCAGGCGGAGACCGCATGGCACGGCGATCGTCGCGTCACGTCCGGCGGTGAGAGACCCGCGCACGAGAGGCCGGTAAACCAGGCAGATCGTGCGATGGCGCCGCGTCGCGTGTGCCTGGCGCGGCGCGTGCTCGAGGGGTCGTCATGAAGACGATCGTGGCCGGGATGACGTTCGGTGTGGTGGCCGTGCTCCTCGCGGCGTGCGGTGGGAGCGTCGATACCGGCGGCATCGGCGGGAGCAGCGGCTCGAGCGGGTCCAGTGGAAGCAGCGGCAGCAGCGGCTCGAGTGGCAGCAGCGGGACCAGCGGCGTCGTGTGCGGCCCGACTCCCCCGGTCCATTGCCTCCCTGGATTCGCGCCCGCGCCGAACGGCGACGGATGCACCCAGACCTGCGTGCGCCAGGCGTGCCCCGCGATCGCGTTCGATTGCGCGAAGGGCTACGTGGGCGGCGACACCAACGGCGACGGCTGCGACGACGCCTGCGTGAAGATCGCCTGCCCCCCGTTCGTCGGTGATTGCGCTGCGGGCAGCACGCCCGCCGACTTCGACGGGGACGGCTGCATCGACGGTTGCAAGCCGCCCGCGTGCTCGCCGATCGCGATCGACTGCGCGCCCGGCACCACGCTCGTCGATACCGACGGCGATGGCTGCGGCGATTCGTGCGAGCCGTACAAGAAGTGAAGCGTTGACGCGTCGCGCGTCAGCGGGCGCGAGCGGAACGGGCTCGGCGGGCTCGAACCACGAGCGCGCCGAGAGCTGCCGCGCCGACGATCGAGAGCGGTAGCGCCGGAGAGCGCGAGCTCTCCTCGCGCGGGACGATCGCACAGCCGCCGCCGCCGCTCGCATCGTCCTGCGCGACCGGCCCGTTCGCGTCCAGCTTCAACCAGACGTGACTCGTCACGGTGAGCGGCGCGCCTTCGAGCAGAACCTCGGCGCGCCATCGATCCTCGCCGGCGCCGGGCGCGGGGACGATGGTCTCGAGCACGAACGGATCGCCGGTGACGTCGACCGCGTCGCCGAACGGGACGCCGTTCTTCACGAGCCGCACCTGATGCGACTCACCGGGCACGCCGCCGGTCACCTTCGCGCGCAGCACCACGCTACGGACGCCGATCGTGTCGCCCGGGTACGCGATGGCGTCGCCGCCGCCCTTCGCGACGGCCGCTTCGAGCTCGCACATCGGATCGCTCGGCCCTTCGAGCTTCACCACCGTCGCGCCTTTGCGCACGCCGGCCATGATGCCGGTGACCGAGAGCTCGGTCGCGCGGACGAGCGTCGTGGGGCTGCCGATCGGGCTCTCCACGTTGCCGTCCGAGACGCCGGCACGATGATCGTCGCTGCCGCCCATCGCCGGGATCTTGATCCCCTTGTCGAGGATGGCGTCCCAGAACGCGATGGCCTTCGCCGAGAAGAGCGCGGCACCTTTCGACAGCCCGCCAGTGCCGATCTCGACGCCGCCCACCTTCGTGGGATCGAGCTGGTGCTTCCAGGCGCAGCCGATGCAGAGATCGCCGATGTCGAGCACGGGATGATTGATGCTCAGGATCGCGCCCTGTCCGTTGATCTGGTCGGCGGCGCCTTCGATCGTGACCCCCGGCTGACCGATCTTGTGATCGACCCACTTCGTGGCGCCGATCGCGTTCGCATGACCCATGTAGGTCGTGAACTCGATGCCCGGGATGAGCAGGAACCCTGGCTCCTGCGCCTGGAGGTCATCGAAGAAGTCCATCTGCGTGATCGTGTTGTGGTCGCTCATCTCGATGAAATCGAGACCCTGACTCTTCGCGAGCGCGATGTTGGCTTCGAGCGTGGGCTTCGCGTCCGTCGACTCGCGCGAGTGCACGTGGAAGTCGCCGGCGTAGTAGCGGACCTCCGTCTTGCGCGGCGCCGCGACCTCGTAAGGCTTGCGCGGCACGGGCGTGAGCGTGGGCGCGGTGCGGAAATCGATCTCGACGTGATAGACGGCCGGTGACGCGACGACCTTCGCCTTGCCGACGACGACGCGCCACGTGCCGGGCTTGATCGGTCCGGGCACGTACGCGCGCGAGGCGGCGAGCTCGCCGATGACGACGGGCTCCGTCGTTCCGCCGCCCCAGCCGCGGTAGCCGTCCTGATCGAGGAGACCCCAGTCGAGGATGTTCGCGTCCGACTCGTCGGAGTGAACGACCTGGATCTCCTTCGTGCCCGGCGGCACGTCGAAATCGAGGAAGAAGTGATCCGGGCCGTCGGTCGGCACCGGTCCGTCCTTCACGATCGGGGCGGCCGATGCGCTCGACGCCGATGCGGTCCACGCGAGGGCCGCCAGCATCGCGAGCGCGCCACGCCGCCAAACGTGACTGTAGACGTGACGCCGAACCCCTTCGCGACTACGAGACGACACCCAGAAAGCATCGCACCGCCCATGGACCGCATCCAGAAGATCCTCGCCGCCGGCGGCATCGCCTCGCGCCGCGCCGCAGAGAAGCTCATTACCGAGGGCCGTGTACGTGTGAACGGACGCGTGGTCACGGAGCTCGGCGCCAAGGCCGATGCACGCAACGACCGCATCGAGGTCGACGGCAAGCGCGTCGTCGCCGAGCACCACGTCTACATCGTCCTCCACAAACCTCGCGGCGTGGTCGCCACCATGAGCGATCCCGAAGGCCGGCCCACCGTCCGCGAGATCCTCGCACCCGTCGGCGCCCGCGTTTATCCCGTCGGCCGGCTCGACTTCGCGACCAGCGGCGTTCTCCTTGCCACCAACGACGGCGATTTCGCAGAAGGCCTGCTCCATCCGAAGCGCGCCGTCCCGAAGACCTACGTCGTGAAGGTCAACGGCAAGATGACCGCCGAGGACATGGATCGCTGGCGCAACGGCGTGGAGCTCGAAGACGGCAAGACGCAGCCCGCGGAGGCGAAGACGTTGCGCTTCGAGGGCGACAAGACCTGGTTCGAGCTGACCATCAAGGAAGGTCGCAACCAGCAGATCCGTCGCATGGGAGAGGCCACCGGTTTCCCCGTCATGCGCCTCGCGCGTCTCGCGTTCGCGCAGATCACCGCGGAGGGACTGCGCCCCGGCGAGTGGCGGCACATGACGCGCGACGAGCTCGTGCAGCTGAAGAAGACGTACGGCGTTCCGCGATCGATCGCTTCGCCGCCCGAGCAATCGCATGCGCCGGCACGACGTACGCGCGGAATGTCCGATCGCCGTCCGTCGGGGGACGCTCGTCGGGCGCACGGAGCAGCGGTACGACGTGAGCAGGGGCGCGAGGGCGGTCGCGAGCAGGGGCGGGAGCAGCCCGCGCGTGAGCACGGTCGTCCGCGTCGCGATCGTGACGTGCCGCCGCCCGCCGAGAAGCCGCGTGGTCCGAACACGCATCGACGCAGCGGCCGTGGAGGTACCGGCCTCGGCCACGGCGGACCGGGCGCTCCCGAGCCTCCGCGCCCGCATCCGGGTCTCGGCGGTGGACGCGGCGGGCGTACGCGTACGACAGGCACCGGTGGTGGCATCGGCAGCACGCACGACGCCGACCGCGTCAAAGGTCGTCGCGGGCGGTAGCATCGACCGGTGGCTCACCCTTCGAAGCGCGCACTGACGTTCGCGGTCGTCTCCCTGGTCGTGGTCGCGTGGCCCGCTCGTCGGGCCGCCGCGGAGGACGCGACGTCGTCGCGGCCTTTGCCGCGCGACATGCTCGTCGCCGATCTCGGCCAGCACGTCGTGGGCGTCGGCTATCAGCGCTCGACGTCACCGTTCGTCGCCGCGCAGATCACGGCGAGCTACTACCAACCGTGGACGCAGAACATCAATTTTCTCGGGCTCTCGGGTGATGCGAACAAGGGCGGCGATCTCCGCGGCTTCATCGTCCGCGGTCGCGTGTTCTTCCATCCGTTCGGCGCCGCGCCGACGGGCTTGTGGATCTCGCCGTTCGCGCAGGCCGGCGTCGGATGGGGTCTGCGGAACGACGAGCGACGTGCCGGCGCGGTGTCGGCCGCGGGCGTGAGCGTCGGCTACTCGGCGCTGCTGGGCGAATCGATCCTGCTCGGTGGCGGTCTCGGCATCCAGTACCACGCGGCAGACATTCCCGGCGGAGACGGTCCGCCGCGGTTCTCGCGCTACTACCCGCAGCTCGACATCAACGTCGGCTATCTGTTCTGAGTCACCAGTCGTCGCTGGAGCCGCCGCCGCCCGAGCTGCCGCCGCCGCCACCGTAGCCGGAGCCGCCACCACCTCCGCCGCCGCCCCAACCGCCGCCGCCACCTCCTCCGCCTCGACCGAACAAGAGGAAGAAGAAGAGGAACTGCCGGAACGTCGGCGACACGATCGCGAGCACGATGACGAGAAGGATGACGATCCCGACCACGACCGTCTTCACCATCTGCGCGGCGGGCGTGGGAGGAGCCTGGGCTCCGCCGACGCCTCCGCCGTGACGGTTCGTCTTCGAGAGGCGCGGGTCCTTGCCGGGATCGCTGACGCCGCCGGGCGTGCCGGTGACGAGCTCGTGGAGGATCGCGTCGGTGCCCTTGTCGATCGCCTCGAACGTCTGACCCTGTTTGAGGAGCGGGTTGATGACGTCGCGGTTGATGTGGCTCGACTGGAGATCGGTCAACGCTCCGCCGACGCCCGCGCCCGTCTCGATGCGCGTCTTGTGCTCCTGAGGCGCGATCACGAGGAGGACGCCGTCGTCGCCCTTCTTGGTCCCCACGCCCCATGTGCGGAACGTCTCGTACGCGACGTCGGAGATGTCCTCGCCCTCGAGCGACTTCGGGATGAAGACCACGACAGCGAAGCCGGTCGACTTCATCGCGTCGTCGAGCTTGCGATCGAGCTGGAGGACCTGATCGGGCGTGAGGACGCCCGCCGTGTCCATCACGTGCCCGTTGATGGGCGGCGGCTTGAACGCGGCGGCCGCGACAGCCCACAGCAGGGTCGCCAGCATGACGAGCACGGCGAACGCGGTGCGGGTGCAGCGGGCGCGGGAGGAGGTCATCGGTGCCCCAATGTAATGCCACGAATCGAAGGCGCGAGCCTCGATCGTCGTAGCTCAGCCGATTGCGGCAGCACGACGCCGCAGGCTCAGTCGATGCTCAATCGCCCGGCGAAAGCGGGTCCGGCTCCGACTTCACGGGTGCGTGCGAGGTCTTCGCGAGCGGATCGGCGAGCTGCGCCGGCAGGGCCCACTCCTTCGTGAACAGCCCGCCTGCGCGAAGCGAGCCGCCGCCGAGCAGGATCTGGCCGCGCGACGGCGCGACCTTCTCGTCCCAGACCACGAAGTCGGGCAGCAGGTCGGGGAGGGACGTCGCGCGCAGCGTTCCGGGGACATCGGCGCCCGCCATCACGACGACGTAGCGATCGGGCCGCGCCGGGTTCGGGCGAACGAACGCCGCGCCGAGCTCCTTGCCGGTGAATCGCTGCTGACCCACCGTCACCGCGCCGGCCTCGACGTGGATCGGGAACGCGCTCGATCGTTCGAGCTCCGCCAGCACGCGGTTGTCGCGACCGACGAGGAAGAGCGCGCGCTCGTTGGCGACCGGCTCGTTCTTCGCGAAGAACTCGGCGTCGCTCATGACCGGATACGCGACCTGCACGCCGGGACGGATCTTCGCGAACGATCGCGCGACCTGCTCGTTCGCGCGAGCCTCATCGGCGCGCGACGCTCCGTAGACGAACAGGGTCGGCTCCGAGAAGACGTCGCGGATGGGGCCCGTCACCGAGCCGTGCTTGAACACGCCGGCGTGCGTGCGAGCGCCCTTGTGCCACGTTCCGCCGCCGCGCGCGGAGCCCGCAGGAGGCTCGCGGCCGAGCACGAGCGGCTCGCCCTCGTCGAACGCGAGACGCTGCCCGTCGACGGTGACGGCGACGGCGCCGTCGCCGACGACCTGCGGATCGCGCGCGAACGTGAGCTGCGAGATCCCGCTCGTGGTGGCGGTGATGCTCTTGCCCTTGTCCACCTTGCCGTGTGTGCGCGCGTCGATCTCGCCCCAGCTCGATTCACCGGCGAGCTCGTCGACGTTGACCCACGCGCTCGTGCTCCAGCGCGTGCGCGTCGTCTTGAAGCGGACGTGCGACGGATGGGGATCGAGACGTCGCGCGAGGAGCCAGTTGAGGCCCTTGAGGTCCTCGTAGGTCTGTTGCCACACGTTGTGGCCGGCCTCGGGATGCTCGTGTTTGACCGAGAAATTCAGGGTTTCGTAGCGATCGATGAGGACGCCGCTGTTCTCCTCCGGGAGGTCCTGCGTGCCATGCACGATGAAGAGCGGGAGGTGCTCGCCGTTCTCGGCCCAGAGCGCGTTCGATCGCTCCTCGGCGAGATAGCGCTCCCACGGACGCATCGAGCGGCCCGAGACGTCGCTGCGGATCAAGTAGCTGTGGTAGCCGCAGAGCGGCTCGGCGGCGGCGAACACGTTGGGCCGATGCAGGGGCACCGAGGCCGAGCCGATGCCGCCCATCGACATGCCGGTGATCGTGACGCGCGTCGGATCGATCGGGAAGCGGCGCATCGCCCACTCGACGGCGTGCATGATGTCGGTCTCGCCGAGCTCTCGATAGAGAGAGTTGCCGTGACCGAACGGCGTGATGACGAACGCGTCGACGTCCGGCAGCGTGCCGACGTGGCGATCCTCCCAACCTTGCTCTCGCTTGGGATCGTCGCCGCCGAAGAGCCAGCGCATCACGCCCATCGAGAAACCGTTCAGGCCGTGGAGGCCGACGACGAGCGGGAACTTGCGCGACGCGCTCGGCTTGTACCAGCGCGGCACGTACACGCCGACCTCCGAGAAGTCGCCGTCGATCGGCGAGCGAAGGGCGCGCCGCATCGGGCCGGTGCGACCGTCGAAGGGATCGACGCCGCGCTCGAGGTTCGCGGCGAGGTGATCGAGCTCGTGGGCCTCGTCGGTCTGCGCTTCGACGTCGCCGTCGCCGCGAGAGAGCAGGCCGCTGAGCCTCCGCGTGAGGTACTTCACCGAGTCGAGCGAGCCTTCGCCGAGGAACGTCGCATCGGGCGCGACCTTGGCGAGCGCGTGCTCGGCGCGCGCGACCGCTTGCTCGGCGACGGGCCGCGACGGCATCGCGCTCTTCACGACGCGCCCTGCGACCGTGGTCTCGAGCGTGAGCGGCGCGGTGAACGGCGTGAGCGAGGGGAGGGCGACGACGAGCTCACCGGCGCCGGCCGACGTCACCGGCACGCCGCCCGCTTGCAGATCGAACACCGGCTCCTCGCCGGGTCCTCGCACGAGGCGTGACGAGACCGGCGCAGCGACGCCGCGCGGTGCGCCTTCGGGGTAGCGCACCGTGAGCTTCGGCCGGTAACGCGGCGGATCGACGGTGCCGTCGAAGGCGCGATCGACCGAGACCGACGACATCTTCGTGACGAGCGTTCGCGCGTCGTCGGCGTTGGTGCCGGGGAGACGCAGATACGCGCCCGCGGGCGGCGCGAGCGTGGCGTCGACGATGCGCGCGCGGAACGCCCAGGCGCCGTCGCGCTGATGCAGCTTGAGGACGATCGTGTGATCGCCCGCGGTGAGGTCGAGGGGAACGACGTCGTCGTCGTCGCGGAGGGGCCGTCCGTCGTCGCGCGTGAGGACCGTCGCGCCGTCGACGAGGACGCGGACGCCGTCATCGACGCCGAGCGCGAGGAAGTGACGGCCGGCGTGCTCGACGTGGAGGACGCCCGACGCATACGCGATGAGATCGCTGCCCGGTAGCTCGAGGGCCGACTTGAGATCGACGGCGCCGTCGTTGCTCGACGTGATCATCCAGCGCGCGGCGGGCTTTTTCTTGGGCGCGCCGAAGTCGCGTTCGCCTCCGAGCGACGCGCCGGACGTGGCAGCGAGCGCCGCCTCGTCGATGCCGGTGACGCCGACGGGAAGCGTATCGAGCGCGGGACGTCCCGCCTTGAATGGACCCGCGACGAGCCAGGCGCCGACGACGCCTCGCGACGCCGACGGTGCGATGCGGACGTCGGTCGCCGGAGCGCGGGCCTCGGCGTCGAGACGCGTGGTCTCGGCGGCGAGCGCACGCGCGCTCTCTTCGCTCACCGCCGACGACGGCGCCGGCGGAGTCGTGCCCGAGCCGGCTGCAGCGGGAGCCGTCGACGCCGTCGCCGGCGTGGCCGGCGCCGTTCCCGGCGCCGACACGGCGAGCGCGAGGGCGACGACGAGCGCGGTCGGCGGTGCGAACGGCTGGGCGATCCGACGTAAAAGAAGGCCGCGGCGCAGCATCAGATGACCGGGACGCTAACCGCGCCACCGCGAGCTTGGCAAGGCACGCTCGGAAAACGCGTGACCTCGTCCGCTGCTTCCGCTGCGCGCGCCTCCGAGCGCGATGGCGCGGCTCAGTCCGTGAGGCCGTGCGCGAGGGTCCGGGCGTCGTCCTTGAAGAGGATCTCGACCTTCTTGCCCTCGAGCAGCCGCGTCACGACGCCGTCGCCGAACTTCGTGTGACGCACGAGGTCACCCTCTTCGAAGATCTCGCTGACGCGATACGGCCGGAAATCGCTCACGGCGCGGCCGTTGACCGATTTTTCCCAGGTGCGCTCGCGGTCGAGGATGACTTGCTGCGCCTTCGTCGGACCGCGCTTGGAGACCGGGCCTGCCGAGGTCGCCGTGCGCCCGCCCGCCGACGCGCCGGCGCCCGCGCGGGTGCTCGTCGTCGCGGTCTTGTCCCCGGGCGCCTTCGCCCGGAAGTTGTGATGCGAGCTGCACGTCGAGCACTCGACACGGGCGGGGACAGGTCCCACCATCGCAATGATCCGATGATTCAGGACGAGCTTGCACTTCGTGCACCAGCTGTCGACCTCACCCCCCGCTTTGAGCGGTTTCGCCATGGCGCCCTTATAGCAAGAAGCGCATTCCGCCGTCGGCTCGATCACACGTGACGATGATCGCGGACGTCGTTCACGGACGATCGCGGCCGTCGCGCCGCACGTTGACCGAGGTCTTCACCTCGGGGCGGGGAAGGGGCCTTCGACTGTCCGGCGCGCGTTCGCGCTCGTCGTCGTCGGCCTGAGCGGCGTCCTTCGCTTCGCCTTCGCTGGCTTCGGCGTCGCCTTCCGTCTTCGGCTTCTTCTCGCGATCGCGTCCGTCGTTCGGCGTGAAGCGGATCGTCGTGTTGACCTCGAACTGCACGGTCGTGAGGAGCTTCTGCACCTCGCCCGCGAAGTTCGTGTGCTCGAGGAAATCGCGGATCTCCTTCGCGACGACGCGGAAGAGGCCGTTCTTCGTGTCGTCGATCTGCTGCAGCAGATAGTGAGCGACCTCCTTCGGCACCTTGAGGTCGTGAATGAACTGCTTCACGTCGCCGGGAGACTCGCGCGCCTTCTCGACGCCGATCTCGACCGCGCGCTTCAAGATCTCCGGGATCACGCTCTCGAGGCGCGAGCGCATTCGCTCCTTCGCGCTCTCCTTGTTCGAGCCGCCCGCCGGAGGCAGCTCGGACGAGAAGTCGTCCGGCGGATCTTCGTCGCTCGCGGCGCTCATGCTGCTCGATCTAGCTGCGGAGATGGAGCGGGTCAACGCGATGCGTTATTTTCACGCCGCCGCGCTCTCGAGGATGCGGCTGATGCCCGCCGCCGCCTGGTCGAGATCGCGCTCGACGCCTTCGCCGGCCGCGCTTCCTTCGCCGCGACGCTGGCGGCGCGCGCAGAGAAGGACCTCCTGGCCGCCGATCATGAGCGAGCGAACCTCGACATCACGTCGAAGGGTGTCGACCCGCGACGTGACCGAGTCGGTCATACTGGCCCATGAGCCCTCGGCGAGAAGCGGGGCATACGCCGCGAGCTCTTCGCAGACGGGCCACGATCCGGCGCCTGCCACGACGACGCCCGAGGCATCGGCCACGACGATGGCGTCGAGCTCACCGCGCGAGCGCGTCTCGCTGAGCTGATAGTGGAGAGCGACGAGGGGGTCGGCGCTCCGCCGGCGACGACGGTCTTCCGCTTCGTTTCCCGAGAGCTCCGCTTGAATCATGCGTGAAAGTGTCGCGCGCGGGTTTCGGACGGGCCAAGTTTGCACGCGCGCGCCGCATCGCACGACGCACTGCGGCGAAGGACCCCGCTCGTTCCCTTGGGCACGCGGTAGGAACGTGCGAGACTAGCTGCGCGTGTACCTCGTCGTCCCTCCCGGCGGCTGCTTCCCCGAGACGCGGCGCATCGAGCTCGGACCGGGCGCCCTCACGATCGGACGTTCGGAGGGCTGCGAGATCCGTGTCGACGTGCCGGGTGTCGATCAGGAGCACGCCAAGATCTCCGAGGTGGCGCTCATCGCGCTCGGTCCCGACTGCGCGATCGGCGACGTGCCGCTCGATCCCGGCTCGCGCCGGCTCGTCATGCCCGGCGACGAGATCCAGATCGGCAGCGTGGTCGTCGCGCTCGAGGGCCGCGACCCGAGCCTCACGCCGCCGCCGCCCGACGCACAGATCACGCAGCCGATCCCAGGCGCGCCTGGCGTTGCAGCGAAGCTCGAAGCGCCGCGCGTCCGCGTGGTCGAGGGCACGACGTTCGGCGACGAGCTCGTCCTCTCCGAAGAAGGTCGCGAATACGTCATCGGACGTGGGCCGAAGTGCGATCTCGTCCTCGACGATCGCGAGGTGTCGCGCGAGCACGTGAAGCTCAAACGGAAGGGCTATTCGATCTTCGTGCAGGACCTCTCGTCGACGCGCGGGTCCTGGCTCGGACGCGCCGCGGTCTACACCGGCGCGACCGTCGAATGGGCACGGCCGCGCATGCTCCGCGTCGGCGCGACGGTGCTCTCGCTCGATCTCCCGGAGTCGGTACGTCGCTCCGTGCCGGGCGCACAGGCGAGCGCGCCCATGACGCCGCCGCCGCGCAGTCGAGTGAAGGCGGGTCTGCAAGGAGCAGTGCCGCCGGACCGCGGCTCGGAGCGGCCCGCCTCGCAGCGTCCGGCTTCGCAGCGTCCCGGATCGCCTTCGCCTTCGCAGCCGCCGCCGGGCGTTGCCTTCGCGGAGCAGGCCACGCGCAAGCTGGCGCCGTACGATCTCGACGGCGGCCAGCAGACGCCGCACGGTACAGGCTCGACACCGCCGCCCGTGCACTACCCAGCGAAGCCGGTGGCCGCCGCGCCGCCGGACGGAGCACGCACCCCCGCGCCCGGCGCGATGAGCGCCGTGCCGAATCACGGCCTCGGATCACTTCCGCCGATCGGTCACGGGCGAAAAGCCTGGAAGAAGAGCGGTCCCACCATCGGCAAGGCGTCGGGCCTCCTGTTGCTCGCCCTCGCCGGGCTCGTGATCCTCGGCGGCCTCTTCGTGGTGTTTTCCCTTCTCGAGTGAGCGCTCGCGCGACGGACTCGCCGCGATTTCGGCGAATTGCGCGAATTCGCGCGCATCGTGTTGCTCCGTGCACAACATCGAGCTAGCACGTGGCCGTGTTGAGCCCTCTCAGCCCTTCGGGCAGCGACCCCGAGATCGACGCCGAGGTCCCGGCCACCTCCGCGGGCGCGACTCCCAGCTCGCCGCCCGCGTCAGGGTCCTCACCGAACCGCGACTTCACCGATGCGTTCCGGACCGGTGAGCTCGTCGAGGTCTTCACCGACTCCGTGCGCGCGCTCGCGCGCATTCGCGAGACGTCGAAGACGGGGCGGCTCCACATCGCATTCGAGATGGGCGAGTACCTCCCTTGGGTCGACGCGGCCGTCCTGATCCGCCACGCGCCGGCGTCGCAACCACCGCCTCCGCTCTCCGACGTCCAGAGCACGCACGTGACGCGTCCGCCGACGATCGCGACCGCGCGAATCCTCCACGCCGGAACCTCGACCGCGCTGCTGCAGCTCCTCCGCAACGTCGATGAGCTGCCGCCCGCGCGTGAGCCGTACGATACGCTCCCGCTGCTCGGCGACTGATCGCTGGCATTCGGCCCCTACGTGCCCGGACGCGGAATCGCTGCGGGAATTTGCGCCAGATTCGGTGCGCTTCGTGCTCCTTGAGTTGTCGCGCGCGTGGCGCCGTGGCAAGGAATGGGTGCCATGTGCACGTGCCACAGCGAGCTCTTTGCGAAGCGACGTCGTGCCTTTTTGGAAGCGGTCGCCGCTGCGAGGTCCGGGGGTGATCCCGACGCCCGCGACGCCGTGTGTGTCTTTCCGGCCGCGCCGGTGTTCACGCGCAACAACGACGTCGAGCACGACTATCGGCAGGACTCGGACCTCTTCTACCTGACCGGCTTCAACGAGCCCTCGACCGTGCTCGTGATGGATGCGGCGGCTGGCTCCACCGGCTCCGAAGGCAAGGGAGCGGCAGCGTTCCGCTCGACCATGTTCGTCCGCCCGCGCGATCCCGATCGCGAGATCTGGGACGGCCCGCGCTACGGCGTCGACGGCGCGAAGGAGCACTTCGGCGCCGACGAGGCCTTCACGATCGACAAGCTCGCCGAGGAGCTGCCGAAGCTCTTCCAGAACAAGAAGCGCCTCTACTACCGCCTCGGCGTGAATCGCTCGATGGACGACAAGGTCCTCGAGGCGATCGACCGAACGCGCGCGCGGGCGAAGCTCGGCTTCACGTGGCCCGTCGAGATCGTCGATCCGGGCACGATCCTCCACGAGATGCGCCTCTTCAAGTCGAAGGAGGACCTCGCGGCCATGCGCAAGGCCGCGGAGATCACCGCCGAGGCGCACATCCGCGCGATGGGCGCGACGAAGCCGGGCATGAAGGAGTTCCAGGTCGAGGCGATGCTCCTCGAGACCTTCCGCGCCCACGGCTCCGAGCGCGCCGCGTACGGCAGCATCGTCGGTTCGGGTCCGAACGCGACCATTCTCCACTACCGACAGAACAACAAGCTGATGGAGAAGGGCGAGCTCCTCCTCATCGATGCCGGCGCCGAGTACGACTACTACGCCGCCGACGTCACGCGCACGTTCCCCGTCGGCGCGAAGTTCTCGAAGGAGCAGCAAGCGATCTACGAGCTGGTCCTCGACGCGCAAGAGGCGGGCATCGCGAAGACCGTGAAGGGCTCGACGCTCGAAGCGATCCACGCGACCTGCGTCGACGTGATCACGAAGGGCCTCGTGAAGCTCGGGCTCCTCCAGGGCGAGGTCGAGCAGCTCGTGAAGGACGAGGCGTACAAGCCGTTCTTCATGCACAAGACGAGTCACTGGCTCGGCATGGACGTCCACGACGTCGGCAACTACTACCTCGGTGGCAAGGCGCGCGCGCTCGAGCCCGGCATGGTGCTCACCGTCGAGCCGGGCATCTACATCGGCAAGGACTACGACAAGGTCCCGCCGGAGTGGCGTGGCATCGGCGTCCGCATCGAGGACGACATCCTCGTCACGAGCGGCGCGCCGGACAACCTCACGCAGGCGATCCCGAAGACGGTGGCGGAAGTTCAGCGGGCGACGGCGGCGTAGCGCGCGCTCGAGCCGCGTCGCGACGGCGCGCGATCGCGTACGCGACGAATCCGAGCGTCGCCGCGATGGCGATCCCCACCGGCACCGCGCCGAGGCACCAGTCGAGGATGAGCGCCGGCGCCTGGTCGATGATGTGCTTCCGATCGAGGTCCATGAAGGCGCCGGTCCGCACGCGATGCGCGAGCTGGATCTCGGCGAGCGTGATGAACGGCGTGAACAGGATGTTCGACGTGTGGGACCCGAGATAACAAAAGAGCCTGTTTTTGCGGACGATCGTGGCGAGAGCGACCGCGATCCACGGCCTGAGCCCCACCGCCGGCGTGCACCCGATGAAGGCGCCCATCGCCACCGCCCATCCGATCTCGCCCGGCGCGGCACGCTCCGACTTCGCGAGCTGCCAGAGGCGCAGGAGCTTTTCCCAGAGGCGACGGAACACGGCGACCCCACAACGTTAGCAGCATCGCCTCCGCAATTTCGTCCGGCGCGCCTTCTGCCGCTACGCTGGCTGGAGCGTCGTGGAGCTACGTGACCTGAAGCAGCGGTTCCTCGTGCATCTCGAAGACGAGCGGCGCGCCTCCGCGAACACCGTCGCGGCGTACGGTCGCGACCTCGACGCGCTCCTCGCGTTCGTCGACGCGCGCGCCGAGTCGCTGCCCCGTCGCCCTCGCCGTGGCGCGACGGGGCCGAGCGCAGCGCCCGCGAAGCTCGATCTGTTCCTGCTCCGCGCCTGGCTCGGCGATCTCGCGCGCACGTGCAAGCCGAGCTCGGTCGCACGCAAGATCGCGAGCGTCCGCGCGTTCGGAAGGTGGATGCAGCGCCAGGGTCACGCGCGCGTGAATCCGGCCGAGCAGCTCGCGAGCCCGAAGGTCCGCCGCGAGCTGCCGACGTTCCTCTCCGCCGACGACGCCGCATCGGTGGTGGAGATGCCCGACGCGGGAAATGTGGCCGATCGCGAGCCCGGCACGGAGGGCGAGCGCGTTCGTCGCGCGGCCGTCGCCCTCCGCGATCGCGCGCTGCTCGAGCTCCTCTATGGCGGCGGCCTTCGCGTCGCCGAAGCAAGCGGGCTCGATCTCGGACAGCTCTCGCTCGACGAGGGCACGGCGCGCGTGCTCGGCAAGGGAAAGAAGGAGCGCATCGTTCCGCTCGGCGGCAAGGCACGCGAGGCGCTCGCCGCATGGCTCGAGGCGCGAGGCACGCTCCATCATCCGCGCACCGGCCGCGTCGACCCGCATGCGGTGTTCCTCTCGACGCGCGGGCGTCGCCTCAATTCACGCGCCGTGCAGCTGCTCGTGCGGCGCTACGGGATCCTCGCCGTGGGCAGGACCGACCTCCATCCGCATGCCCTGCGGCACACGTGCGCCACGCACATGCTCGACGGCGGCGCCGACCTGCGCGTGATCCAGGAGATGCTCGGCCACGCATCGCTCTCCACCACGCAGCGGTACACGCACGTATCGGTCGCGCACTTGCTCAAGGTGTACGACGCAGCCCATCCGTTGGCGAAGTCGAAGTCGAAGGGCTGACCCGAAGTCCCGTCACGAGCGGACCTGTAGTAGAACTTCGTCGTGCTCCGCGCGCTGCTCCGCCTCGTGCTCGCTCTCGGGGGCGCCGCAACGGCGGCGTTCCTCGTGGCGTTGCTCGAGGCGCGCGTCGTCGGCGCCGCCGTCGTCGAGGGCGGAGCGCCCGTCGCCCCGCCGCTCGGATCGCTGATCTTCGCGGACCTCGGCATCCTCTTCCCGGT
>OUNM010016398.1_pt1 | contig 15393 bp, 13 predicted proteins | sample 1769961 | NCBI WGS metagenome assembly OUNM01 (sample SAMEA3914820, study PRJEB12502) | metagenome | biome: forest; material: soil | place: USA | collected 2012-03-12 | depth 0.3 m | reverse complement strand
TGCCCTATCCCGGCTCGAACGCGGACTCACACGCGATGACGCCTTTCACCAACGCTACGAAAGCTGGCTCAACGACCATTGACAGCTATAGGAGCATCAGTTTTACCTCGCGGAACCCCTCCCGGACAAAATCCCCGAAAATCGACGGAATTTTTCAGCAGGAATCGTCGACAGCTCAGTGAACGTCGACAGTTCGATGGACCTCAGCAAACGAGCCCCGCCTCCTATCCCGTGGACCCGCGCACCACCAAGGAGCTCTCGAGCGTTAGCTGCGGCTGTTCCAGCTCACGGCCTTCCATCAGTCCCCGGAGTTGTTCGCCGGCCTTGAGTCCCAGCGGAGTGGCCGGCAAATGCACACTGGTCAGGCTCGGGTTGCTCGTGGCCGAATACGGCAGGTCATCGAAGCCGGCAACGGCTAGTTCCTGCGGAATCCGGACACCGGCCACTCGGGCTTCCTGCAACACACCGTAGGCATGGGTGTCCGTTCCGCAGACGACGGCGGTGACCCCGGCGCGCTGCCAGTCCGGCCAGGCGGCAGCGAAGGCAGCCGCGGCAGCGCCGACGTCGATGGTGGTGCTGATGATGTGCGCGTCCGCAATGGAAATACCGGAGGAATTTGCCTCATCCAGGAACGCCGCCCGGCGCACCTCGAACGTGGCTGTGCCCGTCACACTGTCCACGTAGGCAACCCGCTTGTGCCCGGAGGCCGCAAGATGCGCGGCCAATTCACGGGCGCCGTGGGCAACATCGAGGTTCACGGATGGAGCATAGGCTTCGAGGCCGGGGGCATCGAGAAGGACCAGCGGCCCGCCCACGGACAGCTCCTCCAGGAAGCTTGCGTTGGGCGCATCCACCAGCAGACCGGCGGGACGAAGGGCCAGGAGCTTTCGGACGTCCTCCGCGCGGGGAAACTCACCGGCGTCGGTCACGGAGAGCAGCAGCTGGTACTCGGATCCGAGCGATTCCCGGACTCCCGCGATGACCTTGGCGAAAAAGGGGTTGGAAATGTCCGGCGCCACAAGGATCACAATCGAGCTCACGCCCTTGGCCAAAGAACTGCCGATGCCATCCACCACGTAGCCGAGTTCGGCGATAGCCTGGCGGACCCGTGAAATGTTGTCTTCGGAGACCCTGCCCTGGGTTTTGCCGTTGGCAACCAGGGACACCGTCGCAGTCGAAACCCCTGCCAGGGAGGCCACCATCGCCGCGGTGACGCGCTGCGTACGGTTAGAGGCCCGATGCACTCGTTCCGCGGATTCCATACAACGATCGTAGCGGGAATCAGCCCCTTCCCTCGCCGCAAGGCATCAAGCGCTTGACGCAATGAGCGTTAAGCGTTTGACGTGACACGCAACCCAATGCCAGAATTCCCCTGAATGCTTTAGCGCCCTGCATCGGCAGGCCCCAATGACGTGGAGATGAACCTGGACCCCAACACCATGACCCGTGAACGCAAGAAGATCATCCTGGATTGTGATCCCGGGCATGACGACGCCGTGGCCCTGCTGCTGGCCCACGGCAACCCGGACATCGAACTGCTCGCCGTCACCACGGTGGTGGGTAACCAGACCCTCGAAAAGGTCACCCGCAACGCCCTGTCGGTGGGCACGATCGCAGGCATCACCGGTGTTCCCTTTGCCGCCGGCTGCGACCGCCCCCTCGTCCGCTCCATCGAAACCGCGCCGGACATCCACGGCGAAACCGGCATGGACGGCCCCGAGCAGCCCCAATCCACCATCGAGCTGGACCCGCGCCACGCCGTCGACCTCATCATCGAAACGATCATGGCGCACGAGCCGGGCACCGTGACCCTGGTCCCCACCGCGGGACTCACCAACATCGCCATGGCCGCCCGCAAGGAGCCGCGCATCGTTGAACGCGTCAAGGAAGTTGTCCTGATGGGCGGCGGCTACCACGTGGGGAACTGGAGTGCCGTGGCCGAATTCAACATCATTATCGACCCCGAGGCCGCACACATCGTGTTCAACGAAATATGGCCCGTGGTGATGGTCGGTTTGGACCTCACACACCAGGCCCTGGCCACTCCCGAGGTCGTCGAGAAGATCGCCGCCGTGGGCACCAAGCCGGCCAAGTTCGTCATGGAACTGATGGAGTTCTTCACCAAGACCTACAAGGACGCCCAGGGCTTTGACTATCCCCCGGTGCACGATCCCTGCGCCGTGGCCTACGTCATCGACCCCACCGTGATGACCACCCGCAAGGTCCCCGTCGACATCGAGCTGCAGGGCAAGCTCACGCTTGGCATGACCGTAGCCGATTTCCGCGTGCCCGCACCGGCCGATTGCCACACCTCCGTCGCCGTCGACCTCGACCACGAGAAGTTCTGGAACCTCGTCACCGACGCGATCATCCGCATCGGCGAGCCCGACGACGGCGGCACTCCCGCCGCCGCCGTGGCCGGCAGCATCGCAGGAGAGGCCAAGTAAATGACCACCCTCATCAACGAAACCAAGACCAACCGCGGTAACGTCGCGGCCCTTATGGTTGCCCTGCTGGCCGCCTGCGTAGCCTTCCAGCTCAACGCTTCCATGCTCAGCCCGGCCCTGGTCACCATGGGCAACGAGCTCCACACGGACCAGGCGGTCATCGGACTCTCCCAGACCTGGTTCTTCACGGCAGCAGCCCTGTTCTCGCTCTTCCTGCCGCGCCTGAGCGACATCGTTGGCCGCAAGAAGATCCTCATCGGCATGATGCTGCTGATGGCCGTCGGCTCGGTCATTGCAGCCATGGCACCCGACGTGACATGGCTCTTCGTGGGCCGCATCGTCCAGGGCGTCAGCGGCCCCACCGTCCCGCTGTGCCTCATCATGCTGCGCTCCGCGGTCAACAACCCGCGCAAATACGGAGCCCTCATGGGCCTCATCACGGCAGTCAACGGCGGCGTTGCCGGCGTCGACTCCTTCGTGGGCGGCTACTTCGCCGAGCACTTCGGATTCCGCAGCATTTTCTGGCTCATGGTCGGCCTCGCAATCGTGGCCACGGCTTTGATCGCCATCCTTGCCGGCGAGAGCAAGCCTGCCGCTGGTACGGGCATGGACTGGCTCGGCGTGTTCTTCATTGTCATCGCGGTGGGCGCACTCCTCACAGCCCTCAACGAGGGATCCAAGCTGGTCGGCGCCTTCTCTTCCGGAACGCTGATGCTGGCCATCGGACTGATTGTGGTCGCCGCGGCCGCGTTCGCCGCCTTCTGGACAGTGGAGAAGCGCTCCAAGGAGCCGATGGTGGAAACGATCCACCTTCGCCAGCGTTCCACGTGGGCGCCCCTGCTGACCACCACCCTCGCCATGACCGGCATCTTCGCAGTCATCAACGGCATCGTCCCGGCCTACGTCCAGGCCGCGGCACCGGGATTCGGGGTTGGCCCCACCGAGATGTCACTCATGATCCTCACGCCGTACGCCCTCCTCGGCTGGGTGTTCGGACCCATCAGCGGCCGGCTCGCACCCGTACTCGGCTACACCAAAGTCCTGCGCATCGGCATGCTGGGCAGCATCGCAGCACTGGCGATCATCGCATTCTTCGGCCTCAGCAGCCTGCCGATCATGATCGTGGGAACGGCCTTGCTCGGCATCATGTACGCCGGTACGGTCAACATCATGCTCAACGGACTCGGAGTTGTCCTCTCCCCCGCCGGCAACCCCGGCTTCCTGCCCGGCATGAACGCCGGAGCCTTCAACCTCGGCGCCGGCTTGAGCTTCCTGGTGTTGCCGGCCGTCCTTGTGGCGACCTCGGCGCTGGGCGACGCCAAGGCCTCGTACTTGACGGTCGTCGTCGTCGGCCTGGCCATCACTGTCGCCGCCTTCGCGGCGTCGCTGCTCATCCCCAAGCCCCTCGAAGCCGAGGTTGAAAAGTGAACGGCAGGATCGTCGTCGTCGGGTCCTTGAATGCCGATCTGACGATCTATTGCGAGCGGCTCCCGCTCCCGGGCGAAACCGTCCACGGCAACGGCTTCGCGGTCAATCCCGGCGGTAAGAGCGCCAACCAGGCCGTCGCGGCGAGCAAGCTGGGCGGCACGGTGAGCCTGATCGGCGCAGTCGGAAACGACTCCAACGGTGACATGCTCCTCGCCTCCACGGAAGAGGCTCGCGTGGACGTTTCGCGCGTCCGCCGTTCCGCAGAGGCGGCCACCGGCGTCGCGGTCATCGCGGTTGACGCGCATGGCGAGAACAACATCATCATTTCGGCCGGCGCCAACGGAACGCTCGCACCCGCGGACGTGTCGGCGGACGCCTTCGACGACGCCGCGGTGCTCTGCCTCTGCCTGGAGGTCAGCCTTGAGACTGTGGAGGCTGCCGCCAAAACAGCGCACGACGCCGGAGCAACGGTTCTGTTGAACCTCTCGCCGTACGCCGAAATCCCGCAAAGCCTGGCCGCCTTGAGCGACGTGCTGCTGGTGAACGCCCACGAAGCCTCCATGTTCCTGGGCGACGCCGAGTTGCCCCACCCCGGCGCGCACGCCAGCGCCTGGGAGCCTGTCCGACGCCAGTTCGCCGAGCGGGGATTGCAACGGGTATTGGTTACGCTCGGCTCCCACGGCTCGGTGGTGTTGGATTCGCTCGCCGCATCCGGGGAACAGATCTCCCGGATCGCACCCACCAAGGTCAATGCCGTGGATACGACCGGTGCAGGAGACGCCTTCACCGGTGCCGTCGCGGCCCGCCTCGCCGCGGGCGAAACCCTAGCCGAAGCCGCGGCGTTCGCTTCGGTCGCCGCAGCGCTCGCCACCACCAAGAAAGGCACCCAGGCCGCCTACCCCGGGGCTGCGGAAGTCCTGGAGCACTTGCGGATATCCTGACCCGGCCGCCTCAACTTCCTACCAGTTTCCGCTTTCGAACCCGCGGAAAACCGCTCTCGGCGGCGCCAACGGCGGCCAAAGTTGGTAGGAAGTTGAGGCCAAGGTGCAGGCGCTTTTACGCCTCCACCAGCGACTTTACAAATCCTGTAATTTTGACTAGCCAAGACAGGGTGGTATCCTCCATGCTTGCTCCATGTACTCAGCGTTGAGCCCATACCGCATCATCACCGTCTGCACGGGAAACATCTGCCGCTCACCCATGGCGCAGCTGATGTTGACTGAAGCGTTCGACGCCGGAGGGCTCGGTGGAGCGGTGGTTGTGGACTCCGCGGGAACCACGTCCTACGAGGCCGGACACCCCATCGATCCACGTGCGGCCCGGGTCCTTTCGGCACACCGCATCCGCTCCGAGGGGCACATCGCGAGGAGTTGGCGCGAGGAGTGGTTCCGGGAGCGGGATCTGATTTTGGCCCTCGACGTGGATCACTACGGCTGGCTCCACGAGGCCGCCCCGGATACGGAGGCACTCGCCAAGATCCGGATGCTGCGCAGTTTCGACCCGTCCGTAGCGGGCCGGAGCACCTTGGACCTGGGCATCGAGGATCCCTGGTACGGCGGCCATCACGATTTCGACGTCACGTGGGACCTCATCAAAGCGGCCGTCCCCGGCATCGTCGCTTCCACGCGGGACGTCCTTGCCGCCAGGCAGCACGCACAGCACCCTGACCCGCAGCAGGTACGCTCTATTTCATGACCCCAGCACCCGTGATCATCGCTATCGATGGCCGCTCCGGCGCGGGAAAGACTACTCTCGCCGTCGAACTTGCCGCCCGCCTCCGGATGCATCACAAGGTGTCGCTGTTCCATCTTGAGGACATCTATCCGGGCTGGAACGGCCTCGCCGCGGGCATCGAGCGATACGTCACCACTGTCCTGGCACCACTGCGGCACGGGAACGCCGCCGAGTGGGTCAGTTGGGACTGGGAGAAACACTACGACGGCCGCAGCCACGTCACCCTGCCCGCCGAAATCGTCATTGTCGAAGGCGTCGGGGCAGCCGCGAGTGCCGCCCGGCCCATGCTGGACGCCGTGGTCTGGGTGGACGCTCCCGACCACGATCGCCGGCACCGTGCGATGGCCCGGGACGGCAGCAGCTACGAACCATTCTGGGACAGCTGGGCGGCGCAGGAGGACGAGTGGCTGGAGACCGACGACGTCCTCGACCACATTGACGTCCGGGTGCTGAACCGGGCGGACGGCGATGCCCCGGATGACGCCCTGCAGGCGCTGAACTACCTCCCTTCGCTCTCCCCCGTGCTGGCTGCCGAGCTTTCGGCCCGCCGCGGCTTGCAGCTCAGGGCCGAACGGATCGATGCCACGCCGGACGCCGCGGCCCTGTTCCAAGCGCTGTACGCCAAGTCCGCCAACGCCGTCTGGCTCGATTCCTCCAACACGTCCTCGAACAGCGACTCAGTCGGCGACGCCGAACCCTCCAACGCGGCCGAACGCAGCCGCTTCAGTATCCTCGCGGACGACGGCGGCTCCTTCGGCCAGGCTGTGATGCACAGTTCCGGAGCCACCCGGATCAGCGCCGGATGTGCCACCGTGGAGACCACCGGCCCCTTCTTCCGCTGGCTGGACACCGTGTGGGGCCGGAAGGCCCTGCGTGCACCCGAAGGCTATGACTGCGAATTCACGCTCGGCTGGTTGGGGTACCTCGGCTATGAATTGAAGCGGGAGACCGGTGGCAGCGATGTCCAGGCCGGCACTCCGGATGCGGCGTTGCTCTTCGCCGGCCGGGCCGTGGTGATCGACCACCGTGACGCTGCCGTCTGGCTGCTTGCCATCGATGCTCCCGACGCCGGCGAATGGCTTGGGCTTGCGCGGGAGGCCGTGCTATCCGCAGAACCGGCACCCCAAGGGGCCGGCACGAGGCACTCGGCCGGGGATCCCGCCGTCGGGAGCGGTACGCTCGAGTTCTCCAGCCGCGACACCGAGGGCGAGTACAAAAGGAAAATCACCGAAGCCCAGCACCAGATCGCCGAGGGCAACACGTACGAGGTCTGCTTGACCACTACCGTGACTGCCCCGGATCCCGGGCTGGACCCGTGGGAGAGCTACCTCGCGTTGCGCAAGCGCAACCCGGCACCGTTCGCGAGCTACTTGCGGTTCGGCGATCTGACGGTCGCGAGTACCTCGCCTGAGCGCTTCTTGCGGATAACCTCCGACGGCGGCATGCGGGCCGAGCCGATCAAGGGCACCAGGGGCCGGGCGAACGATCCTGTCATCGACGAGGCCCTGCGGCGCGGCCTTGAATCCTCGCTCAAGGACCGTGCCGAGAACATCATGATCGTGGACTTGCTCCGCAACGACCTCAGCCATTTCGCCGTGCCCGGATCGGTGACCGTCAGCCGGTTGTGCGAGGTGGAAAGCTATGCGACGGTGCACCAGATGGTGAGCACTATCGATGCCCGGCTGCGCCCCGGAGCACCCCGGGCCGAGGCCGTGGCGGCCGCGTTCCCTGCCGGGTCCATGACGGGCGCCCCGAAGATCAGCACCATGGACATCCTTGACGGCTTGGAGTCCGGACCCCGCGGAGTCTATTCCGGCGCGATCGGCTACTTTTCGCTCAACGCGGCGACAGATCTCGCCGTCGTGATCCGGACCCTGGTGATGGGTCCCGACGGCGACGGCGGACGCACGCTCAGTCTCGGCGTCGGAGGGGCCATCACGGCGGACTCCACGCCGCAGGACGAATACGACGAAATCCGGACCAAGGCGTTCGGCGTACTCTCGGCCCTCGGTGCGGAGTTTCCCACTACCTGAGAATCAGTCGTGCTCCTCGGTCCGGGCGCGGACTGTCCGAGGGTCGTTGCGGGTGATCGTGTAGTAGATCAGGCTGGCCAGGATTGCCCCCACGAACCATGAGTACGGGCCCAGTCCCGAGCCTCCCGGGAGGAAGGTCTGCAGTGCCGGGACCAGCGCCAAAACACCTGCGACGACGGCGGCAGGAACCAGCGCGGCGACGGCCTTGAGGTTCCAGCCCTTGGTGTAGAAATAGAGGCCGTTCTCGTCCTCGTGGTACAGGTCCGAGACCTTGCAGCGCTGGTGCCGGATGCGGAAGAAGTCCGTGAAGATGACCCCGAACAACGGACCAAGCAGCGCGCCCAGGCCGCCGAGGAAGTACACGATCACCACGGGGCTGCTAAAGAGGTTCCAGGGCAGGATCACTATAGCGAGCACTGCGCTGATAAGGCCGCCGCGGCGGAAGTCGATGCGGTGCGGGGCCACGTTGGCGAGGTCGTAGGAGGCCGAAACGAAGTTCGCTACGACGTTGATGCCGATCGTGGCCACCACAAACGTGACGGCGGCGATGATGGTGATCCACGGGTTCTTGATCGCCTGGACGATCGCCACTGGATCGGTGATCACCTTGAACATGTCCTGGCCGCGGTACTGGTCCGCGGTGAAGTAGGACGCCGCCCCGGCCGTGACGACCACTGTGACGAGGGCGAAGGCGATGAAGTTCACCGGGAGGCCCCAGAAGTTGCCGCGCAGGATGGTCTTGCGGTCCGGCGAGAACCGGGAGAAATCGCAGAAGCTCAGGAGAAGCGCCGCGAAGTAGGTGACTGTCAGGGCGATGGCGGAGAAGAACTGGGTCAAGGCTGCCGGGCCGTCCAAAGGCGCGACGCCGGGGATCGAGAGGCTGAACTTGTTGCCCGCTTGCGTCAGGATGTAGATCGCGAGAGCGAACATGGCCACCCAGATGGCGGGACCGGCCCAGTCCTGGAACCTCCGGACCGTCTCCATGCCCCGGCGGATGACCAGCAGCTGGACCGCCCAAAGGACCAGGAAAGCCGCCCAGCCCAGCGGCGTCAGGCCAAGAATGCGCGGCACGTCCGGGCCATCGAGCGAGGTCAACTGGGGCCACACGGAAAACAGCAGCACCAGCACGGCTTCCGAAGCGAGCCAGGTCTGGATGCCGTACCAGGCGATGGCGATGAGTGCCCGGATCAGGGCGGCCAGGTTGGCACCGAAGAGGCCGAAGGACATCCTCGCCAGGACCGGATACGGGACGCCGGTTTTCTGTCCGGCCGTCCCGGCAAAGTTCATGAGGAAGTAGACCAGGGTAATGCCGAGGACCAGGGCCAGGAAGACTTGCCAGCCCACCAGGCCGGTGATGAAGAGGCCGGCCGCGAAGGTGTAACCGGCAATGCTGTGGACATCGCACATCCACAGGGCGAAGAGGCTGCGGACCCTCCAGTTTCGTTGCCGGGCCGGTGCGAGGTCCGCGTTCCACAGCCTGTCGCTGACCAACCGGCCCTCGGCAAGGATCCGGACTTTCTCAGGGTATTCGTCTCCGGGCTCGCGCGGTGCCTGCACAGCCGGGGACTGGTTTTTCCGCGCCATGGTGCCTCCGAAGAACGCTTCCAAACATGCTTGGAATTCCAGAATCGACCCATTGCGGCGGGAAGGAAAGCCCCCTCGGGAGGGCCGGAGCGTCGTCACGTTAGCATTGGTCCAAATACGTCCCACCAGGAGGGTGCATGCCGCACATCGTTGACTTCGAGAATGTTTCTACTGCCGGGCTGGAATCGTCACCCGTTTCCGAGGCCCTTGCCGGGTTGCGCGCCAACGAGAGCCGCTATTACCGGAACAAGTACGGCCACGTCTTCACTGTGAGCCCTGCCAGCGAGGTTCCCGACGTGGTCGAGCGGGTCAGCCGCATCCTGAAGGACGAGCGTGACATCGTCATCAGCTCCCGCCCGCTGGAAGCGACTGCCTTCGAAGTCGACGGTTTGCGGATGGCCTACGTCTTCTACGAGTCCGGGCTGTCGATCAACGTTATGTACGGCATCGAGGCCGGCGGGAAGCGAGCGGTCGGATTCAAGCTCGCCGACGGCATGGAGATCCCTGAAGAACTGGCGTCACGCTTCAAATTCGCTCGCCAGAAGTCGAAGCTGGCAGGAGTGATCCGCGGCTCCTTCTTCGTGATCAAGGGTGAGTACTGACCCTGTCCTCCGCGCCCAGGCGATGCCGCAGCCAGCTCATGCGCCGAGGTTCAACATTTCGACGTAGCGGTCGATCATCATGTGTTGGCCTTTGATCTGGGAGATCAGCTCCGGACTGGCGATCTCGCCGTCGGGCAGTTGTCCCGATCCGCCGGACGGTCCCAACGGAAGGATGATGACGGGCTTCGACGGCGTGTAAGCGGCCAGTTCCGCGGAGTCCTCAATCTGGGCTTGGATGTTCTTGGCAACCACAGCGGCCTCGCGTCCCGCGACGCCGGCTTTGTTCACGTCGATCGCCGAAATGTCGCCCAAGGCGTAGACGTTCTCGAAGCCCACAACGCGGAGTTCGGGGGTGACGTCCAGGTAGCCCTCGGCGGTCCGTGCGGCAAGGAGGCCTCCCGCCGCATAGTCCGTCTGCGGGGCTATTCCGTAGCAGCGGAACCAGATGTCCGCCTGGATGGACGTACCGTCCGTGGTGCTGACCGTAAAGGTGGCGAATTCACCCGCAGGAACCGGGGGCAACTGCACCAACGAATGCCCCAGAATTCGCCGTATGCCAAGTTCATCCAGCTGCCGGTTGACCTCAATCCGCAGCCGTGGATCGTACGGCCCGGGAAGGATGTCGGGCGCCAGATCCACCATCACTATGTCCTTCTCCGGCCATGCAGCCGCGATCTCGCCCGCAAATTCAAGGCCTACAGCCCCGGCGCCCAGCAGCATCACCCTGTCGGCGCGTTTGAGGTCATCATGTGCGGCTTGGTAGCGGGCGATGGCGTCGGTGGTGACCAATCGATCACTTTTGGCCGGGAAGGGATAGCTGGAACCGCTCGCGAGGACAATGTAGTCCGGCGCCAGGCTGGCACCCGAAGCCAACTCGACGGTGTGCCCGTCTACCCGGACTGCGCGGTCACGGAGTACTGTGCCGTGCGCCAGCAGACGGTCATAGGGAAGGAACATCCGCGGCAGGAAATCCGGTTGGACCACAGATCGGAGGGCCGCAATGTTGTGTACAAAAGCGTCCTTGGGCTCCACCAAGGTAACCGTCGCGTGTTCGTCCAGGGCCTTGGCTATGGAGATCCCACCGTAGCCTCCGCCGATAACCACCACAGTAGGGTGCGGAGCCTGGTTGTTCATGGCAACTCCTTAGGTAGAAAACTCACGCTGCTCGGCTCGTGCCGCCGAGATCGTTTATGAGAGACAACGATTGGAGATCATCAATAATTTCCTCAGTGATAAGATTTTCCTGATGAGTTCTTCGGCAGCAGCAGGAAAGCAACTGGGGTTTCTCTTGGCGCGCCACGGGCGCATCATGAATACGCGACTCCGCCAAGCGTTGGACTCCTCCGGGCTCAGCCCAAGGCATGCCGTGCTGTTGTGCCGGCTTGACGAGTCCGGGCCGCTCAGTCAGCAAGGCCTGATTGATGCCCTCTCCATCGATGCGAGCGGACTGGTAGCGGTCCTGAACGACCTTGAACGCGAAGGACTGGCGGAACGACGCCGCGATCCCGCCGACCGCCGTCGCCATATCGTCGAAATCACTGCGGAAGGCAAGCGCGCGGTGGCGTCGATTGAAGTTGCGGTGGCCGACGTCGAACAGGAGGCCTTTGCCGGGTTCTCCCCCGATGAGCTCCAGCAGCTCCATGGGCTGTTGTCCAGGATCCACGGCGAACCCGCGGACGAGGCGTGCGCCGAGGACTGAGCCTTACTGCAGCGTGGCGGTCAGCCGCGCCACGTTGTCCACGTATTTGGCAAGCATCGGCCGGTGCAGCCAGCCCTCCAGGGTCAGCTCGCGGCACATTTCCCGGTAGCTCGACTCCACGGATCGCATGCTGTCCACGGCCTCGGCGCCCAGGAGCATCACGGACACCTCCATGTTGAGCGAGAAGGAGCGCATGTCCATATTGCTGGAGCCGAGGACGGCCACTTCCTCGTCGATGGTGAAATGCTTGGCGTGCAGCACGTACGGCGCGCGGTACAGGTAGATCCGTACCCCGGCTTCCAGCAGCGCCTCGTAGTAGGAGCGCTGGGCGTGGTGGACGAGGAACTGGTCGCCCTTCTCGGAGACAAAAAGTTCCACGTCGACGCCACGCTGGGCCGCCGTCGTAATGGCGTACAGCAACGAATCGTCGGGCACGAAGTACGGGCTGCAAATCGAGATGCGGTGCTGGGCCGAGTAGATCAGCGTATTGAACAGGCGCAGGTTGTTTTCGGTGACAAACCCCGGGCCGCTGGGAACCACCTGGGCCGTCATTCGGCCGGGCGTCGCCCGGACTGCGGCCTGCAACTGGTTTTCGAGGGATTCATCGGTTTCGCTGAGCCAGTCGGTAGCGAAGACGACGTTGAGGGTAGCAACGATCGGCCCCTCCATCCGTCCCATGAGTTCCACCCATTTACGTCCGGCGCGCCGGTGCTTGGGGTTGTTGTAGGAGGGCTCGATCAGGTTCTGCGAGCCCGTGAAGGCGATTTCGCCGTCGATCACCAGGATTTTCCGGTGGTTCCGCAAATCCGGACGGCGCCACTGGCCATGGATGGGCAACAACGGCAACATGCGGCGCCACTGGATCTGGCCGCGCTTCAGCCTGCGGACCAGTCTTCGGTAGCCGGGGATCCGCAGCGTGCCGATGTGGTCGAACAGAAGTCGGACGCTGACGCCGCGCGCTGCTGCGTTTTCCAACTCGGTGAGGAGTTCGTCCGTGACGAAGTCACTGCTCATGATGTAGAACTCGGCATTGACGAACTTCTTGGCCCCCCGGACGGCCTCCGCCATGGCCTTGATGGACTCTTCGTAGCCGGGGATCAGCTCCACGGAGTTGCCGTCCACCATCGGCAGCGAGCCGAGGCGCCGGTTCAGTTCACCAGCCGACGTCACCCATTCGGGTCCCGAGTAATTGCTCACGACGTCGGCGAGCGCCGAAGTGCCTGCACGCACCCGATCGTTGACTTGCTCCTGCTGCTCCCGACGACGGCGGGACAAGCGGAAATTGCCGAACAACAGGAACAGGACGAATCCGACGGACGGAACGAGGAAGACGGCAAGGAGCCACGCCATGGCGGTCGTGGGGCGGCGGTTTCCGGGAATGACGCCGAGCAGCACGACGCGCAAGACGATCTCAACGATGGCCCAGGCGCCGAGGAGCCAAGTCCACTCTGTCCCGAACTGAAAAGGAAACAGCACCCCACACCCCCACGATCAATGCCAATCAAAGAACCAACAGTCAGCCCAGCCTATCGGTCGCACCGCTCCCGACTGCTCGTCCTGTGGGCCAGCACTAAGCTGGAAGCATGACTTTACCTGCCCCGACGGTCCTCGTTTTCCTGGATCCAGCGTTCGAAAACGGCCGCGTCGCCGATTCCAGCCAGCCGCAACTCATGGCAACCGACCTGGGCGCCACCCGGGGTGACGGCGTCTTCGAGTCGCTGCTCGCCGTCGAGGGCCGTGCGCGCAAGGTGCAAGCGCACCTGAACAGGCTTGAGGGCTCAGCCCGCGCCCTGGACCTCAACATTCCCGCGAAGGACGTCTGGCGCCGTGCCATCGACACCGCGATCACCGAATTCCGCGATGCCTTCCCCGCGCCAAGCCCGGCCGAGGACGAGGTAGTCGTCAAGCTTCTCGTGACACGCGGCATCGAAGGCGCCTCGACTCCCACGTGCTGGGTCCAGGCTTCGCCGTCCCCCGCGGGCAGTCGCCGGCAGCGCGAGACGGGCATCGACGTCGTACTCCTTGACCGCGGCTTCGACACCGAGGCGGGCGACCGCGCCCCCTGGCTGCTGCTCGGCGCCAAGACTCTCTCCTACGCCGTGAACATGGCCGCGCTGCGCTACGCGCACAAGCAAGGCGCGGACGACGCCATCTTCACCTCAACAGACGGCCGTGTTCTGGAGGGTCCGACCTCCACGGTGTTGCTGGCCCACGTTGAAACGGTCGACGACGGCGCCGGCTCGGTGCGCACGGTCAAGCGCCTCATTACTCCGCAACTGGACAGCGGCATCCTGCCGGGCACGTCCCAGGACGCCCTTTTCGCCAAGGCAAAGGCAGCGGGATGGGAGCTCGGCTACGGCCCGCTGGTCCCGGAAGACCTGTTCGACGCCGATGCGGTGTGGCTGATCTCGAGCATCCGGCTCATCGCGCCCGTCAACCATGTGGACGGCCGGGAGATCGGCACCCCGGCCATGCGCAAGCAGCTGACGGCCGAACTTAACGAGCTGTTCGCGGGGATCGAGTAGGGCTCGCTGCCGCTACTCCCGCCCAACTAGCTCGCAGTAGATGTCGTTTAGAGCGCCCTAAACGACATCTACTGCGAGTCACTTGGGTGCGAGGATCTGCTCGCGCAGGATGTCTGCGTGCCCGCAGTGTTGAGCAAGCTCGCGGAGCATGTGGAGGTAGACCCAGCGCAGCGGGAGCGGGCCGCGTCGGTTGCCGTTGAGCATGTCGTCGAGCCCCAAGGACGATGTCGCCCGGCGCGATGCTTCGCATGCCTCGCGGTGTGCCTGCTGGATTGAAGCGATGGTGTCGCCGTCATCGAGGATAAACGATTCGTCCGGCGTCGCAGGGATACCGATCTCGGCACGGGAACGGCGCGTGATGGCTTCGTCGAACCAGACCTTCTCCACGAAGGTCGCGTGTTTCACGAGGCCCAGCAGGGTGGTACGGGACGGGACCAATGACCGCCGGGACTGTTCCTCGGTCAACCCGTTCAAGCAGTCATTGAGCGCGCGCCGGTGCTCGTCGATGAAAGCCTCGAATTGGGTCCGGATTGGCCGGTTGAAGATGTCCTCGGCAAGCGTCACAGTTGCACCTATGTTCTCCGTCAAGCAGGAATTCAGTCAGTATCGACGTGATCCGAGCTTAGCGTTCGTGGCTTGAGGATCGCACGCCGGGGAATAGACTAGCCACCGGCCGTGACCCGCACCGCGGCGGCTCCCCCGTCGGTAGTGGCTGCGGAAGCGCTTGAATAAGGCCGGATCACCAGGACCCGGACGTTGACCGCGCCGGGCTGCAACTGAACAACACGGGCATAGGGAGCAGAACAATCGAGTATCTGGTCCTGCGGGGCCAGACCGGTCCGTGGATCCTGGGCGATGACAAGGTGGACATTCGAGGCGCCAACGCACGCCGCTGTCACTGTATACGAGCCCGCGTCCTCCACCCTCGCACTCTTTCCAACCCCGCCGACGGCGCCGCCCACCGAGCCTGAATCCTCCAGGATCACCGCCCCCGAGCCTGCGCCGAGAAGTTGCTTGGCGGCGACGAGGTTGCTGGCTTCGAACGCCAGCGTTGCCTGATCCTTGGTGGGCAACGGGGCCCGCGGCGGGGAACTCCGGGTAGGCCCGGCAGACGGCAGCGGATCGCCGGCGTCGGTATATTCACAGCCGGACAAACCGGCAGCGAGGATCAGCCCTGCCAGCAATACCCCTACGGTTCCGGTTCCCCCATGACGCACCATGAATCCGAGTGTAGCGGGGGGCAAATTTAGCTTGCCGAACGCTATTGTGCCGCCATGCCCGCAGTAGTTAACTAGTCCCGTGATCTCTGCTGGGGAAGGGTGATCTGCCTCTAGGCCCAGT
>OUNM010958765.1_pt1 | contig 15402 bp, 14 predicted proteins | sample 1769961 | NCBI WGS metagenome assembly OUNM01 (sample SAMEA3914820, study PRJEB12502) | metagenome | biome: forest; material: soil | place: USA | collected 2012-03-12 | depth 0.3 m | reverse complement strand
GTGCATACCGAACACCTGATCGAGCGTGTGGGCCTGCTCACGCTCATCTTACTGGGAGAGTCCGTGATTAGCCTGTCGGCGGGACTAGCCAATATCAACTGGACTGTGGAGAGGCTGGTGACCACCGCCACCGGCTTCGTGACGATATCCAGCATCTGGTGGGTCTACTTTGACAGTTTTCACCTGCTGTCCAAACAGAAGCTCACGACCGGTCATTCGATCGCGTACTCGCATTTTTTCGTTTTCATCGGCCTGTCGATCCTGGCCAGCCTGATCCGGCACGCGATCCTGGACGACATGCGGGTATCCGATTTCCGGGTACTGTTGGTCATCGGCACCGTCTGCTTTTTCATTGGCAAGCAGTACGCCTATTTCATGGAGCGTCCCGAGCTGCGGCGCCAGTTGGTCATCAACACCCTGGTCGTGTTCGTGTTGACCGGGCTTGCCCTGCTATTGCCCAGAACCAACTACATCCTGCTTGGTCTGACCGCCACGGTGATTTGCTATGCTTTCCTCAGTCTCAAATACCTGACCGTCCCCCGTGGGCGTCAGCACCATCCACGCAACAGCGCTATCACGGGAGACCAGCCATGAGCGACACCGCAAGTTCTACAGGCGCGATGCCGCTGGCGTCCCAGGTTGTTCTGCGCCGAAGGAAAAGGAGTCGAAACGGCGGCCTTCGGGCGATTGTCGACGGCGAATATATCGGGACGCGAGTAATGTCCCGCCGCGTCGAAATCGAACTCTCCGCGCGCCGCTGGCACTTCGCCTTCAATGCCTTGCCAGGTGCGCCTGAATTTCGCGCGCATCGAGGGCCGAGAGATCTTCGTTGATGTCTTCGAAAATCATCTGCCGCGTCTCCTCGCTAAGACGCTTGCGAAGCATGCCGAGAAATTTCGGCTCCGCGGCAAGTCGCAATCGTTGATACCGGTGATGAAGCCGTCCCTGTTCGACACGGTCGGCGACGGTTTTCGCGAATTTTTCGCGTTCCTTCTCGCTCAGCGCCGGCCCACTAGGGGGGACATTGACGAGGTCTTCGATTTCCCGCAGGTCTAGTTTAAGTCCCGGGGTCTCGAAGATTCGAGCACGGCTGCCGTCGGCGACGACAACCCAGGTAGTGTCAGCCATGGTGCACCTCTCAACGCGATCGGTCGCCGGCTCGGCGGCCATCGCAAATCGTCGCGTGACGCCAGCGAACTTGCCGTCAGCGACCGTCTATCTCCAGCGCCCATCGGGGACGGACCGTGGGGCTTCCCCGCGCTCCTGCGGGAGCGACGGATAGTCGGTATATCCACGCTCGCCGCCCCCGTAGAACGTGGATGGATCCGGCGAATTGAGCGGAGCGTGCAACCGGAAGCGTTCCGGCAGGTCGGGATTGGCGATGAACAAACGTCCGAACGCGATCAGGTCCGCGTTGCCGTCCTCGAGCCATCTTTCCGCACTGCCACCGTCGAACCCGCCGGCGACCATCAGCACACCTTGATAAGTGCGACGTATCACCTGGCTCATGCGTTTCGCGCGCTCGATGAAGGCCACATCCTCACCGCCCGCCGCCAACGCAGGATTGACGATGTGCAAATAAGCCAGCCCGTATCGATTGAGCTTTTCGATGACGTAAGAAAAGGTGGCCTCGGGATCGTCGTCGTACATGTCGTTGAAGGTGCCAAGAGGAGAAAGCCTTACGCCGACCCTCTCTGGCCCCCACACCTCGCAAACCGTCTCGATCACCTCGAATAGCAGCTTGGCCCGACGCTCGCTTGATCCGCCGTATTCGTCCGTGCGGCAGTTTGTGCCGGACAACAGGAACTGGTCGAGCAGATATCCGTTCGCGCCATGTACTTCGACGCCGTCCATACCAGCAGCCTTTGCGTTGCGCGCACCCCTGGAGTATTGGCGCACGAGATATGGCATCTCTTCGACCTGCAGCGCGCGAGGCTTGACGCAGGGCGCGACGACACCTTCGCCCCGTTCGTTCTCAATGAACGCCTCTGCTTTCGGCTGGACCGCAGAAGGTGCAACTGGCGGCATTTCATCGGGCTGCAATGAGGGGTGTGATATGCGTCCTACGTGCCACAGCTGCATAAACATCAACCCTCCCGCCTCGTGCACAGCGTCCGCCACGAGCCGCCAGCCTTCGACCTGCGCCGGGGTATGTATCCCAGGCGTCCATGCGTAGCCCTGTCCTTGCATCGACACCTGGCTTGCCTCGCTGATGATGAGCGCGGCCGCTGCGCGCTGCGCGTAATAGCAGGCGTTGAGCTGCGACGGAATGTTGCCTGGTTGGTTCGCGCGCGAACGCGTCAGCGGCGCCATTACGACACGATGACGAAGGTTGTACGGACCCACCTTTACGGGTTCGAACAGCTTGTGTAGGGAAGCTTGCTCGTCGTGCTGCCGGGCTTCTCCGGGGACGATTTTCTTATCAGGCATATTCGCTCCTAGTATTTTTGAGTCGGCCCGAAAAGCGTTGCTATAGACGCATTTAAGCGTCGGCGTCAAAGCACATCGGCAAGATCCCGCTCTACGCGCAGTCTAGCCATGACGCCGCGCGCGCTTCTTTTCGGTTTCTGCTCAGATATTTCACAATCCTGCAGTCGTCCTGTCCATCGCACCATTGGGGGACGATGCGGCCCTGCCGTGCTTCAGCGACTCTGCCGTTCTTGAAGAATTCACGCCACAGAGCGTTGGCCTCGAGCCTCGGCACGGGATTGGAGCATCCGGGCCGCAAAGGGGAGCGCCCTAGTGGATGCAGCGGGGGCGTCGTCGGGCGGGAGCAGGGCTTCGCGTCTGCCGGCCGCAAGCCGGAAGAGTCGCACGACCGATGTTATGGAAGCGTCGGCAGAACGCCAACAAAATCCGGCAGAATCGCGAAAGACACTCCCCTGCGATGCGTCTACCGTGTGGGGACAGGTGTACCGCTGTTATCGAGCGCGGGCTGCTGGCAAGTGAAAGGAAAGGCGCGAAACTAAAGAAACTCCTGGACGTCCTCAAACTCGCGCGCGTGCAGCGTCTTTCCGACTCCGTGGCTAATGTTGACGATACGCGCGTCACCCATAGCTTTGGCACAACGAGTTGCCTTGAACCGGGGTATGTAGATGTACCAACCTAGTACTGTTCCTTACCAGCGGCATAGGGGATTTGGACATACCTTCTCGCCTGGTTCTCTTAGCTTGGGATTGTTCTTTCCCATTGAGGCTTTCGAGGGAGACCGGCCGACGATGCACAACCAGGTTGCACTTGCAAAGCGCGCCGAGGAGTTAGGTTTTTCAGCGTTATGGTTCCGTGATGTTCCGCTGAGAGACCCAAGCTTTGGCGATGTGGGCCAGGTTTTCGATCCATGGGTCTACATGGGGTTTATGGCCGCCCACACATCAAACATCGCCCTCGGCACGGCTTCGATCGTACTACCGTTGCGCAACCCCTTGCATACTGCCAAAGCGGCGGCGAGCGTCGATCAACTGAGTAATGGCCGCCTACTATTGGGAGTCGCTTCCGGTGACCGTCCGGTTGAGTTTCCAGCGTTCAACATCGACCCGGAAAAGCGAGGTGAGATTTTCCGCGAAAGGTTGGAAGTGATCCGACGGGTTCAGCACACGAGCTTTGAGCGCGTCAGTTGGAGTGACGGAGAGCTAATCGGTGCCGACCTGATTCCAAAGCCCACTACAAACGAGGTTCCGCTCTTCGTGACTGGACACAGTCGCCAATCGCTGGATTGGATTGCCAAACATGCCTGCGGGTGGATCACCTACCCCCGTCCTCCTCACCTCCAACGATTGATCGTAGATAAATGGCGGCAGGAAGTTATCGGGCAATCCGGGAGCGTGTACAAGCCGTTCATGCAGTCGCTCTACATTGACCTCGATGCATCGCCGTCGACAGCACCCTCGCCGATTCACTTGGGGTTCAAGCTTGGCAGGCGCCATCTGATTGACTTGCTCGATGTCCTGCAGGAGATTGGAGTTGACCACGTCATTTTGAATCTGAAGTACGGCCACCGAAGCGCTGCCGAAGTCGTCGAAGAGCTTGGCACTCATGTGGTCCCTCGCTTCGGCGCGGGGGACTCCAGCGCCAAGCTTGCGGGAACGGATTACAGGCTCGATACGCAAGCCGTTAGTGTCTGGTAAGAATCATTCGTGCCGGAGAGACCGGCTGAAGCTCGCAGCCGAGGTCGGCAAGGCGCTTGAGCAGGCGGTGGATGGTTTTGCTGGCATGGATGTCCCTACGCCGGAGATGTGCTAACGACGATGCCCTGACTAACTCTACGAGGCAACTATGGACGCGATCACAGATCCTGTGCACCTAAGCGACCCCCGACTACTTGACTGGGTCTGCCAACCGCGCAGGAACGGCGATACCTTTAACTTGGCACCGGATCCATCACGGCTGTCAGCGCGTGGATTCACTACAAGCTCACGGCATCCTCTGCCGGGATCACTCGGCGAGGTCCAAATCGTCTCGGCGATTCGCCGGCACTACCGTATTGACCGCTTCAAGCAGCCTCTCGCTGATTGCTTCATCCTGATTCCAATGCGGACCACCTTGGGTGCCCACGCAAACGCGATCCTCGGACTGCAGGGCTCGCTTGATGTCGGCGTGCGCCAGACTATTGTTGACACCTTTCAAGCCTACTCTCCTACTCATCACGGCGCGGCGCTGCCTTATATGGCGGCACGGCTTAGCGAATTCAACCATGATCATCCGCCGGGACTGAACGGCGAGGAATTCGGTCTCTTTCTGGATACCACTTTCACTTGGCGCGGAGTACAGAAAAAGTTCGACGAGGTTGAATGGCTTCATGCCGTCTATGAAGGCAATGGCCACTCAATGATCCCTGAGTTGTGTCCGGAACGTGATCGAAATCTTGGCCATGATGGCTACCGGCTCGTTTATATCGGGGAGGAGTACTTACAATCTATTCCCCCATTACGAGAGTCGAAAAATGTCGTGAAGGTTCAGCAAGAAGAGCCCGAGGATCGGGCCGTGATTAAACTAGCGAATGAGCTAGCTTGCGCGAAAAATAGAGATTGTCAATTCCTGGATCCACACAAAATCCGTATAACATCAATTAAGCTTATCGATGAAATAAAATTGACACTTGAATTGGCGTATTTAAGAGATAAAAGCTGTGGCTTCCATATGTTAATGCCGGCGCTACACACGCGGTCGACTCACAACGTTCTCTATGCGACTGTCACGTGGTCGCACCCGCATGATGTCATGAAGAGAATCTTTACGGAGAACGCCCAAGAAGCGGCCATCCTAGCTGCGCCCGTTGCGTTGATTAATTTTGAGGAGGGGCTTGCAATCTTCAAAGCCGAGTTTTGGAGACTCATCAAGGAACGGGCTCTCCATAGTTTCGAATGCTTGATTCCAGAACTAATCATAGTCAAGGAAGTAGGCGGATGGTGGCCTGCGAGTTGGCCCGAACCCATAGAGTCCGAAGAGGAGGTTGAAATCCACTGAGAGTCATCTGGACCGCCGTCACTGGATGCGCGAGCTTTTCCGCAAGTCCGCCCATCAATATGCAAATGAGGCATTCCCTTGAACCTTGACAAGCTTCGGCTGCAATGGCGCGTGCTGACCATCTATGAGTGCTTCGAGCAGATCATCGCGCATATCCTGAGCATCGTGATCTCGGCGGTCGTCCTCGTATCGCTGTGGCAGTTGATTCGGGCGGTCATCGCGCTGTTGCTGTCAGGGGCATTCGATCCTCTGGATCATGCGGTGTTCCAGGCGATCTTTGGGATGGTGATGACGCTCTTGATCGCGATGGAGTTCAAGCATTCGATCATCCGCGTCATGTTAAGGAGAGATCATATCGTGCAAGTCAAAACCGTGATCCTCGTGGCGTTGCTCGCGATAGCGCGCAAGTTCATCATCCTCGATCCAGCCACGGACCCGGCTCACATCGCGGCACTCGCGGCCGGACTGGTTGCGCTTGGCAGCGTCTACTGGCTGATGCGGCAGCGCGACGATCCCGTTGATGCCGCAACCGCCGAGCGCATCGCGCAAGATCGCAAGGAACGCATCTGACAATGCGGCGCGTCCCTATGGATGCAAAAAAACACCCAACGTAGACGGACATGGAACACTAGACTTGAATGCACCACGATCGATCCGCCGTCTTGGAGAACGCGCACCATGGAGCAAATGGGTCGTTCTTCAGAATTGCGTTGTCTTTACTACCACTCGATCGGCGTCTCCTGCATGGAGAGTTCCGTAAAGTCTGTGCAATGGATCTCGTGTGTGATCCCGGCGGACCGGACCACGGCGCATGCTAGTGCCGTCGGAAGCAGCGCGCGCTCCTCTCACCGTATTAGCGTGAGTGCGCCGTTCATCGCTATCGTGCCGGCGGGGGCTAGCATCGAAGTCGACAATGAGGACGATCCGCGCGGCGTTGTCCTCGCACTCAATTCGGCCAGGCTGAGCGAAACCGCTCGAAATGGACTCGGTACCGGGGCCGCCTGCGATATCCCGTGCTGGTTCACGGCGTGGGACCCTTTCCTGCGCGAAGCGGCCGACATGCTTACCGCGTTGCATTCCGGCATAAGCCCGGACCCCGTGTGCCTCGCTGCGTTCGCCGACGTAATCTCACTTCATCTCGCGGGCCGGTACGGCCGCCACGCCGATGCGCTCGAGGTAGGTACGAGTCTCTCTCCGCTAAAACTGAGCGTCGTGGATCACTTCATACACGAACACATCGCGGAGAACATCCCGATCGAGCGCCTTGCCGCGCTCGTGCACATGAGCGCGTCGCATTTTGCGCATGCTTTCAAGAGCGCGACAGGGCTTACGCCCCACTTCTACCTGACTATCAAGCGGTTGAAATTTGCGGAGTTGATGCTTTTCGAAGGAAGTCTCCCGCTGATCGATGTCGCGGCACGCGCAGGCTTCCAGACGCAGCAGCACTTCACCGCGGTGTTTCATCAATACGCAGGCTGCACGCCCCGGGCTTTCCGCCTCGCTCATATCCGCCCGACGATCCGGTGAAGCGCTCGCGACGCGATCCATGAGTGACCGACGCGAGCAGGAATCCGACACCTCTGGGCAGGAACTCGAAAGAACCGCGCGCCTCCCGGACGTATGCTTGTGGACAGTCGCGGCATAACAATTGCGCACGCCGTGTTAGCCGCATACTGTCGACTCGACCGAGGTACCCACAATGGAAGAACTGCTCGGACGCGCATGGTGGATGCTCGCGCTGCGCGGCGCCGCAGGGATACTTTTCGGCCTCCTCGCGCTCTTCTGGCCTGGTCTCACGCTGCTGCTTCTGGTCGCGATGTTCGCGGCGTATGCACTCATCGGAGGCGTCGCGGCGGTCAGCGGGGCGATACGACATCGTGCGATCCGCTCGGATTGGTGGATCCCGTTGCTGCTAGGCCTGTGCAGCATCGCGGCGGGGCTGATCGCCGTCGCAGCGCCAGATGTGACGGCGCTCGTGCTGATCGCCGTAATGGGCGGGAACGCCATCGTCACCGGAGTACTTGATCTTATCGCCGGGGTGCGGCTGAAGAGACGTGGCCGCAACGACTGGCTGCTGTTTTTCATCGGGATCCTGTCGGTGCTGTTCGGCGTCTTCGTGTTGCTCGTTCCCAGTGCCGGCGCACTGGCTCTCGTCTGGATGATCAGTACCTACGCGATTGTCACAGGCGTGATGCTGCTCGTCCTCGGCCTTGGCGCACGGAACTGGCGGCCCGTCCTTCGCGACAGGCATAACGTACCGCTGCACTCGTGAGCGCATCCTGCGCCTGGCGTCCATCTATCCCGCTGCGCATTCCGGAGAACATCATGAAGACTCACCTCATCTCGGCCGCAAGATTGTCGACGCTCGTGCTTGCGCTATCCGCTGGTGGCCTGGTGGCAAGCGCCGCGACAGCGCAGGATGTGCCTATCGCGGGCAAGGCGACACTGGGCGTAACCGTCACCGAAGCGCAAATGGTTGCAACGGGCTGGCGCGCATCGAAGATGATCCACACCGACGTCTACAACGATAAGAACGAAAAGATCGGCCGGGTCGACGACCTGATTGTGGCACCCGATGGCTCACTCTCGGCCGCAATTATCGATGTGGGTGGCTTTCTCGGGATGGCGACGCATCGTGTCGCTGTCCCCGTTCAGCATTTCAAGCAGATGGCACCGAAGGCAATCCTCCCCGGCGCAAGCAAGGAGGCGCTGAAAAAGCTGCCGGAGTTCGAATATGCGAAGGGCTGACATCGGGCGGCGACACCGCAGCACGAGTTACTGACGATTCGGGCCGCTCTGGCGGCTCGCTGGAACAAAGGAGCACAGCGATGTCATTGGATCTCGATAGGTGGAACCCTTTCCGTTTCCTGCGTAAGAGCCCCGAGGAAAAAAGCGCAGACGCGAAGATGAACGCCGCGCCTGCTACCTCGCAGCAGGCACCCGCGCCGTCGACTCCGAATGTGGCTGCGTCCGCATGGCCGGCATCATTCGATACGGCGCGCTGGCCACTACCCGATCCTCTGCATCTTTTCACGGACCTGATACGCGATCCGTTCGGGGCGATGGGCCCGCTCGGAAACTGGTTCGGCGACTTCAGTCCTAGCGGCTTTCAGCCGCGCCTCGACGTGATCGACGATGGCGACGCGCTGCGCATCGTGGCCGAGTTGCCAGGACTGTCGCGCGAGGACGTGGAGCTCGAAATCGTTGAGGACATGTTGGTGCTGACCGGCGAGAAGCGCATCGAATCGAAGAGCGACGAAAAAGGCTGTTACCGGGTGGAGCGGGCGTTCGGACAGTTCCAGCGCGCGATTCCGCTTCCTTCCGGCGTCGATCTTGAACGCGCCGAGGCGAATTTCGAGAACGGCGTTCTCACCGTGCGGGTGCCCAAAGCGGCCAAAGAAACCGCGGCAACGCGGCGCATCGAGATCAAGTAAGGCGATTCGGAGGGCGACATGGCTCCATGCCGCGCGTTCGCGTCGATGATCAGCCGATGCGCTCCTGCGCGCGCGGGGCATCTTCTCACCCATTGCGCTCGGCGCCTCGCCCCCAATCCTCCACTGCCCATCCAACGGAGATCATCATGGCTACTTGCAGCGTCTGCGGAAAACCGGCGACCTCGCAGATCACGATCACCGAGAACGGCCAGCGTCGTCAGTTGACGCTGTGCGACCAGCACTACATGCAGTTCATGGCACGCAACCAGCGCAGCCTCTCGCCGCTTGAGTCGCTCTTTCACGGCGGCCTCTTTGAAAGTCTCTTCGAAGATATGTGGTCACCGCTTGAAGGTAGGCGGGGTGGCTTGCATTCCCTCGGCCAAGCGGACGAGTCGCGCGCGAGCGCCGGAGACGGCGGCAACGGCGGCGCCGGCGCGGGTACTCGTGCGGGCTTGCCCGGCGGCCGGCCGCGTCGGCATCGCCGTGCGCGCGAAGCAGTTGACCTGCAGACGTTCCTGAGCGAGAGCGGCCTGGACCGCTTGCAGGCGGCCGCGCAAAAGGCGGTCGAGTTCGGCAAGTCCGAAGTCGATACAGAACACCTGCTGCTCGCTCTTGCCGACAATAACGTGGTGCAGGAGATCCTGCGCGAATTCAAGCTGGATCCCGAAGAGATCAAGAAGGACGTCGATCAGAATGCCCCGCGTGGCACTCGCGCGGAGAGGACGGACGAGGAACGCATCGGCGTATCGCCGCGCGCAAAGAGCGCACTGGAGAACGCGCTCACCGCGTCGCGGGAACTCGGTCACAGCTATGTTGGGCCGGAGCATATCCTGGTCGGGCTCGTCGAAGAGGAAGATGGCTTCGCGGGCGAGTTGCTGCGGAAGTACGGGCTATCGTCGCATGCGCTCCGGCAGAAGACCGTCAAGGTGGTCGGCAAGGGCGCCGAGGAAGGCACCGTCGAGGGACGCTCCACCACGCCAACGCTCGACAAGTACGCGCGCGATCTCAGCGATCTCGCGCGGCGCGGCAAGCTCGATCCGGTGATCGGCCGCGACAAGGAAATCGAAACGACTATCGAGGTTCTTGCCCGACGGCGCAAGAACAACCCGGTGCTGATCGGCGAACCGGGTGTCGGCAAGACGGCGATCGTGGAAGGACTCGCGCAGCGTATCGCGCAGGACCAGGTCCCGGAAGTGCTGCGCGGCAAGCGCGTCGTCGAGTTGAACATTAACAGCGTGGTGGCGGGGGCAAAATACCGTGGCGAGTTCGAAGAGCGTGTGAAGCAGGTGCTCGATGAGATCGTCGAGAACCAGGACCGGCTGATCGTCTTCATCGATGAACTGCATACGATCGTGGGTGCCGGCCAGGGCGGCGGTGAAGGTGGGCTGGACATCGGCAACGTGTTCAAGCCGGCGCTCGCGCGCGGCGAACTGCATCTGGTGGGCGCCACGACGCTCAACGAGTACCAAAAGTACATCGAGAAGGACTCGGCCCTCGAGCGCCGCTTCCAGCCGGTGAACGTACCCGAGCCGAGCGTCGCAGAAACCATTGAAATCCTGCGCGGGCTACGCGACCGCCTTGAAGCACATCATAAAGTAAAGATCACCGAGGAAGCCATCGCGGCTGCGGCGAAGCTGTCGGACCGCTATATCGCCGCGCGATTCCTGCCGGACAAGGCCATCGACCTGCTCGACCAGGCAGCCGCTCGCGTGCGCATCGCATCGAATTCCAGGCCGACGCAACTGCACGACATCGAGGCAAGCATCCGCCGCACACGCCAGGAGCAAGATGCGGCAAGCGCCGCCAAGCAGTTTGACAAGGCGAAGGAACTGGAAGGGAAGCTCATCTCAGAGCAGGAGCGCCTCAACGATGCGACAGAAGCGTGGAAGAAGGAACGCGGCACCAGTTCGCAAAAGGTGACGGCGGAGGACATCGCTCAGGTCGTGGCATCGCTCACCGGCGTACCAGTGTCCGAACTCACCGCTGAGGATCGAGAGAAGCTGCTTCGCCTCGAAGAACGCCTGAGGGAGCGTGTGGTCGGCCAGGACGAGGCGGTCAGCGCCGTCGCGAAGGCCGTCCGCCTCTCACGTGCCGGTCTCTCCGAAGGCGGCAAGCCGACTGCGAGCTTCCTGTTTCTCGGACCGACTGGCGTGGGCAAGACCGAACTCGCCAAAGCCCTCGCTGCCTCCGTGTTCGGCGACGAGAACGAGTTGGTGCGTATCGACATGAGCGAGTACTCCGAGCGGCATACCGTGGCACGGTTGGTGGGCTCGCCTCCGGGCTATGTCGGTTATGAGGAAGGCGGTCAGTTGACTGAGCGAGTGCGGCGCCGCCCATATAGCGTGGTGCTGCTCGACGAGATCGAGAAGGCGCATTCTGAAGTCCACAACATCCTGCTGCAGCTCTTCGACGAGGGCCGTCTCACAGACGGAAAAGGACGTCTCGTGGATTTCACGAACACGATCATCATCGCGACAAGCAATATTGGATCGCAGATGATCCAGGACAACATGCGTGCCGACAAGAAGCAGCTCGACTACCCCGAGCTGCGCGACCGTCTGATGGAGGTGCTGCGACATCATTTCAGGCCCGAGTTCCTGAACCGCGTCGATGAAGTAGTGGTGTTCCATGCACTCGGCAAGGCGCAGATCCGCAGCATCGTTGATCTGCAACTCGCGCGCGTGCAGCGCACAGCGGCCGGACAAGATATCGAGTTGTCGTTCGACGATTCGCTGCGCAATCATCTCGCGGATATCGGCTATGACCCCGAGTTCGGCGCACGGATGCTCAAGCGCAAGATTCGGGCCGAGGTGGAATCGCAACTCGCCGATGCGCTGCTGCGGGGCGACGTGCGCGACGGCGACAAGGTGACGATTACCTACGACTCGGGCGCGAATGCGGTGCGCGTGCAGAAACGATCCGTCGAAGCGGAGCCGGCGCGCCAGGTGGAGGAGCAGAAACCGGCGCACGTGTGATAGAAGGCCCGTGGGCGATGCCGCTTGTGCGGCGTCGCCTTGCGAGCCTCACGCATGCTTGGCCACAACCGTACGCGGCCGTTCAGCCGCCGTTCAGATAACGATGCACCAGCGCCACGCACATCGCGCCTTCACCTACCGCCGATGCCACGCGCTTGATCGACGCATGGCGCACGTCTCCCGCAGCGAACACGCCCGCCATGCTGGTCTCCAGATATAGCGGTGCGCGCTCGAGTGGCCATCGCAGGTCGTGCTCGAACTCGCGCAAGTCTGGACCGGTGACGAGATAGCCGGCCTCGTCCCGCACGATGCCCACCTGCGCTGCCCATTCGGTTTGCGGCACGCCACCAATGCAGACGAAGAGCCAGTGCGTCTTCACGCTGCGGTGCTGGCCGGTGCGCACATCGGTCAGCGTGACTTCACGCAGCGTCTCGTCCCCGCCAAGCGCCGTGACTTGGGTGCACGTCTTAACTTCGATATTCGGTGCCGAGTTCACGCGGTCCACCAGATACTGCGAGAGCGTGTGCTTCAGCGACGTGTCGCGCACTACCATGCAGACGCGATTGGCCGACTGCGCGAAGTACATGGCCGCCTGCCCCGCCGAGTTTCCCCCGCCGACGATATAGACGTCCTCGCCATGCATCAGTGCTGCTTCACTTGCACCCGCGCCATAATAAAGGCCGGAGCCGAAGAAGCGATCCTCGTCGGCCAGCCCGAGCTTGCGATACGCCACGCCCGTCGCGCAGATCGACGTTCGTGCTGTAATGCGGGTGCCGTCTTCCAGATAGACGATGCCCTTGCCTGGCGGAAATTCCGCGCGCATGCCGGCGCGCGCAAGAAGTATCTCGGAACCGAACTTCATTGCCTGGGCGCGAGCCCGCTCGGCGAGTTCCCAGCCGCCGATGCCATCCGGAAAGCCGAGGTAGTTCTCGATCTTCGAGCTGCTGCCGGCCTGACCCCCGATGGCCCACCGCTCCACCAGCACCGTGCGCAGCCCTTCCGATGCACCGTACACCGCGGCGCTCAGTCCCGCGGGACCGGCGCCGTAAATGGCGAGGTCGTACTCCGAGCGTGAAGGGTTGGCGAACCAGCCGAGCTTTTCGGTGATCTGCCGGATGGTCGGGCATTCGAGCCGTGTGCCGTCATGGAAGACGCACACGGGCAAGCGAGAATCGGACAGATGCTGCACGCCTGCAAGCGACACGGCGTCCTCATCGCGTGTGAGCTCGATCCATTCGAAAGGGATGTCGCTGCGATGAAGGAAGTCGCGAATCGCATAGCCGTTGGCCGTGCGCTTTTTTCCATAGATCTTGACCATGAAGGTGGCTCCCGGTGCGTCGTCCGCGCCCGTCTGGCAGCGCGACAGGAACTACCTTAGGCGCGCCGTCGATCGCGCGTCTTTTTTGATTCTGTCTCCCTTTGTCTGATTCCTGCGGCCCCGAACAGCGCGACACCTTGGCGTATTACGCTAGTGAGCGAAGGGGAGTCGCGCATTACACAGACTTCCTCTCTCGCGCGGATTCCACAGTCACCCGGCTATCGGTCACAAATTCTGCCTGAACGACATCTCGCACGAGCCTTGCGAGATCCACTCGATGAAACGTCATCTCGGATGCTGCAGCGTGAGAAACGGGGATGGCGAAACATCGGTCTTGGCAAGGATGCTAAGGCGTACCGTAGCTGGCGGGTTCCGAGGCCTTGGGGCACGGCTGTTACAGGCACTGCGCAACGGTTCTGCGCCGGATGTGCGCCGGAGCCCGCGAAATGGCGAGTTCATTCCGTACTATCAGCCGGTGATCGACCTTGAATCGGGGGCGTGCCTCGGCGTCGAAGTACCGGCCCGCCGGCAGCATCCGCGTCGCGGTCTGCTAGAGCTGGGCGCCCCGATTAGTCGCGCGCCGCGCCAAAGCGGCGCCGGTACGGCCCCTGGTCGCTGTCCATACGCTGACGAAGCCGCTGGCCCACTCATTTTGTTGATTCTCATCGCACAGGCAACGTGCGAGCGTTCATTTCCGTTTGGCGCCTTCACAAACCTTGCATAAATTCAACAAAGGCTTCTGGGTTAAGCGGGCGGCTGATTAGATAACCCTGGACAGCGTCGCATCCGGCGTCCTTCAACTCTTCGAGCTGACTCCGGTACTCGACGCCTTCTGCGATAGTTTTCATGCCCAGCGAACGAGCAAGACCGACGATGCCACGAATGATCGCCGAGGCCTTCTCTGAATCCACCAACGCGCGAACAAACGATTTGTCGATCTTGAGCGTGTCGATAGGCAGTCGGACCAGATAGCTGAGGCTGGAGTATCCAGCGCCGAAGTCGTCCAGCGATGTGGATATTCCCGCTTGCTTCAGCGCGGCAAGAACCGACGATGCCTTCTTGATATCGCTCACTAAAGAGTCTTCCGTGACTTCAATATCGAGCATGGTGGGGGAGATGTCGTTCGCCCTCGCGATCTGGAGAATCCTATCTGCGAGCCCTACACCGAGAAGTTGCCGAGCCGACAGATTGAGGCTGATCCGCGGCACGATTACGCCCATCCGCCGCCATGTGCCAATTTGCTGGCAAACTTCATTGAGCAGCCATTCGACGAGAGCGCCTTCATATGGGGAGTCAAGCAACAGATCCAGGAATGCGTAAGGCGTGAGCAAGCCTCGTTCAGGATGACGCCAGCGAAGGAGCGCCTCGGCACCGATCAGGGAGGTGTCGGAGAGTGCCATTTGAGGCTGGAAGTGGAGCTCGAACTGGTTTCCCGCAAATGCCCTGCGGAGATCGATACGCAAGGCAGCGCGGTCGCGCACGCCCCGGTCGAGTGCCGCGTCGTACGTGCGCACTTGAAACCCGCCAGATGACTTCGCTGCGTACATGGCTGTATCGGCATGACTCAGCAACACTGCGGCTGATTCCCGTTCATCTCTCAGTAGCGCGATACCAACGCTGGCTGACAGGGAGATGGATCTGCCGCATGTATCGAATGGCACTGCGAGCACATTGAGCACCGAGTGCGCAAGCGCTTCTGCTGCACTTTCAGTGGTATTGCGTAACAACAGAACAAACTCGTCGCCCCCTACGCGCGCGGCGAAGACAGCAGGTTCGAGAATTGCGAGTAGCCTTTTGGCAAAGCCGCGCAGCAACTCATCGCCGACAGCATGACTGAACGCGTCGTTGACTTCCTTGAGATGGTCCAGGTCAATAAACAGCAGTGCCAGGGAAGCGCTGTCCGTAAGGCCCAATGAAGCAGCCTCGGCGACCGCGTGTGACAGCACTTCCATGCACTTGCGGCGGTTCGCCAAACCAGTCAGGTAGTCGTGACTAGCTTCAAATTCCAACTGTGCCGCGTCCTCGTGTTCTCGTGTGACGTCGCGGAAGAGTACCGTGATGCCATCGTCGTGCTGAAATGAGCGAGCCTCAAACCAGGTGCCGAGCGGTGCGTAATAGTCAGTGTGACAGCCGGGAGTTCCCGTTGCCGCCGTCTGCTGATAGATGCGAAAGTAGCCGGAGTCCACCAAGTCCGGGTAACACTGCCATATGT
>OUNM010463487.1_pt1 | contig 15409 bp, 14 predicted proteins | sample 1769961 | NCBI WGS metagenome assembly OUNM01 (sample SAMEA3914820, study PRJEB12502) | metagenome | biome: forest; material: soil | place: USA | collected 2012-03-12 | depth 0.3 m | reverse complement strand
GATGCCAGCTTCCATGCGTCCCGAAGGCACCCCGATGATGCTGCTTCCTGCCCGCACCCTGCGTCCGATCGCCGGCGCGATCGCCGCCGCCCTGTTGCTTGGCGGCTGCGCCCACCACCGCGCCAAGGAGGGTAATGCCGATCTCGCTGCCTCCAAGATCACGCAGATCGGCGTCAACGCCTATCTGTGGCGCGCGGCGCTTGACACCGTTTCGTTCATGCCGCTCACCCAGGTGGATTCCAACGGCGGCGTAATCGTCACGGACTGGTACGCTAATCCGGCGACGCCGACCGAACGCATGAAGCTCACCGTCACCATCCTCGATCAGGATTTGCGCGCCGATGCGGTGCGTGTCGCGGCTTCACGCGAGATCAGTCAGAACGGCCAGTGGGTCGAGGCGCCGGTTGCTGCCCAGACCGTGCAGAAGCTGGAGGACATCATCCTGCAGCACGCGCGTGACCTGCGCCGCGGCGCTGTCACCGGCTGATCGGCGAGGAACGACCAAACCCGATGTCCAGCCCGATGGATCGCCGTTTCAATCCCCTCGCCGCCGACGAGCGCTGGCAGCAGGCCTGGGACGAAGCCGAGGCCTTCCGCGCCGACGACGCCAGCCCCAAGCCCAAGGCCTATGTGCTGGAGATGTTCCCCTATCCGTCGGGGCGCATCCACATGGGCCATGTCCGCAACTACACGATGGGTGATGTGCTCGCCCGCTATAAGCGGATGACGGGCCATGAGGTGCTTCACCCGATGGGGTGGGACGCCTTCGGCATGCCGGCCGAGAATGCGGCGATGGAGAAGAAGGTCCATCCCGGCAACTGGACCCGCGCCAATATCGCGGCGATGAAGGCGCAGTTGAAGCGCCTCGGCTTCGCGCTAGATTGGAGCCGCGAGATCGCCACCTGCGAGCCCGACTATTACGGGCAGGAGCAGGCGCTGTTCCTCGATCTGCTCGAGGCTGGCCTCGCTTATCGCAAGGAAAGTGACGTCAACTGGGATCCGGTCGACATGACCGTACTCGCCAACGAGCAGGTGATCGATGGGCGCGGCTGGCGCTCGGGCGCGCTGGTCGAGCGGCGCAAGCTCTCCCAGTGGTTTCTCAAGATCACCGACTTTGCCGACGAGCTGCTGGACGGGTTGGATACGCTGCCCGACTGGCCCGAGAAGGTGAAGCTGATGCAGGCAAACTGGATCGGCCGATCCAGGGGCCTCAAGATGCATTTCCGCCTAGCCGAGCCGGTCGACGGCGCGGAGACGGTCGAGGTCTATACTACGCGGCCCGATACGCTTTTTGGCGCTAGCTTTGTCGCGATCGCGGCTGATCATCCGCTGGCGCTGGCATTGGCCGCCAAAGACGCGCGTCTCGCCGCCTTCGCCGAGGAGTGCCGCCACACCGGCACTGCGACTGCGGACATCGAGACCGCGGAGAAGAAGGGCTTCGACACCGGCTTATCGGTCGTCCACCCCTTCGACCCCGACTGGAAGCTGCCGGTCTTCGTCGCGAACTTCGTGCTGATGGATTATGGCACCGGCGCCGTGTTCGGGTGCCCGGCGCACGATCAGCGCGACCTCGACTTCGCGCGTAAATATGCGTTACCGGTCAAGCGCGTCGTCGCCGCCTCGCTCGAGGAAGCTGCCGCGCCGATCCATGATGAGGCGTATACCGGCCCTGGCAAGCTCGTTCATTCGGGTTTCCTCGATGGCATGGACGTCGAGGAGGCCAAGGCCGCCGCGATCGCGCGCGCCGAGGCCGAAGGCTGGGGCGAAGGCTCGACCGTTTGGCGGCTGCGCGACTGGGGCGTGTCGCGCCAGCGCTACTGGGGCACGCCGATCCCAATGATCCATTGCGAGGCGTGCGGGCCGGTGCCGGTGCCGCGCGACCAGCTGCCTGTCACGCTGCCCGAGGATGTGTCCTTCGACATCCCCGGCAACCCGCTAGATCGCCACCCGACCTGGAAGCATGTCGACTGCCCGAGCTGTGGCCAGCCCGCCCGGCGCGAAACCGACACGCTCGACACGTTCGTCGATTCCTCTTGGTATTTCATACGGTTCGCTAGCCAACCGGACGGTAAGCCGTTCGAGCGGGCGGTGGCCGAGCAGTGGCTGCCGGTCGGCCAATATATCGGCGGGGTCGAGCATGCGATCCTCCACCTGCTCTACGCGCGCTTCTGGACGCGCGCGCTCCAGCGGATCGGCAAGATCGGCGTTGCCGAGCCCTTCGCCGGCCTGTTCACACAGGGCATGGTGACGCACGAGACCTACAAGGCCCCGGATGGCCGCTGGGTCGCGCCCGAGGAGATCAGGGACGGCATTATTGTCGAGACGGGCGAGCCGGTGACGGTCGGCCGCGTCGAGAAGATGTCCAAGTCCAAGAAGAACACGGTCGATCCGACCGAAATCCTCGACCAGTACGGGGCGGACGCGGCGCGCTGGTTCATGCTTTCGGACAGCCCGCCCGAGCGTGACCTTGAATGGTCGGAAGCAGGAATCGAGGGCGCGTGGCGGTTCGTCCAGCGCGTCTGGCGCCTGGCGATCGACCGCGCTCCGGCGGAAGGTCTCGACAAGGATCTCGACCGCAAGCTCCACAAGACCATCGCCGGCGTCGGCGAAGATATCGAGGCGCTGTCGTTCAACAAGGCGGTCGCCAAGCTTTACGAGCTCGCTAGCGCGCTGGAGAAGGCCCAGCCATCCGGCTCGCGCACAGCAGCGATCGATGCCATGCTGCTGCTGGTGGCACCGATGATCCCCCATCTCGCCGAGGAGGCATGGAGCGCGCGGGGGCATGACGGCCTGATCGCGCAGGCCTCTTGGCCGGCGGTTGATCCGGCGCTGCTGGTCGATGACGAGGTGACGATCGCAGTGCAGGTCAACGGCAAGCTCCGCGATACTCTGACCGCCCCCAAGGGCGCCGACAAGGCCGCGCTGGAGGCAATGGCGCGCGGGTCGGAGAAGGTGATCGCCTTTCTCGAGGGCAAGGAGCCCAGGAAAGTGATTGTTGTGCCCGACCGTCTGGTGAATCTCGTCGCATGAAGTGGCTCGCCGGCCTGTTATTGCCTCTCGGCCTTGCGGGTTGCGGGCTGCACCCGCTCTATTATGGCGGCACGCATGGGCCGGTGGCGCAGGAGCTCGCCCAGGTCGAGGTCGGGCCGATCGGCGGACAGGCCGGCTGGCTGATGCGCAACGCGCTGGTTGACCGGATCGGCGCGAGCGGCCATGCCGCGCCGCGCTACCGTCTGGAAGTGGAGCTGTCTGACCAGATCACCGGGCTCGGCATCCGCTCCGACAATACCACCACGCGGGAACGGCGGCGGCTGCGCGCCCGCTTCCGGCTTGTCACCGCCGATGCCGCGGGTACGACGCTGCTCGACGCCAGCGCGGGTTCGGACACCGGAATCGACGTGGTGAGTTCGGACTATGCGACGGTCGCTGCCGAGCAGAGCGCGCTCGAAAATCTAGTGAACGACGTGGCGGATCAGATCGTGACGCGCGTCGCGACCTACGCTCGCCGAAGCCAGGACCACTGAGCATGGCGAAAAGCGCGGCGATCGAGCGCGCGCTGGACAAGGCGGACCCGTCTGTCCGTTGCTATCTGCTGTACGGGCCCGATGAATCGGGCTCGCGCGCGCTGGCCCAACGGTTGGCCAAGGCGCTCGGCCCCGACGCCGAGCGGATCGACCTCGATCCCGCGCGTCTCGCCTCCGATCCCGCGCTGCTCGCAGATGAAGCCGCTTCTGTGTCGCTGTTCGGTGGCGCGCGCCATATCCGCGTGGAGGGTGTCACCGATAGCTGTCTCGCCGCAGTCGAGGCGCTGATGCAGGCACCGGCGGCGGGCAATCCGGTGGTGCTCATTGGCGGCGCGCTCAAGCGCGATGCGAAGCTCGTCAAGCTGCTCGAGGCGGCGGGCGGCGCGATGCTGTTCGCAAGCTATCCGCCAGAGGGGGTCGACGCGGAGCGGTTGGCGGTGATGCTCGCGCGTGAACAGGGGCTCAAGCTCGACGCGGATATCGCCCGGCGGCTGGCCGACGCGTCAGGTGGCGATCGCGCCGTTCTGGCCTCCGAGATCGAGAAGCTCGCGCTCTATGCCGACGCCTCGCCCGAGCAGCCGCGCGAGGCCGGACATGATATGTTCGACGCCATTGCGGCCGACATCGGGGAGGCCGACCTAACCCGCTTCGTCGATGCCGTCATAGGCGGCCAGGAAGCCCTGCTGGAGCGCGAACTCGTTCGCTTGGCGGGAGAGGGACAGGAAGGAATCCCGCTCGTCCGTGCGCTGCTCCGGCGGCTGCTGGCGATGGCAGCGGTGCGGACTGAGGTTGATCGTGGTGCCTCGCCCGCGCAGGCGATTGAGCGCGCCGGCCGTACGCTGTTCTGGAAGGAGAAGCCCGCGATCACCCGCGATGTGGCGCGCTGGCCCTCGGCGCGGATTGCGCGGGCGATCGAGCGCCTGTCGCTGCTTGATCGCGAGCTGCGGCGCAGCGCGGGACCCGGCACGATTGGCGCCGACGCGGAATTCTTCACAATCGCGCGCGCCGCCAACCGCCGGCGCTGAGCTCCGTCAGATCCGCTCGCCGCTCAGCCGCTGGCAGATCATATCGAGCTGGTCGAGCGTCGAATAGGAGAGTGTCACACTCCCCCCCGCCTCGCCATGGCTGATGCGCACGGCGAGACCGAGCATGTCGCCGAGCTGGCGTTCGAGCGCGGCGATATCAGCGTTAGGTTCGGATGAGGCGCTGGCTTTGGGCTGGCGCGGCGCGCGGCCGCCCTCGGGCTTGACGCTGCGTGCCAGCCGTTCGGTATCGCGCACCGAAAGTCCGCGCTTGATCACGTCGGCAGCGAGCTTCTCGGGATCGGGCGAGGTGATCAGTGCGCGGGCATGGCCCATGGTGAGCGTGCCATGCGCGACTTCCTGCCGCACTGACACCGGCAGGTCGAGCAGCCGGAGCAGGTTCGCGACATGGCTGCGCGATTTCTGGACGAGCTTGCCCAGTGCCTCTTGGCTGTGCCCGAAATCAGCTATAAGTCTTTGATAAGCCTCAGCTTCTTCGATAGCGTTGAGATCGGCACGCTGAATATTCTCGATAATCGCGATCTCGAGCGTCTCGGTGTCGCTGAGCTCGCGGACGATTGCCGGCACTTCGTGCAGCCGGGCGCGCTGGGACGCCCGCCAACGCCGCTCGCCGGCGACGATCTGGTAGCCGGTCCCGACCTTGCGGACGACGATTGGCTGGATCACGCCGCGGTCGGCGATCGACTGGGCAAGCTCCTCGAGCCTTTCCTCATCGAAGTGGCGGCGTGGCTGATCGGGGTGCGGGCGGATGTTGGCGACTGGGATCAGCCGGACGCCCTCGCTATGCTCGCTGCCCGCGATGGGCTGCTCGCGCTCGACCTCACCGAGCAGCGCGGAGAGTCCCCTGCCGAGCCCAGCGGCGGGACGGCGACGCACAGGTGCGACGTCGTTCATGCCGCAACCTGCGCCGGCGCGGGCAGGCGCACCATCAGCTCGCGGGCCAGCGCGATATAGGCTTCCGATCCCGAGCAGCGATGATCGTAGATGAGCGCTGGGACGCCATGGCTCGGCGCTTCGGAGAGGCGAACATTGCGCGGGATGATCGTTTCGAACACGAGCTTGCCGAGGCAGGCGCGCACATCCTGCGCGACAAGCTCGGACAGCCGGTTGCGCTTGTCATACATCGTCAGGGCGACACCGAGGATCTGGAGGTCGGGATTGAAGCGCGCGCGCACGCGCTCGATCGTCTGGAGGAGCTGGCTCAATCCCTCCAGCGCGAAGAACTCGCATTGGAGCGGCACGAGCAGCGAGGCGGCCGCGCTCATCGCGTTGATGGTGAGCAGGCCGAGCGACGGCGGGCAATCGATGATCACCACGTCCCAGCGTCCGACCGGCGCCTCCGATAGTGCCATGTCGAGCCGGTGCGCACGGCGCTCCATGTCGACCAGCTCGATCTCGGCACCGGACAGGTCGACGGTCGAGGCGACGACGTCTAGCCGGGGCACGGCCGTGGCGATCGCCGCTTCCGCGATATCGCAGCTACCGACAAGCAGATCGTAGCTCGATCGGCTTCGAGCGGAGCGATCGATGCCGAGTCCGGTTGATGCATTACCCTGCGGATCGAGATCCACGATCAGTACCTTCCAGCCGCTAGCGGCGAGCGCGGTACCGATATTGATTGCGGTGGTCGTCTTGCCGACTCCCCCCTTCTGGTTCGCAACTGCGATACGAATCATCGAGCCCGTCTCCGTCGAACGCCCTCGGCTATGACGATGGCCGCCTCGGGATCCGTGACGCTTGGAACGAGGCGGAAGCTACCCTGCCACGTCCGGCGCGCCTCTTCCAGTTCCGATGCAACGCTTCGCCCTTTTGGCAGGACCCAGCGCGTCGTTTCATCGGCGATATGGCTCGCCATGGCGAACAGGGCGTTGAGTGGGGCGACCGCGCGCGCGGTGATCGTGGTGACCGGCGGCAGGGCGACGCGCTCGACCTTAACGGCGTGGACCTCGACTCGACCGGCGATTCCCAGCGCATCTGCCGCACGTGCGAGAAACTCGGCCCGCTTAGCGCGGGGCTCGACGAGATGGATCGCGTCCTCCCGGCAGCACGCGAGAACGAGGCCTGGAAACCCTCCACCCGATCCGATGTCGAGCAGCGGACCGGCCGCGATGTGCGGCAAGAGCTGGAGCGAATCGGTAATGTGGCGTTCGTCGAACTGCGGAATGGTAGCCGCCGAGATCAGGTTCTGGCGCTTGGCCTCGGCGATGACGATCTCCTTGAGAAGGCGGAGCAGGTCGGTTGTTTCACGTGGAACATCGGGGACGAGGCTCATGCGGCAACTCGCCGGGTCGCGACTAGCAAGGCGGTGAGCGCGGCGGGCGTGATGCCGCGAATGCGCGACGCCTGCGCGATGGTGTCGGGTCGGGCGCTCGACAGACGCTCGACCATCTCGGTCGAAAGGCCGGCGACGCCTCCGAAGTCGAAGTCGAGGGGGATCGGCTGTGACGAGTTGGCAAGCCGCGCCGCATCGCTCTGTTGCCGGCGGACATAGGGGGCATAGCGGTGATCGCTCACCAGCTCGGTCGCGATCGCGTCGGGAAGCGCGTCCCAGCCCGGCAGCATGGCCCGAATGGCGCCGACGTCTTCCTCGGTCAGCAATGCGCTCGAGACTGGCGCGAGCGCCCGATCGAGCACCTCCCTTCCCTCGACACGCTGCTGCATCCGCTGGGCGAGCTGGTCGGCGCGCACCCCGCGAACGGCGCCGCTGGCCAATGCGATATCGCCCAGCCGCGCCTCGGCATTGTCAGCACGCAGACGGAGGCGGTGCTCGGCGCGCGAAGTGAGCATGCGATAGGGTTCGGTCACGCCCTGGAGGGTCAGGTCGTCGATCATCACGCCGATATAGCTGTCGGCCCGATCGAAGCGCACCGGTTCGCGATCGCGCACGCGGGCGCTGGCGGCAAGCCCGGCAGCGAGCCCCTGGGCGGCGGCCTCCTCATAGCCGGTGGTGCCGTTGATCTGTCCGGCAAGAAAGAGGCCAGGAAGCTGCGTCACCTCGAGCGTGGTCGAGAGGATGCGGGGATCGACATGATCATATTCGACCGCATAGCCGGGCTCGACGATGCGCGCCGCTTCGAGGCCCCCGATGCTGCGGACGAAGACTTCCTGCACGTCGGTGGGCAGTGAGGTCGAGATGCCATTGGGATAGATGAGCGCACCGTCGGCGGTCTCGGGCTCGAGGAAGATCTGGTGGCCGTCGCGATCGCCGAAGCGGCTCACCTTGTCCTCGATCGAGGGGCAATAGCGCGGCCCCCTTCCCCCGATGTCGCCGCTGAATAGGGGCGAACGGTCAAAGGCGGCGCGGATGGCGTCGTGCGTCGCGAGGTTAGTGCGAGTGATGCCGCAGAAGAGCTGGACGTTCCGGCGTCGGCCGGACTCGGCCGAGAGCGTCCAGGGCGTCGCATCCGAGGCTTGGCGTTCGAGCCGCGCCCAATCGATGGTGCGACCATCGAGCCGAGGTGGCGTGCCTGTCTTGAGTCGCGCGACGGGCAAACCGGTGTCGCGAAGCTGTCGGGCGAGGCGATGGGCGCCGGGTTCGCCGATGCGTCCGCCATCGAACCGCTCCTCGCCGCGAAAGAGGCGGCCGCCGAGGAAGGTGCCGGTCGCCAGCACCACCGCGTCAGATCTGATCCGGCGGCCGTTGGCGAGCACCACGCCCTCGACGTGCTGCTGCGCGAGGATGAGCTCGACCACCTCGCCCTCGGCGATGGTCAGGGTGTCGAGCGCGGCCAGGCGGCGTTGGATCGAGGCGCGGAACAAGCCCCGGTCGGCCTGGATGCGCGGACCATGGACCGCCGAGCCCTTGCTCGCATTGAGCATGCGATAGTGGATTGCGGCATCGTCGCCGGCGGGAGCAATCAGCCCCTCAAACACGTCGGTTTCGCGGACGAGGTGGCCCTTGCCAACACCGCCGATCGCAGGGTTGCATGACATCGAGCCGATCGCCGCGCGGTCGATCGCGAGCAGCAGCACGGAGCACCCGGTCCGCGCGGCGGCGGCCGCCGCCTCGGTGCCGGCGTGGCCGCCGCCCACTACGATTATCTCGAACCGCTCGTCCGTTCTCATTACCATTATTCCGCGTGAAGCATCACTTGCCGAGACAGAAGCGACCGAACAGCGCGTCCAGCATGTCCTCGATCCCAGCATTGCCGGTGAGCCCATCGATCAATTCGCGGGCCCTGCGGATATGCTCGGCGCGGAGCAGGGGATCATCGATTGTCCCGGCAGTCGTCAATTCGGCGCCGACGTCGTATAGCCGCTCCCGGTAGCGCCGGTCGAGAGCAACCTCGCCCTCGCCCGGCAGCAGCCGTGATCCAATCTCGGCGATCCGGTGATGGAGGGCGGTGAGCCCCTCCCCTGTCAGCGCGGACACGGCGAGCGAGCCAGCACGTGGCTCCACAATATCGGACTTGGTGGCGACGGAGATGACGGGCTGCTCACCTTCACCCACCTCACCCGTCAGGTCGATGACGATGTCGGCGAGCGCGCGCTGGCCGTGGGCGCGCTCGACCCCGATGCGCTCTATGGGATCACTGGTCTCGCGCAGGCCGGCTGTGTCGATCAGCAGGAAGGGCATTCCCTTGATCGATAGCGGCCGCTCGATTGCGTCGCGGGTGGTGCCCGGAATGTCGGAGACGATAGCCGCGTCGCGGCCGACCAGCGCGTTGAACAGCGTTGACTTACCGGCGTTGGGCGGCCCGACGATCGCCACGCGCAACCCCTCGCGCAGCCGCTCGGCTGGAGGCACGGCGAGCGCCGCATCCACCTCGCTGCGCAGCGCTGCGATCGCAGCGGCGGTCACGTCCTCGTCGACGTCGACCTCGCCATCATAATCGATCTCGGCCTCAATCCGCGCCGCGATGGCGACGAGCCGTTCGGCCCAGCCGTCGAGCTTGCGCGAGAGCATGCCGTCGGCACGGCGCAGCGCCTCCTTGCGCTGACCCTCGGTTTCCGCTGCGAGCAGATCGGCAAGGCCCTCCACCTCGCTCAGGTCGAGCCGGCCGTTGAGCAACGCTCGACGCGTGAATTCTCCGGGCTCGGCAAGACGAAGTCCATGGTCGGTCAGTGTTGCCAGTACAGCGTCGACCACCGCGCGGCCGCCATGAAGATGGAGTTCGGCCAGATCCTCGCCCGTCGCGGTCGCGGGACCTGGGAACCAGAGCAGCAGAGCGTGGTCGAGGAGCTCGCCCGCGCGATCTCGCAGATGGCGCAGACTCGCCTGGCGCTGCCTGGGGCGTGCACCGGCCAGCGCGTCGAGCGTCGGCCCAGCCTCCGGCCCGCTGATCCGAATGATTGCGATGGCGGCTGGCGGAAGGCCGCTCGACAGGGCGTAGATGGTGTCGCGGAGAGCGGGCGCGTTACTTGTGCGTGCCACCCATATTATCCAGAATCTGCCGCCACATATTCATGCCGGCCTCGCCCATCGGCCCCCACGTCTGCATCATCGACTGGACCATGTCCGGCGTGATGCCCTGATCGATCGCAGAGCGCATCTTGGAGAGATAGGCCTCGTGGATCGACGAGAGATCCGGCAGGCCCATGAAGCGGCGCGCTTCCTCGGGCGTGCAGTCGATGTCGACGGATATCTTCACCGGCCTATTCCCCCGCCATTGCTAGCGCCTCTGTAGCCGAGGAGCGGGCTCAAGCCAACATTACGCTCTGGCGGGGCTCAGGCGATCTCGAGGAGCGCGCCGGGTTCGAGTCTCGCCAGCAGCGTTGCCATTGTTTCACGTGGAACAGCGACGCAGCCCTCGGTCACATCGCCCTCACGAAGATGGAGAAAGATCGCACTCCCCTTTCCCGCGATGGGCGGACTGTCATTGTGGCCCAGCAGGACGATCGCATCATAGAGACCGTCGTCGCGCCACAGCCGCTCGGCGGAGAAAAGATGTGGATGACGGACCGGTCGGTTGTAGGCGGGATCGCGGGGATCGTCTGACCAGCCGTCCTCGGGTCGCAGCCAGCGCCACGGGAGATGGGCAGGCGGAGCGATTCCCCGGTCGGGACGGAGCAGCACGGTGCGGATCGGCCAAACCCCGAGCGGGGTGGCGCCGTCGCCCTCGCGCTTGTCGGCGGCGTCAATGGCGCCACCGCGCCCGATCACGCAAGCGACGTCGTGATCGTCGAATCGCAACCTGCGCGTTGCGGTATCGACTCGGAGATGCATCAGAGCGCGTGCCCGGTGCGATCGCGCTTAGTCGCGAGATAGCCGGCGTTGTGCGGGTTGGCCGCGATCTGGTGCGGCACACGCTCGACCACCTCGATCCCGGCGGCCGAAAGGCCGGTGACTTTGGCCGGATTGTTGGTCAGCAGCCGGACGCGCGTCTGGCCAAGCAGATCGAGCATCCGTGCGGCGACACCGAAGTCGCGCGCATCGATGGCGAATCCTAGGCGCAGATTGGCGTCGACTGTGTCGAAACCCTGATCCTGCAGGGCATAGGCGCGCAGCTTGTTGACGAGGCCGATGCCCCTTCCCTCCTGCCGCAGATAGAGCAGGATGCCCCAGCCCTCCTCCGCAATTCGATGGAGCGCAGCGTCCAGCTGTGGCCCGCAATCGCATTTGAGCGAGCCGAAGACGTCGCCGGTGAGGCATTCGCTGTGGAGGCGGATCAACGGCGGGTGGCCGTTGGGCGAACCAATAACGAGCGCTACATGCTCGACCGCTTCCTCGGCCGAGCGGAAGGCGACGATCTCGCTGCCCTCGGCCGCTTCGACCGGCAGGTGGGCGCGCGAGGCGATGCGCAGGTGCGAGGGAGAATCATAGTCGCCGATTGCAGTCGCACTCAGGATCGGCGCATCAGCCGGCGGCTCGCCGTCGTGGACGAAAAAAGCGGGGAGCAGGCCGGCGAGACGGGCGAGCTTCAGCGCGGCGATGCCCGGCATGACGTCGCCGGCGGGCACCGAGCGGAACGGCCCCTTGAACGGGGTCGAGAGGTCGCGCGCCGGATCGGCCAGAGCGGTCGCGGTGTCGAGATCGAGCCAGGGCGTGTGAGCGATGCGGACGCCGCCCGAAAGCCCGGCAGCAGCGGCCGCACGTTGGTTGCCCAGCATCAGGGTCGCGGCGCGTTCGGGCGAGAGGAGCACGTCGAAGCGTCCGTCCGGTACGAAGGCGGCAAGCCGGTCGGCATCGGCAGTCTCGATCGGAAGCAGGACGAGGCGGTTGGCGCCATCGGTAATGGCGATCGCCCATCCCCGCCGCAGCGCATCGATCCCGCGCGCAATGTCGCGCTTGCCTGTCACCAGGTGAACTCGGTGACGAGCGGGATATGATCGGAGGGCTTGAGCCAGTTCCGGCAATCCTCATGCACGCGGTGCGCGGTCGCGGTCTTCGCAACCTCCTGACTCGCCCACATGTGATCGAGCCGGCGGCCGCGATCGGAGGCGGCCCAGTCCTTAGCCCGATAGCTCCACCATGTATAAAGTCGTTCCGGAGGTGGTACGAAATGTCGGCCAAGATCGACCCAATCGTGCGCGGCCTGCAACCGGCCGAGGGCCGCGACCTCGACGGGCGTGTGGCTGACCACGTCGAGCAACTGCTTGTGGCTCCACACGTCGGATTCAAGCGGGGCAATGTTGAAGTCGCCGACGATCAGGGTCGGTTCGCGCAAATCCTCGGACCATTTGGTCATTCGTTCGACGAAGGCCAGCTTCTGCGCGAATTTGGGGTTCACGGCCGGATCGGGGATGTCTCCGCCGGCTGGGATATAGACATTCTCGAGCCGGATGCCGTTGGGAAGCCGCGCGCCGACATGGCGGGCCTCGCCATTGTCCTGCCAGTCATGTCGGCCATGCTCGCCAAGCGGCAGCTTGCTAAGGATGGCGACACCGTGGTGCATCCGCTGCCCGGCGAGCAGCCGGTGCGTATAGCCTAACCGCTCGAAGGGGATGTGCGGAAAGGTGCCGTCCTCCACCTTGGTTTCCTGCAGGCACAGCACATCGGGCTGTTCCTCGATAAGGAAGCGTTGGACGATATCGATCCGCGCGCGGACGGAGTTGATGTTCCAGGAGGCGATTTTCGTGGTCGGCATTGGCCGCGATGTAATGGGTCTCGCGCTCGTTCGCCAGCCGATCCGAAAAAGGAAAGGCCCCCGTTCCGGGGGCATGGAACGGGGGCCGACCTAGCGTTCGTCACGCAGGCGGGACACGAAGCATATCGTCCGAGCAACAGGGGGAATCCCGGAAGGACTTCGTGGCCGCAGCTCAGGACTTAACTCTGTTTAGCTGTCGCTCAGATGAACGGTCCGGGATCTGACAGCCGCTGTCATCGGCACGCCGCCGGGCCGCAACCGTTCATCGTTCGCGCTCAATGGCGCGGGCCGAGCGGACGCGGATCGGTCCAGCGAAAGGCCGACTCGTCGATCGGGACATTGAAGCGCTGGTTGGAGAGTCGCACCGTGGTCCGGTTGTTCTGCACGTCGAGCACCGTCCAGCCGTCGAGCATCAGTCCGCCTGGCGCGCTGGCCACGCGACGAAATGAGACAGTGATGCTGCCGTAGCCGCGATGATGGGTCTTCTGGTCAGTGACGAGCAGGACATCAGGCATCTCGCTCGGTACGATGCGCGCGTAGCGGCCGATGTCCTTCTGCGGATCGAGCAGCAGTCCGAGCGGTGTGTTGCCGACGGGCCAGCGCGACACCTGCTTGACCTTGTAGTCAACCATGACGAGCGCCTTGCCGTCGCCCACCACCAGCAGCGGCACGCCCTCCTGATATTGAAAGCGCACCTGGCCAGGCCGCTTGAGCTGGAGCGTGCCGGTGAGGGTTTGCCCGTTGCGATCAGTCTGAGCGAAATCGGCCGTCATCGTCGCGACTGCCCGCAGATGGGTCTGCACCTGCGCCAGATCCGGTGAGAGCGGGGTCTCGGCCGCGGGCTTGGCGGTGAGCGCCGGCGTGATCGCGGCGGTCGCCATCAGGGTGAACGCGAGGACAGGACGAAACAGGGACATCGAAGTCTCCGAAGGAACCGTCGCCCGGATGGACGCATGGGCTTGAATGCGTGCTGAACCCCGAATGGAGCCGCGCGTGCCTGCCCCCGGCTATGGCGTCATCGCGCGTCCGAACGCAAGCGGCGCGCGCGCTTGAGGGCGCGCGGCAGTATGGGCGCGAGCAACCGGGCCTCGAGCGCCCGCCCGTCGCTGGCCCGCAATGGCGCCAACAGATCGGGGATCACGCCCATGACCTCGCTCGATCCATCGGCGCGGAAGCGGATGCAGTCAGGCAGTTCCAGCACCGCGCCACTGTTCGGGAGCGGGGTCGGCGTACCACCGTCGGTGTGACCGCAGCCGGCCCCACCTGTCCGCTGCCCGATCACGACGGCGGCGCGATTGTCCTGCAATACGGCCGCAAACTGTTCGGCAGCGGACCAGCTGTCGTCGTCAACCAGCACGATCAGCGGACCCTGCCAGACGCTGTCGCGATAGGGATATTGGGCCGGCGAGAAGACGAGGCTGGCCCAAGGCTTGCCGCCGAACGACCCCGCTGGCGCGGTGCCGACCAGCCCGGTGGCAAAGCCAACGCGACCGATGCAGGCCGATCGGGGGGCGCAGGGCGTGGCGGCCAGCACGCTTGCAGCCTCGGCCTCCTTGGCCCAACCGAGAAGCCGGTTCCGGTCGGCAGTATCGGTTTCCGAGGCAGCGGCGGCGCGGAGTTGTTCAGCCTTGCCGGCCCAGCGTTTCTCCCAGTGCTCCCCGCGGACGAAGCCGAGCGGCTCCGAACGGATGGGCACCGGGCTCACCATCCGTGCCACGGCCTCTACCCATTCCGTCCCGCCACCATTGGCGCTGACGTCGACCATCAGCACCTGCGCACCGGCGCGCCGCAACGCCTCCAGTCGCTCGGCGAGCGCACGGGTCATGCGATCATAGGTCCAGGCGAGGATGCGATCCTGGCACGCATCGTCGCACAGCCTATCGAGTGGGATGCCAAGCACGGCGAGCGCCGCCGAGCAGAGCGCGGGCATCGCCTGTGGCTGGAAGGCGGCGATCCGCACCACCCCCACTCGCTTGTGCTTCACCGGGACAATGCCGGCGGCGAACAGGCCCCCATCCTCCGGCAGGGCGGTATAGCCCGGCAGGCGGGAGGCGGCACCAGGACTGTTCTGGCGGGCATCGAACCCCAGCGCATCGCAGGGCGAGGAGGCCACCACTGCGCCGAGCAGCACCGGCGCCACCTCCGCCGGCCAGAGCAGTGTGACATGGCCATCGGCGAAGCGTCGGGCCAGCCGGTCGAGCACTGAGCGGGCATCGGCATCCGAGCCCGCTTCGTGCAACTGCTGCTCCGCCCGGCCGAACAGCGTGTCGAGGCTGAGCCCGCGATCCCGCTCCAGCCAGTCACGATTGGCATAGTGTGTCTCGACCGTGGAGCGCATGGCGGCGAGGTCGGCAAGCCAAGGCGCTGACGACCAGGCGGGGGCCGGCGTAGCGAGCGGGACTGGCGGGGTGACGGGGGCCGGCGACGTCGCCAGTAGCGCGACGCTTGAAAGGGCGGCGGCGAGGCGGCCGCCCCGCCTCACACCGGCTGGCCGTCGCGGTCGATCAGCACCTCGCGGCGGCCGACATGATCGGGCGCGCCGACTTTGCCCTCGCGCTCCATCCGTTCGATCAGGCGCGCGGCCGAATTGTAGCCGATGCGAAGCTGGCGCTGGACGTAGCTGGTCGACGCCTTCTGCGATTCGGCCACCACCTGCACCGCCTTGCGATAGAGCGCGGCGTCGGGAGAATCGTCATCCGCCGGCGCGCCGTCCAATGCGAAGCCGCCGTCCTCGGGCTCTTCGGTGACCGCCGAGATATAATCGGGCGTGCCCTGTCCGCGCCAATGGTCGGCAATCGCGCGCACCTCCTCGTCG
>OUNM010288080.1_pt1 | contig 15429 bp, 15 predicted proteins | sample 1769961 | NCBI WGS metagenome assembly OUNM01 (sample SAMEA3914820, study PRJEB12502) | metagenome | biome: forest; material: soil | place: USA | collected 2012-03-12 | depth 0.3 m | reverse complement strand
TTGGTACGTCTCGCGCAACGTCGACGGCCAAAGTAAGGAGGTCCGATACGTGATCGATTTCTATTCGGCACCGCCGGAACCCACCGGCGAACCCGTCTTTTATCTGGATGTTCGGCCCGCCATGACGCCTGCCGGAGCTGCAGAGAGGTTGTTACGGTGGGGTGGAGATGTCTGGTGGAGAGCCTCGGGCGCTGAAGTTCGTGAGTCCAACAAAAGAGGTGAACAAAGGTGATGAGGCAAGCATCCCAAGTCATACGACATTGGATCTCACGGGGTTAACGGGCATGTCTGGATGGCGGGCGTCATGAGGCGTTTTTTTTTTGCGGGGAGTTGGTTCAGTTCATTGGATGTTCTCGTACTCTCTTCTCATGTGTAAAATCTATGTATAGGGAGACAATCATCTCCTCTGTACGACATACTCAAACCATATCATGCGAGTCTCTCAGGATGCTGGTTGACGCGCTGTGCTCAGCGTCATCCCGGCCTCTATCAGTTCGGGCTTAGCGTGATTCGGCACTGCATCGAACCACCACAAATCAACTGCCTCGAGTTGCGTCCTCGCCAAGGAGGGGGCGGTCTCTCCAACCAACCGCTCGTCTCATCGGAATCCTGGATTATCCCTCAATTTGTTCGATCATGGCAACCCCCTTGGACACGTCGCTCGAGATTGGGCTGGGAGAAGGGGCCCCTAGCCTAGGATCGACGGCATCTTTCTCTACTCGCCCAGAGGTTTCACTTAAAGAGTCGCAAGCCCATGACGAAGGGTCTGTGTCTGTCACGGACTTCAGTACCTACTCGGTCGACCTGAGCGTATGTTCAAATCGACCCCTGAGCTCAATCGTGCTGGTTTTCCAGCCAATTAAGTGTCCTGGACTCGGACCGCGGAACTGACAAACACCAGGTTGATCACAACGTTGGTGGTGGTGGCGAGAGCCCCATCTCCGCCTCAGCAGCGTGAGCCGTCTAACGCGCCTGATTGTATGGGCACAACTATACGAACCCGGGTTTTTGCTGAAGACTGTCGGTTATTTAGATCGGACTCAAACGCTTCCGTTACCTCCAGTCTCTATGAGTTTGTCGAAGAGAATGGACGGACTTTCCACAGGTACAAACAAGGGAGTGAGTCCTTTCTCAGTGCCCCAAAGTTCAAGGCCTTTGGCGTGACTGACTGGGGTCGCAGAATACTTTCTCCCCAACGACGAGGTATGAGAATAGGACCTGTCATATGACATTTTGAGGTGCACTGGGGATTGTTGACCAGAACCGCCGTGTCTAGAGAGAGCAACAACGCTTAGGTATGCCCGGTCCCCAACCCTTCCTACCTCTAAGTATTGCTTTGGCTGAAACAACCCCCCCCTTCGCGCGCTAGACCTCCAGCACGCCATATCCAAGTTTCTGCTAAAGGGAAAGCTCGGACTGGCCCCGGTTGTGAACCCTGGCCGTGTGCTCGACATTGGGACTGGCACCGGCGTCTGGGCGGTTGAGTTTGGTATGTGTTCACGCGATCTTCTCCACCTCCCCTTGCATATACTCCTTGTGCCACTTTCTTGGTTACTCCTGCGCTTCTCCGGCTAGTTCTGATTTGACACCACCAAGCTGAGCAAAACCCCAACTCCTCGGTCCTCGGCACTGACCTTAGCCCCATTCAACCTGCTTATCTTCCGCCGAATTGCCGTTTTGAGATCGATGATGTCGACGATGACTGGGCGTACGGAGTCAAATTTGACTACATCCACGCTCGATATCTTCTCCCTTTCGTCAAGAAGGACTGGAACGTCTTGTTCAAATCCGCCTTTGACCAATTAAATCCCGGTGGCTGGGTCGAATCCCAGGAAACCATCATCTATTTCCAGTCCGTCGACGGCTCCATCGAGGGTACAGCCCTTCAGCGGTGGAATGCGCTCCTGCTTCAGGGCATACAGCGGACTGGCCGCAGCGCCACCGAGGCGTTGCGGTGCAAGGCTTATCTCGCCGAGGCAGGGTTCGTGAATCTCCACGAGAAGAAATTCGCCGTTCCCATGAACACCTGGGCGAAGGGCAAGGACCAAAAAGCTGTTGGCGCGATGCAAATGGCGAACAATCTCGAGGGCATCGACGCTTTCACCATGACTGTGTTTACTCGGGCTCTGGGCTGGACGCCGGCCGACGTCGAGAAGCTGGTCGTCGACGTGAAGAGGGATATGCAGGACCGAAGCATCCACGCTTATATCACCGTGTAAGTATCTACGGGAACCCCAAAACGACACTTCATCCCTGACGAAGCCCACAGTATCGTTGTCTGGGGACAGAAGCCGGTTGAGGCGTGAGTGGAGCGAGGTTGTGTGCGGCGCACCCGGCCCTCTCCAACAGCTCTTGGCTATTTAGAAGGGCAGTACATGAAACTAGAGGGATATTGTCAATATGGACAAAAGCCAGTGTTTATCGTTGAGGATCCAGAGTCCATAGCCGAGAATCGCAATGTATCAGAGTGCCTGCCAACAGATGAGGGTTTCTTCATTGATCGTGATGCCGACGCTTATTGAGAAGATCAGCATACAAACTGCCATATAGTTTCTCAGATAGCTGCTGGCAGATCGGTACACAATGTTAAGCTGATAATAACCGAAACGGAGAAGGAAAAGTGCACAAGGAAACCAGGAGTGAATGGAGTCGATGCGGTGTTGATGGGTGGACAGCTGACGGCCAGCTGGCGGGCGAGCTCCCTTTGCAGGGGTCCAAAGGCGGTCAACTTTTTTTCTGGACTATTTTTGGCCCGACCTGACAATCGCCAGGTGAGACACCAGCGGCTCCTAAACGCCGACCTTTGAGGATCTGACCAGCCATGACAGACCACAAAGACGAGGCACCACCACCCCTGCCGCCTTCCGACAGCGCCCCTTACGTGCGGTTACACGTCACGCCGCTTGATTCCGCACTGCTTAGCGCCGTCTTGTCGTCGTCCCTGCTCCCCAAAGCTCGCAACATCTCGTTCCACACCATTGAGACGTTTCCAGACAGGCGCTACGGCTTCTTGGAGCTACCGAACGAGGACGCAGAGAAGCTGAAGAAGAAGTTCAACGGATCGGTACTGAAAGGCGTCAAGATTCGCATCGGGAACGCCCGGCCGGCCAGCATCCCCACCCCGCTCGCCGAAGCTGCAATGGCCAAGGAGAAAGCCGCCAAGAAGACTGCCGACACCGTGCTGTCGTCAAAAGACAAGAGCAAGAAGAGAAAACGCGGCCCGGAGGAGCTCAGCGGCGTTATCCTGGAAGAGGGCAGGAAGATAAAGCGGGGGTGGACCAGCGCCGACGAGCCCAAAGAGAAGCGGTCAAAGAAGGATAAGGAAAAGAAGAGCAAGGACAAGGACAGGAAGAAGCAGACCAAGTCCAAGTATACCGACCATGCCGAATGTCTAGTCAAGACCGTTTTGCCCGCCAACGCTGCGCCAGCGGCCGATGCCGATCCGTCCACCCCAACAAAAAAGAAGAAAAAGGGCAGGTCGCGGGAGGTGGTCATCCATGAGTTTGAGAGAACCACCAAGTTTCCGACCTTTCTCAAGGCTGCAGCGCCTGCTGGCCGGTCGGGCGCTCCACCGGAGTTCGTCGAAGGGAAGGGGTGGGTGAACGAGGAAGGGGATGTGGTGGAGGCCGTGAAGACCAGGCCGCCTCCGTCCGCCAAAGTATTGCTGCCGAGCAAGCCAAAAGCCCGGGGTCCGGAACCAGTCCCGGAGGCAGAAAGCGCACAACAGAGCTCCAGCGACGATGAGTCGGCCGGAGAAGGTGAGCCGGAAAGCTCACCTCTTGCTGCTGAAGGCACCCCGGCCCCAGGGTCTCCAAAGTCGAACCCATCTTCTTCCCCTTCATCGCCAGTCAGACCCGACCCCCCGCGTCCCAGATCATCCGGTTCAGTGAGGAGTTTATCTATCAGAATCCCCCCCGCCACCCCGAACGAGTCCAAGGTGCATCCCCTCGAAGCCTTGTACAAGCGCTCAAAACAACTCGATGGCGAAACCGCCAACACGGCTCCCGACACCCAAGGCTTCAGCTTCTTCGCCAATGACGACGATGGAAGCGCCGAGGAAGACGTCAGCACAGATGCCGGTAAAGCGTCTGCCGTCCGGATGCCCTTAACCCCTTTCACTCGTCAAGATCTAGAGTCGCGCGGCGTTAGGAGTGCCGCGCCGACTCCGGACACGGCACACCCCAGCCGAAGGTTCACTCCATGGGAGCCTGAAAACGGTATTGAGGAGCAAGATGACGAGGAGTCTGCGGACGAGCATTCCGAGGAGGACGAGCCACTTGCGTCGAGCAGCGCAACGGTCCAGGGTGGAGAGGCTGACGGTAAGGCCACCAGCGATTTTCAGAAATGGTTCTGGGAAAACCGGGGAGACCTGAACCGCTCGTGGAAGAAAAGAAGGAAGCTGGCGGGTAAGGAGAAGAGGTACAGGGAGAACAAGGCTCGCATGGCCCGGGCAATCTAGCCAATGGACTGGATCGCCGACTGGACCGTCATGCCGCTCGCTAACGAGAGCGACCAAGGCCGGAGTACAAGAAATTGGAGACGAAGACTTTTGTATCTCCACATACCCATGCTGTCCCTTGCCCTTGTGTCATCCTGGGCAAATGTTTCCATGTATGGGGTCGTTGATTAACCGGTAGCTAAACTACCGATCTCCTTCAGTGTAATACTAACATTTGTCGAGCAACCGCTCCTATTCCGTACATATAGATGGCCACAAACCGGGCGGTAGTAGAACGACTTTCACCTGTGTTGGCTTGACCAAGCCTGAAATCTGACAAAACCCATCTCTGATGCCTCTCGTGAAAGGTGTGACGGGTCATTGCTGAGTACTTTCTCGGACATCCCTCAGCACCCCTCAGAATTCCGGTCCCAAATGTGCACCGCGCTGTTGGGCGGCAACTCTGCCGGGCAGAACAAGGTGGCGGAGAGCAGCGTCCCCACGCTGTCGGGCTGAGGGTGTGTGGGTATTCGGGGTCTGGGGGATATAAGTCGATCCCCTGGGCATCTGCTCGGCAAGGGGACTGTATCCCTCGGTTACGGCTTCGCACAGCTCGGTGAGGATGCTTGCCTTGGTGTCGGACTTGGGAATCGTGCCGTTCCCGTCGCTTCCTTGCCAGGACTCGGCCTCGGTGACGGACTCCTCCGGCTGAAGCAGCTGGCGACGCGACATGGAACCGCCGACACTCACTTTCTTTGCCTTTGGGGTCTTGCCATCCGCTTCTTGGCGGATATTGTTGCCACCGCTTCGCTGGCCGATGACGTTCTCTGTGTTGGCAGCGGTATTGTTACTGGCTCTGAAGGCGCCTGCACTCAACTCTTCGTTTCGCTGGTTTTCATTCGATCGACCTTCTTCGAGCACACCGATACGGCTCTCGAGAAACTCGACGTAACGGCGGAGTTGTTCGTGATTCCGGGCGAAGTTCTGCCACGCTTCGGCGGCGCCATTATCTTGCTTGCGCTCCTCACCTTGCGGCCGCGGGGGAAGCGGCCTGGAGAGGTGGTGCATCTCGATCCAGTCTTCTCCGGAGACCAGATCCTTGTTCATCTTGCGGTACTGCAGCAAGGCGGTCGTCAATAGCACAGCGAACGCCAAGGTGAATACGCTGCTCACAATAGCCCATGCCACCAACCCAGCTCCCGGAGGCCCGCGCTCGCCGTGGCTGACAACCACGGCCGTGATGCTGGAGATGAAGCTGAAGATGGACAGCTCCAGTAGGACGCTCGAGGCGACCATCACCTTGCGCCATCGGCCAACGGCGGTCCACAACTTCTTGGTGCTCTCTGGTACCTTCCGTCCGGCCTTCGCGGCCATGCTGGGGCTCAGGGGCAGGAGGTTGTGACGGAGCCTCGGACCTCGGCGGAGGGAATCCAGGCCCGAGAAATCACCCTGGATAGTCGTAGCCCTCCGTGAGTAGAGGCTAGCGTTTCGTGTTGGGGTCTCGGCAGTGTCGAGCGTGGCCTCCGGCGTCTCGCCTGGCTGGAAGACGATGATGCCCTTGGGCGCGGTCACGTCCTCGGAACTACCGTGATTGGCTTCGACACTGCTGCTGGCAGCCACGTACTGAGCCTGATGGGACTCAGTCAGAGTACTACTCAGCTTGGAGAGTCGGTACACTCGGGCAAGCACCCGACCTTCCTCGTCACGGAGGACAGGTGTGGTAATGTGGGAGATGCCCGTGCTTTCCTTCGCACCGGCGTCATCACTGGCTGGGTTTTCTTGGGTTTCTGGAGCTTGGGGGATGTTGACTGTTGATGAATGCCGCGTGGTTTCTCGGTGTTGCGATTCGGAACTCGACCGCTGGCTTTGACGGTGATCGGATTCGTCACCACTCGCAGGTTCAGATATCTCGGATACCTTCCGCAGAATCGAATACGGAGTCGGGGTCAAAGGCCGCTGGGGAGTTTCCACGGTCGGTTCAAGAGACGCTCCCTTGGCGCTGCCGGGATGCGATTGCTGGACTAAATGCTTCGTCAGTAACGCTGCCTCCTTCATCTCTGGATTTTCTGGGAGGTGGGGGTGGTCCTTACAACGGACACTACCGCCGCTGTCTCTGGGGGCATATATCTGAGTTTCAACGGAGTCAAAGGAAATCCCTGACAGGATGCGGCCTCCGGACAGCCTGTCCCTCGCCGAGCTTTGTATGCCTCCCGTGATCGTCGATGCACTTGCGACCGAAGCCCGATGGCCAGTCGGGATGCTCTCGGCGTGATCCATGTTCTCGAGGTCAGCACCGCCCGCGCCGTGAGGTTTGGGGGTTGAGACTGAAATATCCCTGGAGGCAATTAGCAAAATACTCGGCCAATTTAATTCATCGAGGATTTATGCAGTCAGTCTTACAATGCTGAGGATTTGGTAGATTTTGGGAATGGCCAGCTCGATGGCGAATAACTCCCGCCAGTTCCACAGGACGTGTTGATTCGATCCATGTGACTGTAGGGGACCGCGCGGATTGAAGGAGTGGAAGGGCTCCGTGGTGATGTGGCCATGAAAGTCGGGCGAGGAATCCGAGTTGGTGTCTGCGAAGTCGGTTCGAGGGGCGCCATTTGCGAAGTCGAGCTGCCCAACACAACCATCTGCCTTTGCTGGCGGGAAGACTCGAAGACAGCAATGAGAAGCTTCAGACCACAAGCTTGTCTCCCCAAGACGCACACACGACCACCGCAGGGACAATCAACTTGCGGAAGCAGGAGACGATAGTAGGCGGCGAGAGGTTCCTTGCGAGAACTGAACAAGGCGTGCTCTGATTCTTCTGGGATTCTTTCCACATATTTCACAAACCGGGTGCCGCTTATTGTGCTGGCTCCCGGCTCACGAGTAAACAAACATCTGCAGCCCCGCCTTCTACACAGCAGCATACAGTCACTTCCTGGTTTTCCCTGGGCCCGTCTCACCCGGGTAGCTCTCCGGACCAACAAAAGAGGAGCACCCTGTGGTTACTTCTTTTCATGAGGGTGGAGGCGACGTTAGGTCTCAGAGCAGGTGACATTCACATGGTGGGACGGCCGAGGAGGAGACGCCTGCCTACCCGTTCAGAGACCTCTCCCGAGTCCGGCCAGCATGTTGCCGCATGTTCCCCAACCCATCCAACAAAATGTTCATAAATGCGGATTGGCCTCTCGCCAGGTAGTCTGCAGAGTTACTAACGTAGACCGTTGTAAGCGCTGAAGGGGGGTGGAGGGAGGCAGGGAGGGAGGGAGGGAGGGAAGGGAGGGCAGACGTTGAGATGGTACAAGAACGCAAATTTGGGTGGTCAGCAAAATCCCGCTTTATCCTTTCTTTATCTCTACCTGAAATCTCAGGGCCCAGTCGGTAAACTCGTCCTTTTGGCCCTCCCATGGTTTGACCAGAAGCTCAGAGACAGCAAAGGCGTCAAAGAAGCAGTTATCCATCAGCCGGTCAATCTCAGTGGGGTCTAGTTCGTAAAACGCCATCGCGAGACTGCCGAATATCTCCGGTATCCGCTTAAAGAGGGATATGACTTCGTCCAGGCGGTCGGGAATATCCGACTGCGAATCTGGAAGCACATGCGGCAAAGGCTTGATCCTGCGCTTCACCGTGGCCTGGTAGAGCAAGGTAGTCAAGCGCAGCCTCTTGAGGCACGAGTCTAGGCGCTCGCGGATCTTGTCGGGGTCGTCGCGCGGTATGTATCGCTGCGAGTTCATCAAGTCATCCAGGACGTCTTGGGCGTCTCGCGTCGCAGATATCGAGCTGGACTCGAGATCCGAAGTGATTTGCGCAACGCCATCACCATTGTCATCGTCGGCCTCGTCGTCATCACTGCCCTCATCATCGTCTCCAGTTTCCTCTCCCCATTCCTTCAACTCCTCCATGACATCCTTGAGAGTGTCTCTGAGCTGATCGACCTTGTGAGCCAGGTTGCCAGCGAATCCGCGCTTGGCGAATGCCATGACGTCGTCGCAAGCGGACCACAAAACACCCGTGGTAGCAATGCTCCCCCGCCCCCCCGCTGCGCCGGCCGAGCCATTTTTCTTCGCTCCGGAGAGAACCTTGCCATCCTTGGGGATCTGTGAGACGAGCTCCCTCAACTCCCTGAAAACTCGGCCGGCTCCCCAAGCCAAGTCTTGCTGAATGCTCCTCGTGTACCTCTTGGGCGTACAGGCCTCAACTGCTGCGGCCAGGCTGGGCACAGGGCTGGTGACAAGTTCTCGGAGGACCTTCGTAATGGCTGTCGGGGTGAAAGGCTCGTTGATGATGAGAAGAGAAATCTTGGTAGCGTGCGCCTTGATCAAAGCGGCGGCGTCGTGAGCGAGAGAGAGCGCGTCTACATGGCCACTAGATGTAGCAGACGGACTTGCCCCTGGCTGCGCTTCGCTGGGACCGCCGACCTGTTTTTGTGCTGCGACACTGGACACAAGCGCATCGAGTTGGCCAACTACCGCAAGCGCATTGCTGATGGTGGCGTTGAGGGTTTCGAGGGCCTCTCCTGTCGACGACATTGTGGCGCTGGCGACGCGCACATAAAGTGGGCAGGATTTCAACCTTTGGGATTGTGTCAGGCCAGTTGCTTGTCCCTTCGTTCTAGACTGGGCTTGGTGGTGTTGATGTTGACGGCGGGGCAAGTTGGTTTTCTGCCGTCTTCACCCCACACTTGGGACCCTTGCAGGTCTTCCCGGCAGGCAGGCAAATGTCCCCTGGCCCTGGCTGGGGTCGCGGGAACAATGCCCGCGCCACGTGACTGGGAAGACCCGACAGCTGCCAGGGTCCGTTGGCAAGCTGTCCTCCATGTCTCTGGGCTCCCGAGGAACACATCGCAATATCGACGGGAGCTGCAACTCTTCGAGAATCAGCGGCCGCAATTCTCATGTCCTTTTCTCAGAAAATCGGGCAGGCGCCAACTGGATAATCATGCGAAGGACAGGCGCATTGGCTCTTCTGAGCGCTCTAGCTCACGGCACTCTTGCTGCAGCTGATAGCTCGCCGCGGGGGGTTGGACCCGAGTGTAAGTCGCTGTCCTCCGTTGCCGACTCACCCAATCGGTGCCACCACCCCAGCACCAACGACAACAAACAACACGCACGCACGTCGGCACGCATTGGGCTGCGCAATTTGCATTTCTAGTCGCCGAGGGAGACGGCCCAGCTGTGAGCACATAATTCTAACCACCTCGCCGCAGTTGTCAAGTTCTACACGAGCAAGTCCACCTTCAGTTGTATCAGCAATCCCTCCATTGTCCTCGAAGCGTCCCAGGTCAACGACAACTCATGCGACTGCCCCGACGGGTCTGACGAGCCAGGCACGGCCGCTTGCTCGTACATCGACGCCCTCTCTCCCGAGCAACCCCTCCCGGGCTCGGCATCGGGTACTACCAACGCGACCAACGCCCTGCCGGGCTTCTGGTGCGCCAATGCGGGCCACATTGGGACCTATATACCGTTCATGTATGTCAATGATGGGGTGTGCGACTACGAGCTATGCTGCGATGGGAGTGACGAGTTCTCGCGCGTTGGCGGGATCCAATGCGAGAACCGCTGCGCCGCCATCGGCAAGGAACACCGCCGCCTCGAGGAGGAGCGCAGGCAGAGCAAGGAGAGGTCGGCCAAGCGGAGGCGAACCATGATCAAGGAAGCCCGCGAGCTGCGCCGCAGAGTCGAAGCCAACGTCGCCTCTCTAAAATCGGAGATCGAAGCTCTCGAGGTCAAGAAGGGGGAGCTGCAGAAGAAGTATGAGGAGGTTGAGCGTTCCGAGCGAAACAGAGTTGTCAAGGTTGACGGGCAGGGAGGGAAGCTTGGTGTGCTAGTCAGTCTGGCCAAAACCCGTGTTTCCGAGCTCCGCAACGCTCTGGACAAGTTGTTGGACCAGCGTGACGACCTGCAGGACAGGGTCGAGCAGCTGGAGGACATTCTCACCAAGTTCAAGGACGAGTACAACCCCAACTTCAACGATGAGGGCGTCAAGGCGGCGGTCAAGAGCTGGGAGGATTATGCCGCTGGTCAGTCCAGCGAGAAGAAGTCTGATCTCTCGGACGGGGATATCATGGAAATGATAAAGGAAGATGGTGAGACTTCTGGCATCAACTGGGCTGAGTTTGAGCACGACGACGCTAGTGACGCAGATGTCGGTATGTTTCCCCAAGACAAATCAACATCCCCCTTCCTCCCCTCGCGTTCCCACGAGTGGCTGAGCTGACAAACACAGTTTACAATTGGGAGGCATACCTGCCGCAGGCCGCTAGCGACTTCATCCGTGAACAGATCAGTATCCTGCGCATCTGGGCTATCGACAACGGCATTCTCGCCGACAATCGTGCCGCGGCCGGCGAGTCTCGTCTGGTCACGGCAGCTCGGGAGGCGTTGGACGCTGCGAAGAACGACATCACTTCTAAGACCTCGTCCTTGGAAGAGCAGCAGCGTGACCTGGAGAAGGATTACGGCGCAGACGACATCTTTCGCGCCCTCAAGGGGAAGTGCATCAGCACCGATGCCGGCGAATATGAGTACGAGCTGTGCTGGATCGACCGCACGTCGCAGAAAAGCAAGAAGGGTCACGGCAACACCAACATGGGCAACTTCGTGCGCATCGACAAGGAGATGGCGGACGAGGGAGAGCGGGCTGATGGGAAGAGCCTCGGCAAGGGGGAAAGATTGGTGCTGCGGTATGAAAACGGCCAAGGCTGCTGGAACGGCCCGAACAGGAAGACCGACGTTTGGCTCACCTGCGCCGAGAAAGACGAGGTTTGGCGCGTGTCCGAGTCGGAGAAATGTGTCTACAAGATGGAGGTGGGCACCCCGGCTGCCTGCGACGCCGTTCAGGAGCCGGGCGTGAGGACGAAAGACGAGCTTTAGTGTATACTTTTTCCAGAGAAGCGATGCGTGGCCTAGAGAAATGTACGGAATACATATGACGTTTACATCCAGCCCCTCTGCAGCCTGTGGCCTCAGGGACGTTCCGCAACAGTCTGGAATTTGATGAAGCAATTTTGATGGTATCATGGCACGAATTATCAACAAAATTCGGCGGTGGAATGTCGAATCTGAAAGCAGGTGTCCCCCCCAAATTCAGTTCGCCGCAGCGGCAAGCTTACGGCGTTTATTGCGCTCCTCCTGCTCTGCCAGGACTCTGGCTGTGAGCGATGCTGTCATGGCGTTGTTGATCCCACTCACTCTGCTCTTCGCGTCAGACCTTGAGGGCGCCTTCGCCGTCGTTTCATCTTCTCGTTGACGCCGCTTGTTGTTGGCCTTGTCGGACTTTGCTGCTGCTCCGTCCCCATTTGCCTCCTCCGCCTTGCGCTTCTTCTTGCCATTCGCCTTGTCTTTCTTCAGGCTGTGGGTGACGCCCCTCGCGCTGAGGTCGCTGGCTCTCGCTGTGAGACGTTCGATATCCGCCTTTTCAGTGGGGAGGATCGGGATGACATCCCCGGCCTGAAACTCCTCGCTGCACTCCGGACAGAGCTCCTCTTGAATTTGCTTCATGGCCGCCTCGGCAAAGACATGCCCGCACGGGACGAGGTAGACCGCCTTGGTGGCGGGACCCAACTCCTTGAGCGTGACCGGGCAAGCCCACTTTTCCTGTCCCTTGGTTCCCGGAGGTGTATAGCGCTTAAACTTGAGCTTTACCACGTCGCGCAGCGATTTGATGCCCGTCGACGCGAATGTTAACTCCGGCGACTCACCATTTACGAGCGCCGGGGCGTCGTCGTCCTTTTCCTCCCCACTCGGCATCAGGCCCTTGAGGACCGATTCGTAGTTGTAAAGACGGCCGCGCCAGTCGGAAACAACATTCTCCATGTCGAGACTTTCCGATGTCAAAGGGTCGTGGGCCCAGGCATGTCCAAGGCTCTCGAGGGCAGTCGCTTTGAGCTCGCTGACCGTCGGCGCCCTCGCGGCCGATTTGACAAGTTCGCGGCGCGTTGGGATGGACCCTCCGTCGTTACCCATGGTGGAAGATGATGGGGGCCGAGGTATATTGTTAATTAGCTGATTGTGATCGGTTGCTGTGCACACGTCGAGGCAGGGTTTATAGCGGGTTTACGCGTTGGCGAATTCCAAGATGTCGAAGCTTTTGGTGTTGTATGTTTCGAGGCTGCGAAACCCTCGGGGAGCAGAGCGGCAACTTGGGGTGCGAGGGCGCATTGAGTGAAGAGTGGGGCGGCGGCTGACATTAGCGGTATTCTGTATTCTGTACTCCGTATTGTATTTCTGTATTCTGTACTCACCCCAAGCAGTGGAGCCGTCCCTTCGCCAAAGCGAACCCCCACCTCAATACGTCCGTTACGCGTTTACTGCCGCACCTGACGTCCTGGAAGGGGACCTTTCAGGCGGGTGCCAGCTGCGTCCTCAGCCTGGAAGCTTCACGACCTTGCCATTTCCTCCCACCAACCCAACAGGCAGGCGACACAACCGGCCATCTGCTCTGGCGAAAGAGTCGCCGATCGCCCGTATTCACAACAGCCTTCGGATTTCCTTCTCTCTTCAGTGCTGGGCTGATCGCCGCGCTCGCGGCAACTTGTGACAAGGGTCGGTCTGTCGGCTGCGCGCGTCTCCTCGTCGTTTACTTCATCCGAGGGCGAGGTGCTGCTGGACTCGGAACGGGTTGGTCTCCCTCGAAACAGCTTTCTGCCAACTGTGGAAGATTTGCATTGAGCATTCAAGCGTGGCTCAATTCTAGCCTGTGGCCCGGAACACGGAAACCGACTATGGGTCGTCGACAACCGACATAGCGCTTGAAGGCCCGACGAGACCGCCTCGGTTTCGACCAGTTTGGGGAGACGCACAAGTCTCCCTCCCCTCGACGACAAGATGTCGGTCATCAAAGACCAAGCATCCAGTGCGCTGGACCAATATATCAAAGAAGTCAGGAACCGGTACGTTGTGTTGCCGCACCGTCGTCGCTCCAGTCCGACAACCACCAGCTAATTCGTGTGTGTGTTGGTAGGAACTATGCGGAAGATCAACGCAAGCGCGCTGCGCGCCAGGTCCGAGACCTGGTCAACATCGCCAAACAAGGTGAGCAGCACTCCGACTCCTGCGACCCATTTCCATCGTGCCGCCGTTTGAGTATCTAACCCGTGATTAGAGATGGGCACCGAGCAGTTTCAACGCTTCTTCGACAGCGTCAACCAAAGGACCATGACTTTGATACAAGGCGCGGACACATACGATCGGATGGGCGGCGTGTACATCCTCGATGCGCTGGTGGATTTCGACGGCATCGAACCCGCACTCAAATACAGCCGCTTTCAGCAATACATCGGGACTATTCTGCGCGGAAAGGATCTCAACCCCATTCAGCCTGCCGCTGTGGTCCTCGGCAAGCTGTGCAAACCGGGCGGGTCCTTGATATCGGAGCTCGTGGATGCCGAGATGCACACCGCGCTCGAGTGGCTGCAATCGGACCGCGTCGAGGAGAGGCGGTATAGCGCCGTCTTGGTTCTTCGCGAGCTGGCGAGGAACGTGCCCACACTCATGTACCCGTACGTGGGCTTCGTCTTCGACCAGATCTGGATCGGCCTGCGAGACCCTCGCCGCCTGATCCGGGTCACCTCGAGCGAAACTGTCAGCGCCTGCTTCAAGATCATCAGGGAGCGCGACCAGGAGATGAAGCAAGAGTGGATGGACAAGATGTTCGCCGAAACGGTCAAGGGCCTCAAGACGAACACGGTCGAATACATTCACGCCTCACTCCTTGTCCTCAAGGAGCTCCTTGAGCAGGGCGGCATGTACATGCAGAGCCACTACCAAGAGGCCTGCGAGATCGTCTTTCGCCACAAAGATGCGCGTGACTCCGCCACTCGCGAGACGGTTGTTTTCCTCATCCCCGATTTGGCCAACTACGCCCCGACCGAGTTCGGCGCGACCTACCTGCACAAATTCATGGTCTATCTCTCGGGCATGCTCAAGAAGGAGAAGGAACGGAATGATGCATTCCTTGCCATCGGCAACATTGCCAACTCCGTCAAGAGCTCCATTGCTCCGTATCTCGACGGTGTCCTGATCTATGTTCGCGAGGGCCTCAGTGTGCAATCCCGCAAGCGAGGTTCCGTCGATCCCGTCTTTGACTGCATCAGCCGACTTGCCGTGGCGGTGGGCCAGACGCTGAGCAAGTACATGGAGGCGCTGCTGGACCCCATCTTCGCCTGCGAGCTCACGCCCAAGCTGACACAGGCCTTGGTCGACATGGCGTTCTACATTCCGCCTGTCAAAGGCACCATCCAAGAACGCCTGCTCAACATGCTGAGCAAAGTCTTGTGCGGCGAGCCTTTCCGCCCGTTGGGAGCGCCCCATCCCAATCCGCTCTCGTCGATCCCAGCCATCCCCAAAGATCCCAAAGACCCATCGGTACACGAGCGAGGCAAGGCCGAGGTGAAGCTTGCGCTGAACACGCTCGGCAGCTTTGACTTCTCAGGTAATTGGCTCACTAAACCTTTTGTCATCCGACCCCTCATCGATGCCCGGGGCCGAGGTCGTCGAGTCGGTGAAGTCACCACTCCTCAACGGCAAGACTTGGCTGCTGCACCAGGGTCGCAACTACCAGAGGAATATGCACTGACATTGTGTGGAGGCCACGTTTTGAACGAGTTCGTCCGCGACGTTGCCATCAAATACGTCGAGGATGACGACCCCGAGATCCGCGAGGCCGCCGCCCTCACCTGCTGCCAGCTCTACGTCCGCGATCCGATCGTTAATCAGACGAGCTACCACGCTTTGCAGGTTGTTGCTGATGTTGTCGAGAAGCTACTGACTGTGGGCGTCTCGGACCCCGAGCCCAAGATCCGGCGGACAGTCCTTGCCGCTCTCGATGAGCGATTCGATCAGCACCTCGCCAAGGCCGAGAACATTCGAACACTTTTCTTTGCCCTTCATGATGAGCAGTTCGCGGTGAGGGAAGTCGCCGTGTCGATCATCGGCCGGCTGGCCCGTCATAACCCAGCTTATGTCATCCCCCAGCTGCGCAAGACCATCATCCAGATG